>Ga0247832_1002295_pt1 | contig 29908 bp, 34 predicted proteins | sample LaCruzMarch2015__10_FD_192407 | JGI IMG/M metagenome (GOLD analysis project Ga0247832, IMG submission 192407) | Freshwater microbial communities from meromictic Lake La Cruz, Castile-La Mancha, Spain - LaCruzMarch2015_4m | ecosystem: Environmental > Aquatic > Freshwater > Lake | place: Spain... | reverse complement strand
GCATTTACGGTAGATCAGCCCCTAATCAACACGAGTTTCATGGATTCAGAGCAACCACTGGCAGATGCCGTTCCAGGGATGTCACTTTTTGATTTGCAAACTCGTGTCGAGAATATATTCATTGAAGGTGCACCGCAATCAAATGGAGAAATTGTTTAGTTGCTAGTCGAGTGCATCTTTTTTGGCGAGTGAACTTGGCCACCAGATTTTTTTACCGATGTCATACGCCAAGGCTGGCACCAGAGTAGTTCGCACAACAAACGCATCAATGAGAACACCGAGTGCTACAGCGAATCCAACCTGACGCAAGGAAACCAAGGGGAGCACCGCGAGCACGAGGAAAGTGGCGGCAAGCACGATTCCCGCGCTCGTGATTACTCCGCCGGTAACGGTTAGGCCTTTGAGAATTCCTTCTCGGGTTCCATGGAGCAGTGTTTCCTCTCTCACTCGGGTCATAAGGAAAATGTTGTAGTCAACTCCAAGGGCAACCAAGAAGACGAAGGCAAATAATGGGAACGAGGGGTCAGCACCTGGGAAGTCAAAAATGTAGTTGAACGCGAGGGCGCAAGCTCCCAGGGTTGCGAAGTAAGAAAGTAAAACCGTTCCAATCAAAATTATTGGTGCGTTAAAGGCTCGCAATAAAATAATCAGAATAATGAGAATCACGATTAGTACGGTGGGAATAATTACATTGCGGTCACGCAGATTTGCTTCGTTGATATCGAATGCGACGGCCGTCGGGCCACCAACACGAGCCTGCGCCTCGGGCATTGACGCGAAACTGGTTCGCAGATCACCAATGACCGCTTCGGCCTCGGAAGAGTCAGATGACGATTGCAAGGTCACAGAGAACAACACGCGCCCGTCAACAACGGGGACTTCCCCGGTCGTGGGATTGACATAAGGAACCGCGTCGGCGACACCGGAGGTTGCTGATATGACCGAGAGTACCTCTTCGCTACTGCCCTGATCCGCGGTAACAATTGTTTCGCTGCCCAGGCCACCGGGAAAGTGTTCGACCAAAACATCTTGCCCAATCACCGAATCAACTTCTTCACCATTTGTGAACGACTCTGATGTGGATATTCCACTGGCGTTCAAAGTGGAACTGAATCCGGCAAAAACCAAAAGGATGAGCGCAGTTGACACCCAGGTAACACGGGGTTTGCGTCCAACGAGTCCAGAAAGTTTCGACCAAACACCGGAGAGTTTGATATCTGGCTCACCAACTTGGGGAACTTTGGGCCAAAAAGCCCAGCGTCCAGAGGGAAAGCGTTCTCGGTTGAATGGACCACCGGATGGGGCAAACACCCGCATAAGGCCAAAGACAATCCACAGGATCAGCGTGATGAGGGCTGCGATCCCACCAATAATTGCAAATGGACCAAACGAGATCTCGGTAACGAGACCGAGGAGAAACCCGATAACGGCAGGAACCATGAACGCCAAGATGGGAAGGGTGAAACTGGGAAAAGTAAGGAGTGCAGGGAGGAAACTCAGCATGATTAACATCGCAACGACGATACCGATTGCGGAGACCGGACCGGTTGACTTATTTGAGTTTAATTCACTGAGTAGTAAACACATAAGACCAATTGCTGTTGTTGCAGCGGAGGCGATGATGGGCGCGCGCGTGCCCTTGATTGCTGCACCTATTGCCTCGGTGTGGACAGCGTATTTGTGTAGTTCCTCACGGTACCTACTCACAAGCAATAGCGAGTAGTCAGTTCCTGCGCCGAACACCAACACGGTCAGAATCCCTTGGCTTTGACCATTTAGAACGAGTACGTCATTGTCGGCTAGGACATAAACGATTCCGCTGGAAACTGCGAGCGCGAAACCGGCAGAGACTAATGGAATTAACCACAACACGGGGCTGCGATAGACAAAGATCAAAATGATTGCAACGACGATTGCGGTTGCTAGTAGCAGTGCGCTGTCTATCGCGCCAAAGACTTTTATTAGGTCAGCAAGGAAACCGCCGGGTCCGGTGATATTGATTTGCAGGGTGTCGTATCCAACCGCGTAGTCGCGAATCAGGTTAGTGATCTCAACAAAAACAAACTCACCGTCCGGCGTTCTCTCACCACCAAGGTCACCATTGACAGAGATATTGATAAGCAGAGCTTTACCATCTTCAGACGGGATGGGAATGAGTTGCTCAGAGTCCAAGTAGGTGCCCACCCGCGAGCCATCGGCCAAAGTCAACTCTGGAATACCGGTGAGAAAGTCTGTGATGGGACCTCGATCGGCTTCTGTGAGCGGGGAACCATCCGCGTGAGTCACCACGGTCAGGATCGGAATGGAGGGGTTGTCGGCGAAGAGGGCTTGTTCTTCACTGACGACAGTGGACTCGGAAGAGGCGGGAAGAAATGTTGCGGCATCGTTTTCTTGAACCTCGGACAGGCTGCCGGCCAAGGGACCAGCCCAACTCCCGATTATGAGCCATATGACCGCCGCGCCGACCGCCAACCAGAGTGCGCGCCGTCCACGTTTGGTTGAGTTTGTCGCTGAAGAATTCTCGCGGGCAACCTGGTCACTCATGTGGGTAGCGTTCCGTATTTGAGTTCAACTTGCAAGTAAAGTCGGAATGTGTTCAGGCTCTTTGCCTCAAGGAAAGGAACCTGCTTACGAGTAGGCTTCACATTGTGTTTGACTTGATCGCTGGTCTGCCAGTTCATGTACTTATCGTTCATCTGGCCGTTGTACTTATTCCACTCTCGGCAATCGGTGCAACTTTGATCGCAGCTCGACCAAAAGCATTACGTCTTTTTGGTGCTGCCACCGTAATTGGGGCCACGGTCGGAGTTATTGCAAGTGTGATCGCAGTAATCTCTGGCAATCAACTAGCCGAGCGAGTTGGCCGGCCCGAAGCACACGCCAATTACGGTGAAATATTTCCCTTTGCCGCAGTAGGGTTTCTAGTTCTATTGATCATGTTTTGGCTTTTTGCCCGTGGGGTTCCCCTTAACCGGAACAGGCCCTTGTGGCTAAAAATTTTTGGTGCAGTGTTGATCATCGCTGCGATCGGGATCACCTATTTTGCGGTTCTCACCGGCTACTCCGGCTCGAAAGCTACTTGGTCAGAAATTGTTAATGCAAACTATTTTGTCGAAGCCCCTCCGAGAACTTCTTTGTAATACGCCTCTTCTTTTTCTTTTCCTGGGAAGAAAAGTAAAGATGCCGTCAAACCGATCAGGGTGAGGCCAAGTGCTACCGCGATGGCTGCGGATTTTCCGTCGGTAAATGCCATGGCGGCGCCATCAATAATTTCTTTCGCCACCGCACTGCTGTAACCCTGGGAAACCTCAACAGCACTTGAATAGGAAGATGTAAGTTTGTCAGTCAACTCACTGGTCACAGCTGATTGCTCACTTGCTGGCAAGGCAGAAAGTTGTGTCCTGATCGATCCTGCGTAAGCGACCGCGAGTAGTGCGCCCATGAGGGCTTGGATGACTGCACCACCGAAGTCTCGTGTGAGGTCAAAAAATGCAGATCCCATGCCGGCCCTGGCAGGTGGAACCGAACTCATTAATGCGCGGGAAGCCGGAGTGGCGGCTAAACCGACTCCAATTCCAACGAAAGCGTAGGCAGCAAAAATCCACAGAAGCGAAGCATCAGCAGTCCATTTAAGCAGCATGATTGTGAATGCCAATGCTACCGAACCCAGCCCCCAGGCAAATGCGAACCGGCTACCAAGTTGCACCACAAGTTTGCCCGCCAAAGTTCCAAAAATTATGGTGCAGACTGAGCTGGGAACCACAACCAGTGCTGCTTGAAGTGCTGTGTACCCCAAAACATTTTGGGTGAACTGCTGGCCAATAAACATGGCACCAATGAGTGAACCGAAAGTAATCGCGCTAGATAAGAATGCAACCCAAAAAGTTCGAGCTTTCAGTAATGGCAAATACACCAAAGGACGCGGAGCCTTCGTCTGTCGCCAAAAGAATAAGGCGAGAAGGACAATAGAGCCGGCGAATAAAGCAATTAATGTTGGGTCGATTCCCTGGGCTGACAAAACAATCGCAGAAATAAGCGCGAGAACCCCCAGCATGGAAAGCACGCCACCGAGGTGATCCACAGCACCGGGCTCTTCATTACATTTCCGTGGCAGTGAGATGAGCCCCATGATTAATGCTGCGACTACCAACGGGACGGCTATCAAAAAGACCGAACCCCACCAGAAATACTCCAGCAGCCATCCACCGATAACGGGACCAATAGCTGCCACCCCGCCTCCGATACCGGACCACAATGCAATTGCAGTAACTTTTGCGTGATTGCGATACAGGCTCGAAATCAAAGAAAGTGTTGTTGGGAAAAGAAGTGCCGCCGCTAGCCCGGATGTAAAGCGACCAAGAATAAGAATTTCGACATTTGGGGCGTACGCAGATAGGAAAGCCGTGGGAATTGTGAGGACAGCGCCAAGAATAAACATCAACTTGCGACCGTAGCGGTCAGCAATTGCGCCAAAATACAAAACCGTTGCTGCAAGTCCTAATGCAAAGGCATTGGCAACCGCAGTCAGTTGATCTTGGCTCGCATTGAGTTCACGCCCAATTGAAGGTAATGCCACATTCGCGATACTCAATGAGATGTTGGAAACAATCGCGCCAGTAATTAAAGCGAGCAGCACAAGTTGGGACTTCGGAGGTCTGTCTGAAACGGTCAAGGAATTGGACACAACGTGAGGGTATTGCATTCGCGCTGGTGGCCCCGGCATGATTCGAACATGCGACGCACGGTTTAGGAAACCGACGCTCTATCCCCTGAGCTACGGGGCCAGAGGGTGTGTGAAGAACTTAGTGCATAACCAAGTGCGTAACCTCGGGTGTGTGCAAAACCTCAGTGCGCTCTTCGATGTGATTTTGAATGAAAGTGCTTGTTTGAATGTGCGAAAGGTGGTCATCAAAATGAAGGTTTGCACTGCTCGGACATGCCGATGAACCCCCACGATCGGCGTTTCGAAAATCATTAGGATCACATATTGATGTTTTGATGTCCACAGGCTACAGTTCACATATGCGAACGACCCTCACCTTGGACAACGATGTCGCCATGGCTGTGAAGAACTATGCACATCAAAATGACATGAGTTTCAAAGAAACGGTGAATGCCCTCCTTCGAAAAGGTCTCAGAAGGACAGTTGAGCCAGTAGTTGAGGGTGAGATATTTCCGCGGTCGGTGAACCTTGGCCAAGAGATAACGCAGTCATCGCTCTCTTCGGAACTTGTTTTCGATGATGAAGTAGATCGGTATCTGCGTGTCAGTGCACAAAATGATCAGAGTTCGTGATGTGAGGCTGACATGAAAGTCATTGACACCAATATTCTGATTTACGCTGTCAATGAAGGTTCGCCCCACTTTGAAAAAGCGTCGATCTGGTGGCGCAACGCGCTCAATGCAGATGAGCCCATCGGTATCCCATGGATTTCCGCTCTTGCCTGTGTTCGCATTCTCACCAATGATTCACTGTTCGAAAAACCTTTAACCATGGAGCAAGGATTGGAGCTCGTGGAGGGGTGGCTGACCTATCCGCAGGTCGACTTCCTGAATCCGACAGCGGGACACCTTCACCGGGTTCGCACGCTCCTGACAACAGGGATTCCCGGGGAAACGCGGGAAGCTGACCACAAGCGTCATAATCTTCTGAATGATGCACACATTGCTGCACTGGCAATTGAGCACGGCGGCACTGTTTTCACGGCTGATTCAGACTTTAAAATTTTCACACAGGTAAATAGCGTGAATCCACTCATTCCCGTTGATTGATGCGGGGCAGATATGCGAGATGCGCGAACGAACTAAAGCCCGGCTAAGACACAAGCGGCCGTACTAGCCATCACACTGAATCCATCGTCTTCAGGCAGGAAAGCCTCCACTACGCCATCTTGCAAAACGAGGGCGTATCGCTTGGACCTAATGCCAAGACCAAAACCAGATGCATCGACTTCGAGACCAACCGCTTTGGCAAAGTCTGCATCAGGATCAGCCAACATCACAATGTCCCCTGCGCCTTGAGCCTGGCCCCAGGCGTCCATCACAAAGACATCATTGACTGAGATACATGCAATCGAATCGACTCCGGCCGCAGAAATGCTTTCCGCCAACTCGACGTAGCCGGGGAAGTGAACCTTGGAACACCCTGGTGTGAAAGCCCCCGGTACAGCGAAGAGAACGACCCGACCGGAACCGAGAATCTCAGTACTCGACACCGACGCCGGAGCACCATCGACCATCATCCGAAGTTCTACCTCTGGCAGTGTGTCGCCGATTGCAATACTCATGTCAAGAACCTTTCGTAAGGAATTAAATGCCCATTCCGGGTCAGGGTATTTCGCTCATCCCCATTAGATGACGCCGGGGTCCCTGCCGTCCTCCGCGGGAGCCCGCAGCTCACAGAGGTGAAGACAAGAACCTAGACTGGGCGCGTGTCACGACGTGCAATTACTTGGATCTCCTCGCTCGCCCTTGGTGCTGTTTTTATCGGCGGCGGGGTCTGGTGGTTCATTGATAGCCAAGACAGCAAAGGCAGTGAAGACGGCTCCTGGCTCTTTAGTCACACTGCCGATAAAGGAACGCTAGAGCAACAGTCAGACGGGACTTACCGTCTCACCATGTCCGGCATTGATCCCCATGTGATGGCCTTTACCAATCGACCGGCTCGTGACACCCAGATCATTGGGATCCAGGCTCTGGCTGACTCGTGGGACGAACTTTTTGCAAGCGCACCACCGAATGCCGTTTTGGTTGAGCACAACGCTCAAGGCGAAGCAGATTCTGTTGTCCTCGAACTAACTAGCCCTGAGGTCGAAGGTGATTCGATCACTTTTTCAGCGCAAGTACTGGACGAGAAAAAAGCTCAAGGCGTGAGTGGACTCGCGGGAACATTGCATTCGGAAGCCCCGAGCACATTTAATGAAGCAAGCCTGTTCATTGATGACATCGAATGCCCACCAGACGCGGCACCCACAGATGCGTGTTTCATGCTGGTTTACACCTCAACGTTTGTTCCATTCGATTCGAGCTTCTAGGTGCTACTAATTTACTGAATCATTGAAGTCAGGTCTCGGGTGAATCGGTGGCCTGAGTGGGAAGCGTGGGAACCTGCCACCCGGCTGCAACCGCGCCCAATCGAATAATCAGGGTAACGGTGACTCCCACCAAGAATGGAATCCAATCACCAAAACTTTGGGTAAGCAGGAATGCAACGGAACCGGCTACCGCAGCAAGTGCGTAGACCTCACCGTCAAAAATGGAGATTCGTTTCCCAGCAAGGACATCTCGAATTATTCCACCACCGACACCACTAATAACGCCTAAGACAACAGCAGGCCCGGCAGCAAAACCTGCATCACGAGCAATGTCGGTTCCTACGATCGTGAAAGCGGCAAGGCCTATTGCATCGGTGATGACAAAAAAGCGACTCATCCATGTTCGGTGGCGTTGCCAGGGGAATACCCGAACCGCAATCCACACCACAACAACGGTGATCGCGATCAAACTCACAGTAGGCCAAAAATCAATTAACCAACCGGGGGTTGTCACCATCAGTAAATCGCGCAATGTTCCGCCGCCAATTGCTGTGACGGCCGCCAGTGTCGAGACGCCCAACCAGTCCATGCCGGCTCGCGCACCAGCGATTGCACCGGAGGCAGCGAAAGCCACGATTCCAACCACAGTCATCACAAGAAGTGGGAGTGGGAGTTCGAACACGGTCAAAGCCTCTCACTCAGGATTCACGGATGCCTCACCTGACCATCGAACCGTCTGTCAAGATAGTTCCATGAGTGAAAAAATCATCAACACGTATCAGGAATCAGTCACGGTCAATGCCTCAGCGCAGGACCTCTACGACATTGTTTCTGACATCACCCGCACGGGTGAGTGGAGTCCGGTCTGCACTTCTTGCTGGTGGGATGACGAAGAGAGCGCCGGTGCTGTGGGTGCTTGGTTTACCGGACGCAACGTGCTGCCGGAACGAACATGGGATACCCGTTCGTTGGTGGTAGTCGCTGATCCTGGTCGGGAGTTTGCCTGGGTGGTCGGTGGCACATATGTACGGTGGGGATACACCCTTACCGCAGTTGATGACGGGACAGTTCTCACCGAGATGTGGGAATTCCTCCCCGAGGGAATTGCAATGTTTGAAGAGAAACACGGGGACGAGGCCGCCACACGGATCGCTGACCGCACCCAGCAGGCGCTCGACGGGATTCCGAAAACTCTCGCTGCGATCAAACGGATTGCTGAATCAGGCCAGCAAGGTCTTTAGCGAGGAGATTAACTCGCAGGTAAGACGCGACACCGATCGCGGTGGTGAAGCCTGAAGCCAAGTGATTCGCATAGTGACAATGCGGGCGAGTTATTGGAGTCGACTTGGAGTGTGAGCCTTGAGCAGCCCTGTTCGCGTGCCGTGTCTGCTAACGCGTACATGATCAACCGACCAATTCCTCGTCGGCGATACTCATGTGTGACGAATACATGGGTGATAACACCCCAATTGTCGGTGAACGCAATGCGTCCGCTTGCAACAATCTGATCAGCGATAAAAATCGAGAGGTAGTTGGCGGGGTATTGGAGCACTTCACTTGTGAATTGTTGACCGTTAACTGCAAGCCATTCGGTCGTTGGTTCCGTTGAAGTTTTTAGGGTGAATGTTTCGGGTTTGTCCGATGGTGGGAGATCGTTGGTATCTATCACCATGATGTTGATTTCGGCTGCGACTATCCAGCCGCTTGTTTCAAGGTACTCATCTAATTTGGTATAGGCAGGAATTGGAACAGTGATGGTGGGAGGCAACGAGTTTTTTCGGTAGAACCCATCAACTTTGTGAATGGCTTCATCGATTTCCATTCCTGGTTCCCCGAAAGGTCGGGCTCCAGTTGGTAGTACCGAACTCCGGTGGAGGGTGTTGTCCCTAGATGCTCGTAGTAGCCACATGCCACACTCGTCGCTCACAGCAGTCGGCCATACGGCTTGCGCTACTGCTTCAAGCTCACGGATCCGCATGCTCAGTGGTGCACCGAAACCTGCTTTCGTATTAATTTCTGTAACCACACGCCAGTGCGTGATCAAGTCAGGGTCAAAGTTCTCCAGTGAGCCATCACGCTTACGAATTGTTCGTTCTTCTTGCAGTATGCCAAGCAATTCCTGGGTATTTCCTTGTGAGTCACGCAATGCGATTGTCAACCGTAGGCCGAGTTCTGAGGCTCCAGGCGGGTTGGTCATGCCCCAATTCTAGACAACCGTGTAGGTGCCACTTCCCAGAAGAACATTTTCGTCTTTGAGGCTTTTCCATTCTTCGTCGGTGAATAATCGAGAGTGAATAATAAATCGCAATCCTTCGGGGGTCTCGAGGGAAAAGCCTCCGCCGCGACCGGGGACCGCATCAATCGTTATGTGGGTGTGCTTCCAGTATTCGAATTGCTCTAATGAAATCCAGACCCGAATGGGTTCGACAATTTGATCGATTACGAGTTCACCCAACAGTACGTCCGAGCCACCAACTCTGAACTCGCCCTCGGTGTAACACATGGGGGCTGAGCCATCGCAGCAACCACCTGATTGATGAAACATTAAGGGACCATTGTTGGAGGTGAGTTTTCGAATCAAGTCGTTAGCGGCCTCTGTGGTACCGATACGAGATGGAAGTCCGCCATAGGTCAGGGACATGAATTACCAACACTTTCATTGTAATGAAATGCGGGAGACCCGAGGGCCTCCCGCATTTCTAGTCACTTTAGAAGAATCCGAGCTTGTTCTCGGAGTAGCTGACAAGGAGGTTCTTTGTCTGCTGGTAGTGGTCAAGCATCATCTTGTGGTTCTCGCGGCCGATACCCGATGACTTGTAGCCACCGAAAGCAGCATGTGCAGGATACGCGTGATAGCAGTTAGTCCACACCCGACCTGCTTGGATTTCTCGACCCGCACGGTATGCCGTGTTCATGTATCGGGTCCACACACCGGCTCCCAAGCCGTAAAGCGTGTCGTTAGAGATTTCCATTGCTTCCTCGAAGCCGTCAAACTTTGTCACGGCAAGCACCGGTCCAAAGATTTCCTCTTGGAAGATCCGCATGTTGTTTGTACCTTCCATGACGGTGGGTTCTACGTAATAACCGTCGGACAGATCCCCACCAAGATCAGCGCGCTTGCCACCTGTGAGCACCTTTGCACCCTCTTGCTTGCCAATCTCAATGTAACTCAGGATTTTTTCCAACTGGTCATTTGAAACTTGAGCGCCAATCATTGTGTTGGTGTCCAGTGGATTGCCCTGTGTTATTGCCTTTGTGCGCACTAAGGCATCGGCTAGGAATGTGTCGTAGATGGGTGCATCAATGAGTGCCCGTGAAGGTGCCGTACACACTTCACCCTGGTTCAGAGCAAACATGTTGAAACCCTCAAGACACTTGTCATAAAACGCATCATTTTGATCCGCGATATCTCGGAAGAACACGTTGGGAGACTTGCCACCCAATTCCAGTGTCACGGGAATTATGTTCTCGGATGCGTACTGCATGATCAAACGACCGGTTGTTGTCTCACCGGTGAATGCAATCTTTGCGATCCGGCGAGAAGATGCAAGTGGCTTGCCTGCTTCTACTCCGAAACCATTCACAATATTGACAACACCGGCTGGGAGTAGATCAGCAATGAGATCCATTAAAAAGAGAATTGAGACCGGGGTTTGCTCGGCTGGCTTGAGGACAACGCAGTTGCCCGCGGCCAGTGCAGGAGCGAGTTTCCATACAGCCATCAAAATTGGGAAGTTCCAAGGGATGATTTGGCCAACGACACCTAAAGGCTCGTGGAAGTGGTAGGCCACGGTGTCGTGATCTATTTCACCGATCGATCCTTCTTGAGCACGAATCGCTCCGGCAAAGTAACGGAAGTGATCGATGGCAAGCGGGATGTCAGCCGCCATTGTTTCCCGTACCGGTTTTCCGTTCTCCCATGTTTCAGCAACTGCAATCATTTCGAGATTCGCCTCCATGCGGTCGGCAATCTTGTTCAAGATTATTGAACGCTCGGTTATTGAAGTTTGACCCCAAGATTTTGCTGCTGCGTGCGCAGCGTCAAGGGCTAGTTCAATGTCCTCGGCTGTACCGCGAGCAACTTCACAGAAGACTTTGCCAGTTACGGGAGAAACGTTTTCAAAATACTGACCTTTGACCGGTGCAACATATTCGCCGCCGATCCAGTTGTCGTAGCGTGCCTTAAACTCAGCAACGCTTCCTGCCTGTCCGGGCTGTGCATAAACACTCATGATTTCCTCTCATGACGACAATTTTGCCGTCGCTTAGATTGAGATTAGATCCGCGCGGCCTGAACTATTGGGGCTTATGACCAGACCTAGCCCTAACCGAGCAGATTGGCTAGGTAGTTACCTAGACATACGGCTAGGTAGACGGCTAGCATCGAATATGGCTCCTAACGTTCGACCAGAGGTCTCACTGGGTCGGCGTTCGCCTATGGCAACTACCCGGATTGTGGTGGCCGATCGCAATGTAATAACGCGAGTCGGAATCAGATCAATTTTGGAACGCAATCCCGGAATGGCAGTTGTCGCCGAGGCATCAACCTACGACTCAATAATTGACGTGATTGACGAACATGGCCCTGACATCATGATTATTGATCTGGATTTGGGAGATGACACAACGCGCGGATTGAAAATCTGTGAAGAAGTTGCTGATCGATACCCTTCGACGCGGATCTTAATTTTGGCAAATACGTTGAGTGAGTTGATCGTGATTGAAGCGTTGCGTCGTGGAGCTAACGGGTACCTGTGCAAAGACGATTTGAAGGCTGATGAATTATCAAAGGGAGTTAAAGCCATTCAAGACGGTGACACGGTTTTGGGTCGAGGCGTTGGAAAAGTTGTAGCAAACAGTTTGGGTTCCACGCGTGACAAGTTCGATCATTTGACCGAGCGTGAAGTTTCCGTAATTCGAGCGATAGCTCGTGGATTAAGTAATAAGCAAATAGCTCATGAAATGTTCATTTCTGAAAGCACGGTTAAGTTTCATATACAGAACGCTTCAAAGAAATTGAATAGTCACCGTCGAGGTGAACTTGTTCACCGTGCGAGTGCGGCAGGGTTAATCGCCTAAAGGTGCCAAATATGTAAATGGCGCATGACTGCGGCCATCACGGGACATTTCGTTTGAGTAGATCACGGATCTCAGTGAGTAGTTCGATGTCCGTCATTTGAGCCGACGCCGCTTCCGCTTTTTGGTTTCGTTCTCGCCATCGATTCATGGGTGCGACAAAGACGTAGTACAGCAGGGCCATCGTCAGAATAAAGGTGATGATCGCATTGACCACGATGGTGATGTCAAAAACTTGCCCATTGACCGTTATCACACCAGCGTCGACTCCGCCCCCGGAAATCAACCCAATGAGTGGGGTGATGAGCGCACCGGTGATTCCCGAGATCAATGCTGTGAATGCTGCGCCAGCTACGAAACCAACGGCAACATCGATTACGTTTCCTCTTGTAATGAAGTCCCTGAAGCCTGTGAACATGTCGTAAGAGTAATAGCAGTAAGTCGCCTAGGCAGACTCGACTGAGTCTGCATCACGTTTGGCCTTAGTCATAACGGTTGCTCCACTCACGAACGCTTTACGCCAAGGGAGTACGCCGTCAATTTCTACTTCGATACTGAAACTCAAGAGGGTTCTGATTAAGACAATGACACCGAGGACGAGTACGTTGTCCAAGTTTGGCTCGACGGCAACCGTGCGAATGAGGTCACCGGCAACGAGGATTTCCAATCCGAGGAGAAGCGCCCCACCGAATGTTTGTCGCATTGCTTGATAAGCAGTGGCGCCCTTCTTGGTGCGGGCGAGGGTTCGCAGCGAAAAGTAGGTTGCCCAGATTAATCCGACCGCGATGACTACGGTCGCGACAATTTCAAATCCGCGAGCTACGTTAAGCATCACTTCGGTATAGGTGGATTCAGACATGGGAGAGGTATATCACTGAGAGTCTTTCTCTGCTGCAACTTCAGTGATCAGTGCGGTCAGGACCTCTTCGGTGATCGGCCCGATTATTCGAACCGCTACTTGGCCGTTTCTATCCACGATGAGCGTGCTGGGTAGTCCGCTAGGAGGTATGCCCGGGATGAGTGCAAGTAGGCGACCCTCTGGGTCGGCGATACTTGGATAAGGAATCTCTTGTGAAAATTCACGGGCGGATTCAAGGTCATCGTTAACGTTCAATCCAAGAAATTGAACACCCAAATTCTTCGTAGCTTTTTGAGTGGCGATAAGTTCAGGCATTTCCTCAATGCAGGGAGCACACCAACTTGCCCAAGCATTAACTACTGTGACGTCCCCCAATAAATCAGCGATTGCGATGGGCTCTAGATCTAGATCAAGTCCAGCAATTGCCGGGATAGGTTCGCGATCTGGTTTTGCGATGAAGGTCAGTCCAACATCTGTTGCCTGTTGCGCGGATGCCCCTCCAAGGTCACTTTCGTTGATTGAGATTGTGGTGTCACTACTGGAAGACATGAAGTTCCCACAACCTGTTAGGGATGCGGCGAGGACAAATAGAACGGCGAGCTTTTTCATGTTGGTCGGGTCTGCGTCTCTCGGGCCTCCTGGACTTCACGGGCTTCCCTGCGTTCAAGTTGGTCAGTTTCTTTTTCTTGCTCTTTCCACCATTGCAGTGCAGCGAGCATCATCCAGAATCCATCAAGCACCATGCCCAATGCCCACATGAGTGCTCCGGCGAATTTTTGATCGGTGAGTGGGTCGAGTCCGGTCACGAAACTGGCATCTATATAGGTCGGATAAAGAGGGATGGGGGCGAAATGAATCACCATGCCGAGAACTGTTTCGGGGATCATCATTAATCCAAGGGAAACAAGGCGAACACTGGGAGCCGGTCGTTTGGCAATGAGGTCGTTACCGATGAGTGGGTAGTAAAAAATGAGAGCGGCTAGCAAGAAAACAGGTCGTTCAATGAAGAGCATTGCGTCGTGATCGTTGAGAATCCATTCCATGACAAAAATCACGTGGGTTCCCAATAAGACGAAGGCAAATAAACACCAGCCAAAATACGGGTTAGTGATTAATTTCATTGGGCGGCTGCGCAGAACCTTGACCACATTTCGGCGACCGTGTGGTCCTAGGTTGATGAACGTCAGAGTGACCGGATTTGACAGCACAATCAGCGGAGCGGCAACCATCATGATCGCTAGATGTTGCATCATGTGGGGCCAAAAGGCGACATGTGACCACGCGGAAAAAGGGCCGAGGTAGGTGGCGATCATGATCGCTATGGCTGAGAGAAATGAAATGGTTCGCACGATCGACCACGACTGGCCGGTGATTCGCTTGGCTCTGCCCGCCGCCCAGAGGTAGAGCGCGGCTATTGCCAGCAAGTTAATGAAGGCAAAATAGTCCGGTTCCCAAAACGGAAGGCCAAATGGCACTATTTGCATGGTCTCAGGCTAGTTGAAATGAGATTTCCGGTGCTGAGCGCGTATGTTCATAGAAAATTTGTCTACTTTTGACCAAATCGGCGTCCTGGTGCGCTATGTTGACCGCAACTTCTTGGTTTGCACGGCTCGTTGACTATGTATGAGATGAAAGGTTCTGTGTGAAAAAGTTCTTGGTCACATTCCTCACCGTTCTCCTCGGGGGTGCCATTGTTGCTGGAGTAGGCGTGTTCAATGCCGTCCAGGGGGAGGCTCCTCCCGTTCTGATAGCAAACGTGGTGGGTACCAAGACGGCACCTTCTGGTGAAGAAATGCCGCACGCTGAACTTTATTTAGACGTGTACCCCAATAGTTCTTCGCAAGTTCCCCAGCCGGAAACCAAGTCTCCTATTAACAACGTTTTGTTGGACGGTCAACCGTTTTTTCACCCTTCAACAAGTTTGCAGGTGCCCTCAAATTCGCTCGTGACCATTCACTTTCGCCAGTACGACAGTGGCGGTACGATTTACAACCCTTATTTCGCCAAGGTTCACGGAACCGTTGACGGCAAAATGAAGTGGAATGGCAAGGAAGTAACTGAAATAAAGCCCGATGAAGTGGGCCACACATTCACGGTGCACCAATACCCAGAGTCAACCCAGCCCTATTTCTTCATGTCGATTCCACTGCCGATGAACCCGGCAAATGCCAAGACAGACAAAATGGGGTATCCCGTAGATCCGCAAATCATCAGTGTCACGTTTATGACCGGAGAAGCCGGCAGTTACGTGTGGAACTGCGAGTTCCCCTGTGGTGACCTGTACCAGGAATTTGGGGGGCCAATGCAAACACGTGGTTGGATGGCGGGCACATTTGATGTGGTTGACGTATGAGCACTGAAACGTTAATTCCTGAAGAACCTGAAGCGCCGACAAACCGTCCGCCTTCGATGCGGCGGGTGAAGTTGTGGCTGCAGCGCCCCTATGCGCGCAAAATTTTGATTCTGAACGTGGTCATCGGATTTTTGTTGTTGCCGCTGGCATGGTTACTCCTGGCAGGGATGAACCAAACGGGTGCTCCCGCCTCAGAGATCATGAAAGACATTGAACAAACCGTCTTTGTTTTTACAATAGTGTCAATTCCGATAACGGCCTTCGTGTTCGCCGTACTGGTGTACAGCTTGCTTGGCTGGCGCCACGTAACCGGTGACGAGCCGCCAATGCAGGACAGCCCAGCGATTCGCACCAACAGAATTGGCGTGATTTTGTGGACGGTTTCTTCCACGCTACTAGCAATGTTCTTGGTGGTGTGGGGGTTGGTCGAATTAGCCCAAATAACGGCCAATTCTTTTGGTTCCATCGCCGCGAATGAACAGCCTGGTCAAAAAAGTGCCGAGATCATTAACGTGACCGGACAACAGTGGGTGTGGACATTTGAATACCCCGAACACAACGGGTTGACATCAGATGTTCTGTATTTGCCGTTAGACCGGCCCGTGTATTTCAACGTCACTTCCAAAGATGTGATCCATAACTTCTGGGCGGTTGAACTGGGCGTGAAAGTTGATGCGAACCCCGGCGCGATCACTCAGACTGGCGTAACTGCAAACAAGTTGGGCACATTCAATGTCCGTTGCGCCGAGTTGTGCGGAATGCACCACGCCTATATGCAAACGCAAATTCAGGTACTAGAACAGGACGCCTTCGATTCATGGGTCCGTGAAAGCGGAGGAAAGAAGACCTCATGAGCGTTGACGCAGCGGTAGAAACGAAAACAGTATTTGGTTCCGAAGTTCCACAACCACCACAACATGGTGCGGCTGGCGGCGTAATGAGAAGGCTGAACTTTGGCACCGGGCTTGTCGGTGGCATTGGATTGGCAACCATCGCCGGTTGGGTCACGGCGATAATCACCCCAAGCTCAGCATCGAGTGACACTTTCGCCCCGATGGAACCAACCTATGTGTATCTTGCAGTTCTCCTTGGCTGGTTCATCGGATTCATGTTGGGAATGGGTGCATTTGTTGGCCCATTGCGATGGGTTGTGGGTCGAGACATTACCCACTCGGACGCCGAATACATGGCCGGAAAAGACCTCGGCCGCAAGCGCTACTGGAAATACACCACCGATCACAAAGTCGTAGGAATTCAGTACTTAATAGTCGCAATGCTTGTTCTTGGTTTTGCCGGTTTGCTTGCCATGCTTATTCGGACAGAGCTCGGTATGACTTGGACTTCGCTGTTCACCCCCTCGTTTTATAACAGCATGATCGGTACTCATGGAATTGCCATGATTATTGGCATGATCGTTATTATTAGTGGACCTCTAGGCAACTTCATCGTCCCCATGATGATCGGTGCCCGTGATATGGCGTTCCCGCGCTTGAATGCCTTGTCTCTGTGGCTATTTGTATCCGCGGTTCCGATGCTGGTCAGCTCGATGTTTATGGGCGGAATCCAAGACGGCTGGTCCGTGTATTACCCGCTGGCAGCACAGGCACCTCCTGGAATGCTGGGTTACCAGTTGACCATCATTGTCTTTGCAATTTCTACGGCAGTCGCGAGCGTCAACTTGATGACCACAATCTTGACCATGCGTGCAAAAGGCATGACCTGGTCGCGCACGCCAATTTTTGTCTATGGAATTTTTGCGGCATCAGTAATGGGGCTTTATGCATTCCCGTTTTTCCAGTACGCACAGATTCTTGGGTTGAGCGACCGAGTTTTTAACACTTCGTTTTTTGACCCGCTTAACGGCGGCAGTGTTTGGCTCTATGAGAATCTTTTTTGGCTTCTCGGTCACCCTGAGGTTTATGTCATCTTGATTCCATCCATGGCCGTGGCCCTTGAATTGATGCCGGTATTCCTACGCAAACCTTTGTTTTCATTCAATTTTGCAGTGGCGGGCATCGTTGGCGTAGTTGCATTGAGTGGCTTGGTGTGGGCCCACCACATGTATATGACAGGTTGGGCGCCCGCCGCTAACTACCCATTCATGCTCTCAACGGAGTTGATCTCGATTCCGGTGGGCTTTTTGGTACTTGTTGCGATTGGCACTTTCTGGCGCGGTACCGCTTGGACTCGACTGCCGCTTATGGCGGTTTACGCGGTTGTTTTCAACAAGATGATTGGTGGCGTCACCGGGGTTTATCTCTCGGACGTTCCGGCCGACCAGTACTTCCACGGCAGCATGTTTGTGGTAGCACACTTCCACTACATGCTGATGGGAGCGGGTCTTTTTGGCGCGATGGCCGGAATTGCATTCTTCTTCCCCAAAATGACGGGTCGTTTCTTGGACGAGCGAATCGGTTCGATCGGACTGTGGACCGCCTTCGTTGGTTTCCAGATCACGTTCATGTCCATGTTCGTTGCCGGATTGCAGGGCCAACCCCGACGAGTACTTGATTTTGATGATCAGTTCAATCTTTCCAACTGGATTTCAACGATTGGCGCGTACGTCATTGGGATAGGAATGTTGATCTTCCTCTCGGCAATCATCACTTCATGGCGTTCGGGAGTCCTAGCCTCGAGCAATCCTTGGGGTTCCAAGTCACTTGAATGGCAGACAGCAACTCCGGTTCCCTTGGAGAACTTCCCTGTGCTCCCGGTCGTGACAGATCGCCCTTACGACTACGGCGTCCCAGATCCCTACGAAGTTGAATTTGACTCAACGGATGAAGACCTCACGGAGAAAGTGGGTACCAAGTGAGCACTTCGACATTCCCCGTTTCGCCAACAACAGGGGAACCAATTGCAACGATGGCCAGGCGTTCACGGCTGGGCATGTGGTTTTTCATCGTTGCTGACGTTGCTGGCACGATCGCGCTGGTAATTAGTTACACCTATTTGTGGTCACTCAACGTCAACGGTGGTTGGGCTCCTCCCGGAGCGACACTCACCGCCAGTCAAACAAATACCGCTCTTCCAACGACACCGCCGACTGCAAGTTTTGCGGTCGAATGGCCCTTCTGGGCGATCCTTCTGGTAGTCGTGGCTGCTACCGCGTTGATGTGGTTTGGGTACCGAAGTGCACGAAGTGGAAACCATGCCGGATTATTGATCGGAGCAGGGCTTTCATTCCTTGTAACGGTGGCCGCATTGGTGTTCCAGTGGATCCAAATCAGTACTTTCCCGTTTGATGCAGGAGATGGCGCCTACGCGTCAGCGGTCTTGCTCTTGTGTGCGAGTAACATTTTCCATCTTCTTCTCTTGTTGTTTCTCGGTATGGGGATTTTCATGCGGGCACGCAAGGGACTCATTGACAAGGCAAATTGGTACCAGGCCCAGTTGACTGGCTATTACATGACATGGGTGTGTGTCGCATTCCTTCTTGGCGCGATCCTGACAACCTTCCTGGTTGTGAGCCCAAATACCGATCCAGCGATATTTGGAACCTTTAAACAGCAGTAGCTAGATGCTTCCCCTTCGATTAAATAATCAGATTTCCACACGCGGGTCATTGCTGCTGGCTGGTGTCTGTTCCTTAGCTTCCATGTATTTGGTGCTAGCCATGATCGGGGCATTGAGCGAAAATCAGATTATTGGATTGCCAACGGTTCCCGAGTTAACCTTGTGGGGATTGCCCTTAAGTTTGTTGATCAGAGATGTCGCGATGGCACTCACCGTTGGATCGGCGCTCGTTGGAGGGGTTTTAGCGCCGAAACCCGATGCCCTCTTAGGGCGGGTAACTTCCCTGAGCGCATTGGTGTGGCTTCTGGCCATTGTGGCCCAATCGGTCTACACCGTTTCCGAGGTACTGGCTTTTTCAATTTCGGATTCACTTAACCTAGACGTTTGGTGGTCGCTCCTTTCGCAGACCACCGTTGGCCAAGTCATGTTGGTCCAAGCTGTATTGCTTGTTTTTATAGCGTTTTTAGGCTGGGTGGTGCTTGATCGCGCCACTGGGATAATCATTTCAGCACTCGCAATTATTGCGGCTTTCCTGCCGGGGTTCACCGGCCATTCCAGCATGATGGACACCCATAATGCGGCATCAATCAGCCTTGGAATCCATATCGTTGCAATGAGCGCTTGGATTGGTGGATTGGTTGCCTTAGTGATCTATTTACTGCGCGCCAGTCCTGATTCAGGGGTAGTTATTCGCAGGTTCAGTGCACTCGCCCTCATTAGTGTGATCTTGCTGGTCGAGAGTGGAATGCTCAACGCATCAATGAGACTTGATGGTCCAGTGTCACTTGTCACTTCGATTTATGGTGCAATCTTGCTGGCAAAAATTTCAATTCTGATTGTTTTGATTTCATTTGGTTGGCGAGCACGCCAGAGAATTGGCGATAGCGCTGAACAAGGTCCACTAAACAATGTAGCGATTGCATTGCTGGCTGGACGCGAGATGCTGTGGATGGGCCTGGTCCTGGGACTCTCAGTTGCACTCTCGCGCACGGCGCCCCCCGGCGAATTTCAGCCTGGGGACCAAATAATCTGGGTGGCACTTTTGACACTGGGTCTGTTTCTGCCATTTTCCCTTTTCTATCTGCTCCCACGTGGCAAAGGAACGGTCAAATTCCTCCACAAGTACCCCGATGTAAGCGCAATCGCATTGGTCATTTGGTTGTATCTCTTCATCACCTTTTTTACTTCCGTCACCATTGGCCAAAGCATCGGTGCCCAATGGTTCGCGCTGCTGGGTTCGGCACTGACTATTTTTCTTGGATACCAATTCATCAGTTCACTCTCGCTCAATCGGAGCTGGTCAACGGCCGGATTCGCGGTAGTGGGCATTCCGCTCGTCGGGTGGTGGTTGGAGCGTGAGATCACGGGTGGACTGGATTGGTCGTTCTGGGTTGTGACCCTCTTCGCGGTGCTGTTCATTCTGATCTTGATGCGTCCTGCGCAACCACGATCCACGAAAACCATTGATGATCGTCTCGAGGTGTCAATATGAGAGATGCACAGCAAAAGCGAAAAGATTTTTGGCAGTTGCATGTGCCACTAGCAATTGTTTTGGCGTTTTGCGCTTACGCAACCGTGATTGAATTTAGTCGAGCTCAAGAAGGAGTCACCCGCGCCTGGGTGTACACCTTTCAATGGCCAATCATTGGGATTTTTGCCGTGGTGGTGTGGAACCGCTATCGAAAGCATGGCAGCCTGACCAAGTCCATCAATAAGTACTTCCGGGATCGGGCCAAAAGATTCGAAGCGATGGCAGAGGATCCGCCTGTCGCCGAAATAACTGTTCAAGATCCGGATGAGCTTGCGTGGAAAGAACACGTCGCAAAAATGCAGTTGGAGAATCCACCAGGTGGTCCACCGGAACGGGCTTAACCCAGTACTCCGATTTGAAAGCTTGCAAGGGTAGTTTCGGGCTTTCCCTGACCATTGTGTTGATTGTTAAATGCGGTGCTTGCATCAATCCCGCACATTGACTCAACGGGACCGCTCCCACCAGGGTGTTCATTTATCCACTGGGTGAGATCGTAAACATTTCCATTAACTACCGACCAGCAATCATCGACTGTTGCGTGTAGCGCCACCTCCGACCGAGCGATAGTTGACTTAGGAGGAATAACTGCAGTTTGGGCTGCCATATCTGAATCTTCCAACCAAACTGATTTGGCGCCAGAGTGCCCTGCAAGAACGGTGGTCGTAACAGTGGTGAGGGAAACTGCGATGACGAGAATCCCTGTGATCCTCTTGTAGATTGACGCGGGTTTTGTGTCCAGCCACAACCAGACGGCACTGAGAGCGGTAAGTCCTAAGGCAGCATAGAAGGTACGGGTCCCCCATTCTTGGTGGTATTGGGACACGGAATCAACCATGCTGAGGGTCTTGCCCGACTCCGTTGCAAGGAAGGCGCTCAGTGTTGCAACGACTAATGTCCCCGCAACAAAATACTTTTGCACTTTGCCACGAAATGGTGGGATTAGGACCATGGCGATCATGCCGATTGCGCTTAGCGGAAGTAAAACAACTACCGCGTGAATTATGAGTGGATGTGCGGGAATGCCAAAAACAAACTCAGGGATCAACGTTTTTTCTTTACTATGCCAATTTGGAACTCGGCTAGGTAGCTGTTAGGTGATCCTTGACCCGAATGTTGGGCATTAAATGCTTGTGATGCGTCCTTGCCACACATCGCAATGATTCGACTGGAACCACCCGGATGTCGACTTATCCACGTGGTGAGGTTGTAGACCTTTCGGTTCACAACAGTCCAACAATCGGATGGACTGTTGTGGGTTTTGACTGCGCTAAGTGTGATCGGTTTAGTGGTATTGGGCGCTGCATTCATTGCCGTTGGTGACACAATCCCAATGGGAATTAAGAGTGCCAAGGAAACTGCGATCACCCTAGTTTTCATTCTCATGAGTGAATTATGCGACATGAATTGATGGTGTGCCTGATAACCCACGTTAATTAGCCCACATGAAGCAGGCCAGGGCAATTGTTACGCCGCAGCCTCGAGTACGGCGATCAAGTGAGATCGAAGGTCCTGTGCTCGAAGAGAGATCTCTCGCTGGCGCGCGACATACGTTGACCGACCGGCGCTTGTCTCAATCCTGATTGCCTCATATCCGTACTGGGTGAGGTCATAAGGACTCGCTTGCATGTCCAAGGTTCGAGTACTGCGAGCCAGCTCAAAGCAGTCGAGAACGAGCTCACCGGGGATCATCGGGTGAAACCACATGCAGTGCTTGTAGAGATCCATATTGGCATGAAGACAACCTGCTTGTTCAATGTCTTTTTGGTTTTCACGGGTCGGGATGATGTTTAGGCGATTTACATTTTGAGGGGCGGCTTCAATGGTGAAAAATCGAAAAGCATCAATGTGAGTGCAGCGAAGTCCCAATTCACCGATAAGGGAGTTGATCTGATCATGGCTAACGCGCAGCGGATCTCCATGTCGAATTTCATGTTGATCAGCCTGATACACCATGGCCCATTCATGTAATCCAAAACAGTTGAATGTCGCCTCGCGCAGTTGAGTATTGCGTAGAAGTTCCAATGTTGATTCAATTCTCGATTGGTGCTTAATCAGGTATTGGGCGTCTAATTCACAGGTTGTTGCGTTGGAGTAGTAATTGGGAAAATCAAATGAGTCCTTTGAGTCGATTTCTAGGGTAACTCCAATCCCGGGAAACCAGGTTTCCAGCTTTGTGGGTGTGTATGGGTAGTACTCAAACATGAAGTCATCAACCGGATCGCGTTCACCGATTTTCTTGCGGGCGCGCCTACCCAATGTGAGAGCACCGGCTCGTGCTTTATGCACGGTTTGAGCCTCCTGCCACATAGTGCGGGGTAGTGTGCGGTTCATAGATAGGCATTTTGCCAGTAACCTGATCACGTGGACCAGCCAAGTGCTTTAGATCTCACGATCGCCGCTGCTTTTGCGCCAGTGAGCAATCAAGGTTTTGTTTCAGCGCTGGTGTTTAACGGTGAAACCAGTATCGGTATTCATTTTGATTCATGCGCCCCCGATGACCTGGGCACCAGAATCTCCCAAGGTCTACCGGGAGTTTCGGTGGAGATAAAGAAATCAGGAGTAGAAATCGATCTCTCTGCTGTGCAGTCGCGGGCAGAGCTGCGCGCTGCTGGGTTGCAAATTGAGAAAATCATGGTCGCGGCCGGATCGACGAGCGCACTTACCAGCAAAGACGACGAAACTAGAGTAAACAAATTTGATCAGCGTGATCGAGAATTTTTGGACAATGTTCCACCGCACCACGGAGTGTGACAAGCTCCATGTTCTAGCGCGTTTTGATTACTAAGGAAATTTGATCAGAATCCTCCGCCGCTAATGTTGCACCCTGCCATGCCGCGACACTCACCAAAATCACCGTCGATGTGGGAGAACCAAAACCTGATGCAGTGGGGAGATCGAGAACGGCTGCATCAATTGCAATGACGCGCGGGGCACCAGTTTCACTAGGAGCTACTAAGTCAATCGTGTCCCCGAAACGAACAGAACTAGCAATTGCTGCAGATCGTAGGGTTACCGGAACTGCAACGAATCCCTCAGGTAAACCAGCGGCAATACGTTCGGGTCCCGTTGCCGGTGCTGGTGCAGACAGTGAGCCAAAAATCAGGAGGACGGCGAGTGCCGCCGAAACCGATCCCAGAATCCTGCGGTGTCGGTTGAGGAACGTACGCAGTCGCAGAAGTGTGTTTACGTGCATGAGGCGAACCTAAACGTGAAATCAATTCACGTCCACTGGCTATCCACAGGCTCTATGACTTGGTGGCAGAGCCTGAGCTGGATTCAGATTTCTTGGGGGTCGATTTTTCGGCTGCTGGTTTTGCTGGAGCACTTGGTGAATTTGTCGTTGAAGTTGACGGTGATGGAGAAGTTGAGGTTGACGATCCAGAATCAGACTTCGGTGACGTGGTGGAACCGGAACTCTCAGCAGCCCGTGAATCGGTGCGGTAGAAGCCAGAGCCTTTGAACATAACGCCAACACCCGTGAATTGCTTGCGCAGTGATTCCTTTCCGCAGGCCGGGCAGGTGGTTAAAGTCGGATCCGCCATTGATTGAACGATGTCGTGATTGGTATTGCACTCAGTGCACAAATACTCGTAGGTGGGCACGCAATCCTCCAGTTATTCGATGAGCCGGGAAGTTAACACTCACCCTGACGAAGTCCTAATTCTGCCCTAGCCCCGGTTCAGGTAGTTACCGCAGGTCGGCTCCGCCCTAGAGTTGGGCCATGCGTGAAGCGAATCGACTCGTTGTTATTGGGGTCGGTGGCGTATTCGGTGCACTCAGTAGGGCTGGAATTTCTGAACTTTTTGGTACGGCTTCCATTGAACTAGGGGATCAAGGCGCCGCGTTTCCGTGGGCAACCCTCGCCGTCAACGTACTTGGCGCACTCTTGATTGGAGTACTCGCTGTCGCACTAGTGGAGGATCGTGGTAGCTACTGGCGTCCGTTGTTAATTACCGGGTTCCTCGGTGGATTTACTACTTTCTCAGCCCTTGCACTGGAAGCTGCAGACCTTATTGATCACAACATGTGGCCAACGGCTGTGCTGTATCTCGCGGTGACCGTGGGAGCGGGTCTTGTTGCCGTGCAGTTCGGAATCAGGATTACCCGGCGAATGGTCAAGCCATGATCACGATTGCTGCAATAGCGATAGGCGCCTTCATCGGGGCCCCGCTGCGAGCGTTAGTTGAGCAATTTGCGAGCCGAACACGCAGTGCACTAACCACCCTGCTCGTCATCAACTCACTCGGTTCAATGCTTGCAGGATTTAGCCTTGGTGCATTTTCCGGTGATGTGAGAATATTCCTCATCACCGGATTAGCTGGCGCTTTCACTACTTTCTCTGGCTGGGCACTAGCCCTTACTATGTATTCGCGCGGTCTTGTGGAGTCTGGTTATTCCCGTTCGGCTCGAATCACTCGCCTAGGAGTAGTCGTCTTTGCCGCTACGGGAATCCCATTGCTGTCTGTGTGGCTTGGTTGGCTTCTCAGTCGGGCGTACTGAACCAGCGCACGGTGGACTCGGTAACGCTGACGTCAACCGGAATGTCGTGTTCTTCGTGAGGGATCTCCGGGAGAAATTCGGATTCAAAAGTGACCCCGATGATCAGCGGTGAATGCTCAGAACCAGCCACATCAACCAAAGCGCGGTCATAGAAACCTTTCCCCTGACCAAGTCGAAAACCATGTGTATCTATGGCTTGTGCGGGAACAATAATTGCCGAACACGCGGGTAATGCTTCTACGCTGGTCCGTGCTCCGCGCGGCTCGGGCTCGAGTGTGCCAAATGTGTTGCGCGTCCAAGATGCCTCATCGCCATCTAAAGCCCACAGCAACTGATCGCCGCTGACAATGGGGATGAACACCGTGCAACCCATGTCTTGCAATCGCGAACGTAATGTGTTTACCGAAGGCTCGTGCGGCATTGCGATATATGCAGCAATCACACTCCCGGGAGTGAGCTCAATAGTTTCTAGGACATCGGAAATTTGCTGGGATATCTGCGAATCAAGTTCTGTGACGGAACCAAGATCACGTTGCTTTCGAGCGGTTCTAAGTTGCGAACGCAGGGTTGATTTAGCTGACTTAGTTGATTTAGGGGTACTTGAATCCTGAGTCACACCCCCATGGTCTCTCACCCGGGAGAATATTTGGCGGGGACCCTGAATTGTTGGGATTGAGTACGCCGTGTACCCCATTTATTAGTACCCCGTGTTCCTATATATATGTGTGGCATTGCCGTAGGGTCCTCTCATGACCTTCGAGAGTGTTCGCAAAGCGGTGATTCCAGCTGCAGGGCTAGGGACCAGGTTCCTGCCGGCGACCAAAGCAACCCCCAAGGAAATGTTGCCCGTCGTTGACAAACCTGCGATTCAGTACGTCGTCGAAGAAGCGGTTGCTGCCGGGCTGGAGGACATCCTCTTTGTGACCGGGCGAAGTAAGCGTCCGCTCGAAGATCATTTTGATCGCAACTATGAACTTGAGCAGGTACTGGAAAGCAAAGGGGATACAGAGCGACTGCAGCTTGTTCGCGAAGCCACCGATCTGGCTCGCATTCACTATGTACGCCAAGGCGACCCCCTGGGTCTAGGACATGCAGTGCTTGTGGCCCAGCAACATGTTGGCGACGAACCATTTGCGGTGTTACTAGGTGATGATCTCATTGACGCACGGGACCCAATCCTGGAACGCATGATCGCCATTCGCAATGAATTTGGTGGCTCGGTTCTGTGTTTGATGCAGGTACCGCGGGAAACTATTTCGCTCTACGGTTGCGTTGGTATCGAGGCTGATCCCATTAATGGAGTTGTTGCAGTTACCGATCTGGTTGAGAAACCTGACATTGCCGATGCACCTAGTGACTTAGCGATTATTGGTCGTTACATTCTTGATCCTGCCGTGTTCGCGGTACTTTCAGAAACTGCCCCGGGTCGTGGGGGTGAAATCCAGTTAACCGATGCACTTCGGGTTCTAGCAAAGATGTCACCCGCGCAGGGTGGTGGAGTTCTCGGAGTTATTTTTGACGGCAGGCGCTATGACACTGGCGACAAACTGAGTTACTTGCAGGCGGTTATTACTTTGGCAAGTCAGCGCCCAGACATCGGCCCCCAACTCACCGCCTGGCTTCAAGAGTTCAATCGGTAACCACCATGACGGTTTCTGGTTTTTGGCCGGTCACATTAACCCAAGGACAACTGGTACTGCGACCCTTGAGGTTCTCTGATCGGCGAGCCTGGCGTGATGTTCGCAAAAAGAATGCTCAATGGTTAAAACAATGGGATGCAACCATGCCCCCGGAAGGCCACATTGGTGGGCAAAGGTCTCCCGGCTATAACTCGATGATGCGAATGATGAAGAAAGAGGCACGCGAGGGTCGGGCGCTCCCATTTGCCATTGAGTTCGAAGGAAAATTTGTTGGCCAGCTCACCGTCGGTGGGCTTTGGGGTGGCTCATCTCGCGGTGCATTTTTTGGTTACTGGATTGATGAAAGTGTCGCCGGCCGAGGACTCATGACATCCTGCGTACAGATGGCAACCGATTACTGCTTCAACACGATGCTTTTGCATCGGATAGAAATCAATGTTCGACCAGAAAATGCAGCCTCTTGTGCGGTTGCCGTGAAAGCGGGGTTCACCCAAGAGTCGTATCGACCAAGGTATTTACATATCGACGGTGATTGGCGGGACCACATTGGTTTTGTTAAATTTCGCGACACGCCAAATGAAGAAAGCGTGGAATACCAAGAGAAGTAGGCGCTTGCGCCTAATCTTACGGTGTGACTGGACTGATCTATGTAGTGATCATTGGTCTTTGGGCCGCCGTTTTGATTCCCATCTGGCTCAAGCGCCAAGATCAAGTCAGCGAAGTTCGTTCAACGGCTCGGTTTAGTTCAGCGATGAAGTCACTTGGAGATCATGCTGATCGAGTTGAGCGCGCTAATTCCGAGTCAGATCGACAGGTGCGCCATGACCGCGAGTTCACATCTCCACGAGATCGTGCCCGGGCCAAAGCGGCTAAACGCCGCTCGATGGTGCTCGCCGCACTAACCAGCATTACTGCCATTGCATTGATTGGCATGGTTCTTGGATTTATCCCGACTTTCGTCGCTGTCACGGCTGGAATCCTGTTAGTTGCATTCCTCGTCACCACCATGTTGACAGCTTCCAAGCGTGAACAAGCGTCGGCGCGCAGTGCCAGCAGTACCAGCAGTGCCAAGCGCGCATACCGCGAATTTCATGAAGTCGCGGAGGTCCGGGAGCCGCGCAAGGAACAGCGTCCCCGAACTCGAGCCGAGCTACAAAAGAATCAACTTGATGAGTTCGCTAAATGGGATCCATGGGAAGAAGAGGCGTCGGGCTGGGATGCGGTTCCACAAACCCTTCCCAGCTACATCACCTCACCTCGCGCAACCGCGATCCCGCGCAATATTGAGCGCAATGGTGATTGGTCCGGTGAGTCCATGTTGAACTTGGTCAACAAAGCCCAACAGGGTCGAGTTGCCAGCGTGACCGATGAAACCGCCGAGATCCCGATCATCCGTCCGAATTCTTCTTATCAAGCGCGCGCCGCGAACGAATAGCCTCTGCTAACCTGCCTCTCACAAGGGGCTGTGGCGCAGTTGGTAGCGCGTCTCGTTCGCAATGAGAAGGCCAGGGGTTCAATTCCCCTCAGCTCCACTTTGTTTATGAGTTGCTGGATTCATGCCATCGGCGGCTTCGAGCCTCAAGTAAATGGCACTTTCCTAGCCTTGACAATCGTCTGTAGACTCCCGGTATGGACAGGTCAGCCAGCGCTGGAATTATTGGTGCAGCCCTAGCAATTGGGCGCTCATTTCAACCTAACTTGTTGACTCGTGGGTCAACAGATCAGGCGATCATTACCGGTGCTTCATCGGCGATTGCCTACCAGGCATATAGCGCTGGAGACGCCTTGTTGACCTCGGTTGCTTCCCGTTTGGGTCGCACCCATGAACCGACTGCAGGAAGTCGCCTACTTGTTGCCGGTGTTGCTGGAGCCTTGGGTGCCGGGGCGGCTTATGCCCTTCGTTGGCGCGAGCACGAACCATCGGGACGAGCGTTGGGAAGGCTAGCTGCACAAACTCTGGCCACAATGTCGGGTGCGAGTGTTCTGGCAAACTCGGTTTCACGTGATCAAAGTGGTGGCCCCGGTTTGCGCCACGTTGGGGTAGCCGTTGTGTCCGGTGCCGCGTCCTGGGCGTCGACCCAACCTTGGAAAGCACTGCCGGGCTCGGCGACCTACCCGCAGACTTCGGTGAGTACCGAGTTCAAGGGCAAATACTTCTTTGAGGATCAAGTCCGGGAAGTCACACATGTCAAAGCCGCTGTCATTGGAACCGGAGTTGCGGCGATTACTCTTGGACTTTCTTATGTTGAGTCATTATTGACAAACACAATGTCCAAAGGTGCAACCTACGTTCTCGGTGGCCAACCACAGGATCATCGTTTATTAGGACGAACAACGAGCCTTGCCATTTTCACCAGCGTCGGTTGGCTTGCTATTGGTCAAGCGGACAGATTCTTGGGCAAAAGCGGTGGAGGAATTGACCATGGTTTAGAGAGCGCACCTGATATTCCCGAAGTCACTGGCTCGGCAGCCTCTGGATTACCGTGGAATAAGCAGACGCGTGAAGGCGCCAGGTGGTTGAGTATGTCGCTGCCACCGCAAACTATCAATAACGTGATGCAAGTCAAGAACGCAAAACAGCCAATTCGAGTTTATGCATCCACTGAAGTTGCAGCAACTGATGAAGACCGTGCTCAGGTTCTTTTGCGTGAGATTGACCGAACGAAAGCCCTTGAACGAAAGGCGTTTGCCATCTTCTCGCCAACCGGCTCGGGTTATGTGAATTACGTGGCGAATGAAACTTTTGAATATTTGATGCAGGGAGACTGTGCATCTGCCGCAATTCAGTACTCGGTGTTACCTTCGGCTCTTTCGCTCACTCGAGTCGACGAAGGAACCGCGCAAACCCGCATGGTGCTTCAAGGCGTAGTTGAACGACTTCTTGCCATTCCACCGGAGAAGCGGCCCAAGTTCTTCTTGTTCGGTGAGAGTTTGGGCTCGCAGGTCAGCGAAGAAATGTTCCGCCACCTGGGTTCGATGGGACTTCTTGGCACCGAACTCGACGCCGCACTTTGGATCGGTACTCCCGCTGCCACAAAATGGAGGCAGCAGCTTTGGGGGACCAGTTCCGTGGCCGAGGCTCCGTCGGTCAACGAGGCTGGGATATACCTACCTCGAAATTTGAAAGATTGGATTGAATTGGCGGATCAGGAACGAGATCGCATCAAGTTCCTGTTACTGCAAAATGGCGATGATCCGATCCCTAAGTTCGGATCTCAAGTCATTTGGCGCAAACCGGATTGGTTGGGTCCAGCAGATATTCGGCAGATGGGCAGTCCCAAGGGGACGCAATGGGTGCCCATCACAACGTATCTAATGACTTTCTTAGACATGATGAACGCTCTTATCCCAACTCCGGGAACATTTGCTGAAGGTGGCCACGATTACCGCGCAATATTG
>Ga0247832_1002293_pt1 | contig 29933 bp, 22 predicted proteins | sample LaCruzMarch2015__10_FD_192407 | JGI IMG/M metagenome (GOLD analysis project Ga0247832, IMG submission 192407) | Freshwater microbial communities from meromictic Lake La Cruz, Castile-La Mancha, Spain - LaCruzMarch2015_4m | ecosystem: Environmental > Aquatic > Freshwater > Lake | place: Spain... | reverse complement strand
TCGCGGAGATTTAGAACATGCGGAGGAATTGTTAACCGAAGTTATCGAAGCCGGAAGTATGGATCCGCGAGCCTTTTACTTTAGAGGGCTTTGCCAACCTTGCTGCGCAGGGAGCTCCGATTTCGAAACCGCTGCGAGGCTTGAAATCGAAGGCAAGAGAGTCGTTAATGTCGGCAAAGCACTGGAGCGAATTCAAGGGGGATGCCGCGTTGAGATCGAAAAGGCGAGAACGAGGGCTCGCTTGTCTTCACGAGCTCAGCTAATGGAAATTCAAAGATCCAAATACGAGCAGATGCAGCTTGGAGGCAACGCCGCAGGAGGAATGATCGTCCCACCACGAATAGGCGATGTAGCTCCAGTACCAAATGCACTTGCACCCAACGACCCGTTCAATGCGGGAATGACCAAAGGCGAGCCAAAGGGTGTTGCAGGCGAGCCGAAGACGGTTGAACTAGGCGACGAATTTGGTACAGAAGTTCCCAAAACGACAATGCCTGAGGAACCCGCCCCAACACCAGCGGATGACGATCCGTTTGCAACTAAACCTTAGTGGATAAGTTGCACGACGATCCGCGTCGCGATCCCAGCGACACAATAAGAATGATCCTTGCGACGCGGAGCGTCGCACAACTAAGCGTCGCACAACTACGCTGCGCGTCTGAGCGTTGCGGAAGAATAAAACTTCTTCAAGCTCGCGACCACCGCATCTTGCTCGCATTCAGTAAGGTCAGGATAGATCGGTAAATGAAGAATTTCTTTGGATGCTTTCTCGGTTTTAGGCAAGCATCCTAAAGAATAGCCTAGGTCCTCAAAGCACTCTTGCAAATGCAGTGGCACGGGATAATAAACTTCGTTGCCGATCTTCGTGTCGTTTAGATGTTTCCGCAGCGAGTCGCGCAAGCCATCGGTCACTCGAATTCCATATTGATTCCAGACGTGGGTTGCCTCAGGTGCATGATGTGGCAGATCGATCCACTGATCCAATCCTTCTGCTGCAAACAATTCGGCATATCTGTTTGCGTTTCGTTGCCTTGCATGACTATAGGATTGCAAGTGCGCGATCTTAACGTTTAGTATCGCGGCTTGGATGGTGTCCAATCGACTATTGATACCAACGACTTTATGATAGTAGCGAGGTTGCATGCCATGTGAGGCAAACAGCCTCAACTTCGCAGCCATGTCAGCATCGTTGCATACCATCATGCCTCCGTCACCCATCCCGCCGAGATTCTTGGTCGGATAAAAGCTCAGGCATCCAATATCACCCCAAGCGCCCGCCGGCCTCCCCAAATAGGCGGCACCGATGGCTTGAGCCGCGTCTTCAATGACAAAGATATTGTGGCGTTTCGCGATCGCCTCGATCTTGTCCATCGCCGCGCATTGACCGAACAAGTGAACAGGAATAATCGCTTTGGTTCGCGAGGTCACGTTGGCTGCGATTTCGTCGGGCGAAATATTGTAAGTCAGCGGGTCGATGTCGACAAAGACGGGAATAGCCCCTAAACGCGAAACCGCGGATGCGGTGGCGAAGAAAGTGAAACTTGGAACGATTACCTCGTCCCCGTGTTGGATGTCTAAAGCCATTAGCGCCAACAACAACGCGTCGCTCCCCGATGCGCATGCAATCGCTTGCGTGGTCTGGCAAATCCCCGCGACCGTACACTCTAATTCGCCCACTTGCGGACCATGAAGAAATCGGCCACTGTCGACCACTTCTGCAATGGATTCAAGGATCTCATTTCGGAGCGATTGGTTTCCTCGATTGACATCGAGTAAAGGCACTGAAGATGGGGTCGCGTTCTGGTTCGACATATTCCAAAAATCCCTTCGTGGACAAGTTTTGAGGCTTTGCGACGAAGGTTAATCAGTTCGGCCTGATCAGGTCAAGCGAGAATGCTACTGAATACCGAGCATCTTCGCGAATGCTTGCATTGCCATATTCCAATCGGGACGTGTTTGCAGATACGTTTCCCACCAGTCCATCATTAGCGGAACGACTTCGGTATGAATCTCTTTGTCGCGAGGGACCGGTATGTGCCAGTGTTCGATGGCTAATTCGGCCATTGATTCGTCGCATTTGCTGAGTTCCATCACTTCGGCAGCAGCGAGAATGGCTGGCAGCATGGCTAGCGGAGCCAACCGCCCGATCTTGCTTGCTCCTGCGAAATCCGCATGCATCGGCAGGTCCAAGTTAAGCTGCGACAAAAGCCATGCGAGCCGAACCACTTCGGGTAATTCGACCATTGGATTCGTCAACACTGCTTCGATACGAACCATATTTTGGTCGATGTGTGCGGTACCAGCTCCGCCCAAAACAGGTTGCAGAAGTACGATTCGGGCTTCTTCGGCGATAAGGCTCTTTTGTGTTAATCTGCCCAGATGTGCGATAAGCCCAGAACCATGCCCCAGCCAATGCTCTTGGAGAGGTCTCGCACGAAGGGGAACTTGTTCCAGGAATTTCGGAAACAACTGGTTGTAGGCTGCTTCGATATCGGTTACGAATCCGGCTAGTTGCGTGACAGCCGTTTCGTTGGTTAAACGCAATGCCGACTTTCGCACCACGGCTTGCGCCAAGTCCAAATTGGAATCGATGATGGTGGCATGGCCGATCAAGATCGACCAAAACCGGGCCGTATCGAACGAAGCCGATTTTTCGATCCATTTTCCTAAGTCCTGTGCATAATCACCAATTGCAGCTGTCACTCGCCGATCGGTCAATTTAGAACCGTACAGGCAGATTGATTCCGCCGCATGCAATGCACTCGCCGACGCGTTTGGAGTCCAAGTCAGATGCATCATAAAGCAGGTTTGTTTGGTACTCGCGTAGACATTTGCTCACCGATCCATAGCTCGAGCTCTTTCCAGTCGACCGGCGGCAGTTTGCTCAAATCGGGTCGGAGCGCGATCGCATCATGAATATAAACGTGATGGATTTCTTTTTGCGACTTGTTGGTGTTCCAATGGAGTAGAATTCGGACGCAAAGATTGAGCGAGCCAGGCACCTCCACTTCGTATCCGCAAAGCAAAGGCACATCCAACCAACCCATTTGCCTAGCTGCCAAAGCCGGGAATTCCGCGTTGACATCGCGAGTTACGGTAAAGACAGCACTGGCAACGTCGCTAGAATCTATGTTGTTGCGACGAATAATCAGTGCCAAAAGCTGGCGAGTTGCTTTAAGAATCGCGTCTCGTGAGTTTTCCTCAACTGTCGTGGCACCGCGAACACCGCGGCAAACAAGGTTTTCCGACATCCAACTCGTCCTTTTTTTAATTCAATTCGTCACTTAAAAATCAATCCGCTACGTTACCTTTTTTTTTGAAGACTGCAAAGCCACAATGCTCGTTTCCGAACGCTTTGTCGGACCGAATGCGGTTTCACCCCACGTCTTGTCAATATCCCAATATGCAATCCGAAGAATCCAGCGTCTCAACCCCCGGTTCGTCCGACATCAATGCATCCTCAGAATTCGATCCGAAACTCTTTTCGGTACTGATCGTCGATAACGACCCGGCTCATGCGAGGGCCATGACCGAGAGCCTAGAGAAAACGGGCTACCGTTGCACCGTTGCCACCAGCGGCCCGGAAGGCAAGCGGATGCTAGAGCAGAATACCTATGACATCGTGATCACGGATCTCGTGATGAATGAGTTTGACGGGATGCAAACTTTGGCTTTAGCTCGCCAGCTCATGCCAGATAGTCAAGTGATCATGGTGACCGGTCATGCCACTGTCACCAAAGCCGTCGAAGCGATGCAGTTAGGGGCATTTAATTTTCTCGAAAAGCCCATTACTCCAAGTCGACTCCGGGCCATCGCTGCCAAAGCAGCCGAGTCTGTCCAATTAAAGCAAACGAACCTCGAACTGCGTCGTCGCCTGGACGAACGCTTCGGATTCGAGGGGATCATTTATGCCGGTCCTCAAATGCAATACCTGATCGATCGACTCAAACGAATCGCTCCGACCGATGCTACGGTTCTCATCACGGGCGAAAGCGGCACCGGCAAAGAATTGATTGCGCGTGCCATACACCAAAACAGCCCTCGCAAGAACAAACGCTTGGTCGCCCTCAACGTGCGAGCCGTATCCGAAAATCTCGTTGAAAGCGAAATGTTCGGGCACGTTCGCGGTGCTTATACCGACGCGGTTACGGATCGGGAAGGCGCCTTTCAATATGCCGATGGTGGCTCCCTGTTTCTGGATGAAGTTGGCGATATGCCGATGAGTACCCAGATAAAACTCCTGCGAGTGTTGGAGGAACACCAAATTACACGCGTTGGTGATAACAAGCCGATCAAGGTGAACGTGAGGTTGATCTCAGCCACCAATCGCCCGCTTGAGAACATGATCGAGGATGGGCACTTTCGCAATGATCTCTACTACCGCTTGAAGGTTGTAACTGTCCACTTGCCCCCGTTGCGCGAACGCCGCGATGATATCATTCCGTTGATGGATCACTTTCGAAAGTCTTTTATTCGAAGACACAATCATGGACCTTGTAATTTTTCTCCCACAGCAACTCGCAAGTTCTATGCGTATGATTGGCCTGGCAACATCCGCCAACTTCGCAATTTTGTCGAAACAATGGTCGTGCTTGATACCGACGGGCGATTGGACCTCGACGATTTGCCACCTGAGCTGATTGAGCCGGACGCGGATGTGTCCAACGAAGTTTTGGCCAGTACCCTTCACGAATCGAGGCATTCCGAATCAGCCATAGGGCTTCAACTGCCAACCGAGCTGGTCGGAAAAACGATGGACGCAATCGAACGGTGGGCCATCGAAGAGACCCTTAAGATCACAGCGGGCAATCGTGAAGAAGCAGCCAAGATTTTGGACATCGGCGCCCGAACGCTTTATCGAAAACTCGACAAGTACCGTCAGGATTAGTGCGATCATGGAACCGGACGACGAGCTGTGCCTGTGCTTTCACATTTCCTGGCGCAAGGTCATCAACTACATCCGTATTCACAAAGTCCGAACGCCGAGCATGCTCAATGAATGCGGCGGTGCAGGCACTGGCTGCGGATGGTGCCGGAAACAATTGGAACGACTCACCGTCCAAGTCAATGAAGTCGCTCCGGATGCATCCTCCATTGAAGAATGGCTTCGCGATCGCTCACCCAACAAACAGCTCTACGCTGCGGGCCGCGAAAAGTACCGAGAACATGGCGAGTCTGGACGGTAAGCTATTTTGCCCTTTGTTTTCCTCGAACTGTAGCGCGACGACGAACGGCAAGTCCTCCAATCGCTGCCAAGCCGCAAAGCACGATCGATCCGGGTTCCGGAACAGCAGTAACTTGCCCTGTAGCTACGATCGTACCAACGATGGTCAGGTTCTGCCCCTGAAGAACCTGAGTGTTGTTGATTGGCATCGAAAAAGCCAAATTAAATACACCGTTATTCAAGTTCGAAGTCAGCGATCCTGTGCCTATGCCTGGAATCGATAAGGGATCAGTGGCGAAGTTCTGAGTAAAGGCAGCAGCGGGTAAATTGGCTGTCCCACCATTCAAAATCAAGAGTTGCTCCGTCGCATTAAAGTTTCCTGCCGTAACCGAACTACCGGGGGCGGCGGGTGTCGTGTCCATCGTTGCCACAATATTGGTCCCCGAGAACGGCCCAAATGTAGTATTCATCGTCCAATTCGTCGTGGTTATCAATCCGCCCGTAAAATCCAACGAGCTAATTACACCTGTAACACGATTGATGTCGATGTTGGCAATGATCGTTCCTGACATATCGGAAGTAGCACTTCCGCCTGCAAATCCCAGGGCTAACCGATTGGCAGTTGGCGACGGAGTGTTGAGAGTCATTGTGACGGAAATGATGTCCGCCCGCACAAGGGAAGAGGTCAATATCACTATCGCACAAGTCCCCAATAACTTACTGAAGTTCATAGCTCAAATTCCTCATAACCGTGATAATCGTGATGCGCCTACCTTAATAACTAAATCATCGTGATCAGAATGTCAAGCAATTGCGCCGCATTTTTTGGAAGGGACGGACTTTTCTACAAAAACAGGAAAAAAACCTGAGCATCCAACGGGATTGCCGGAGCATCCAACCAGATTGAAGGTGATGCGAATCCGCGATTGCCATTTGAGCGTTCGGAACACCAACACCACCCCTGGCATTTTCTCCGAGCATCGGGTGCAATACCGAACGTCGCACAGAAATTGTTTGCCACTTTATTGGCTGTCCAGAGTGAGAGAATCGAATGGAAAACACTTCTTCGCAGAATAGCCCAACGCATTACAGACCGCTGAGGATATGGCTACCTATACTGCTTCTCCCTTTGATGGTATTCGCAAGGTTTGTCCCGGATTTGATTCAAGACGGGCCTAGCTATACTTGGGTGGCCTCCGCTTTTGGTCCGTTTTTGATAAGCCTCGTGCTCTTTGGGTGGTGGCTTTTTGCAAGCCGAGCTCGCTGGACTGAAAGGGTTGTTGGCCTGTTAGGCATCATCGGAATTCTCGCCTTGGTGTCAGCATTCTCCGATCCGTCCATGCGTGGTCCACTATTTATTGTGATGACCATTCCGATGGCTACGGCTGCTTTTACGTTCGGGCTTGTTCTTTTTTCTCAGCGTTTGTCCTTTCAGCGGACCCTGATTGCACTCTTGTTGTCATTCGTCGGAGCTGGATTTTCCGCTTTGTTAAAGACAGACGGTGTTTGGGGGAATTTTGCATTCGGCCTCGATTGGCGTTGGAACAATTCTCCTGAGGACAATTTCCTGGCTAAACGCCAGTCGCAATCAAAAGATTCCACTTTAGCGAAAGTCGAATTACCCGTCTCATCCTTCCAAAATCCGGAGTGGCCAGGCTTTCGAGGGCCGAATCAGGATGGGATTCAGCACGGAGCGTCAATCAGTCCCGATTGGAAATCCAACCCACCAATGGAGCTCTGGCGGATTCGAATTGGACCTGCTTGGAGTTCTTTTGCGGTAGCCGGAAATTATTTGGTGACGCAAGAACAACGAGAAAAATCGGAGGCAGTGGTCTGTTATGAAGCCGAAACAGGAAAGCAAGTTTGGGAGCAATTGATTGAGTCACGTTTCTTCGAAGCGTTGGGTGGTTTAGGACCGAGAGCAACTCCCACCATCTCGAAAGGAAGCATCTACGCAATGGGGGCAGAGGGTTGGTTGCTCAAACTAAATGCGAACAATGGTGAAGTCGTTTGGAAAGTCGATCTCAGGAAAGTTGCGGATCGCGAGACACCGATGTGGGGCTTTTCCTCGTCGCCGCTGGTCGATTCAGGCATCGTTTCCATCCATGCGGGTGGCAAAGGGGACAAGGGGATCTTGGCCTTCGACGCAGACACTGGTGAACTGCGATGGTCAGCACCTGCGGGAGAGCAATCTTACTCCTCGCCTCAAATGATCACCTTTCAAGATCAAAGGATAATGGTCCTCCTGTCGAATGAAGGAGCGCATTTCCTCGATCCATCCACGGGCAGATCGCTGTTCAACTACGATTGGCCACATCAAGGATATCGAGCGTTGCAAGCTCAAGTGGTCGATGCCAACAAGTTGCTCATCCCGACGGGCATGGGGACGGGAACGCGATTGATCGAACTGGCGTCTGCGGATGGGAAGCTCACCGCCAAGGAAGTCTGGACGTCGCGGAATATGAAGCCCGACTTCAATGACTTGGTAGTTCACCAAGGGTATCTCTACGGATTTGACAATGCAATCTTTGCGTGCGTCGATTTAAAGGACGGACGGCAAACGTGGAAAGGTGGACGTTACGGCAAAGGGCAAGTATTGCTGTTGGCGGATTCGGAATTGCTTATCGTTCTAAGCGAGAAAGGTGAGCTTGTGTTGCTGAAAGCCTCCCCCGACTCGATGGAAGAACTTGCGACGATCGCAGCTATGGACGGCAAGACATGGAATCACCCAGTCGTGGTGGGAGAGCGACTTTACGTTCGAAATGCGGAAGAGGCTGTTTGCTATCAGTTGCCGCTTCGTTAGGTTGACTTCAAGTTCCTTAGACTAGCTGTCCAGTGATACAAAGTCGTTGGGGTACTGGTGTTCGGTAATGGATTGGTGCCCGTCCGATTTATTTGCCGTGGGGGGAATTGACACCGGCCTTCGAATCTGTGACATTCGACGGGTTCGCCCATACCTTGTTCAATTCTCATTAGCAACATCGGAGATCGTAATGGCCCGTTCTAAGACCCGAGATATGACTCAGTTGGCTTTGCGCAATCGGAATCGAAATCGGCTTTCGCTGGAGTTGCTTGAGCCGCGGCTGAACCTAGCATTGGATGTACCGGCCTTCAGCAGTTTGCCTGGCGCCAACCATACCATTTACTTGGACTTTGATGGTCATGTGACCAGCGGTACAGCCTGGAACAGTGGAGCGACCATCAATTCTCCCGCATATAGCTCGGATGCTGACGCGGCGAACTTCAGCGCATCGGAATTGACTGTGATTGAACGGACGTTCAAGCGGGTTGCAGAGGACTTTGCGCCATTCCAAGTCAACGTAACAACCGTTGCACCGACCATTGACGACCTTCGAAACACCGGTGGAACCGATGCAAAATGGGGCGTTCGGACGGTTGTCACCAAAGATGTGGCGTTCAACTGTGGTTGCGGTGGCATTGCCTATATCGACAGTTTTGATTGGAATTCTGACACGCCAGTGTTTGTGTTTAACACCAGCGAGATCGGAGTCGCGGAAGCAGCTAGTCACGAAGTCGGCCATAGCTTGGGACTCTCACACGACGGTACATCTACGTCTGGCTATTACCAAGGGCACGGATTAGGAACGGATAGTTCCTATTGGTCAACAATCATGGGCGTTGGTTACTATGTCGATGTTTCGCAATGGGACAAAGGAGAATACACCGGCTCGAACAATGCCGGTGCCAGCGCGAATTACAACAAAGGTCCAGACGACTTATTTGTGATCACCAACTACAACGGTTTTGGAACCAAGTCCGATGATCACGGCAATGACGCCACGACTGCGACCCCGTTGAATGTTGCCAGCACAGTTGTCAGCGGGAGTGGATTGATAACGACTCGAACGGACGTTGATTACTTCCGATTCACAACCAGTTCTGGGGCGGTAACGCTGAATGTGAACTCAGCCCCGCTTGGTGCTAACCTGGACATAGAAGCGACACTCTACAACAACGTCGGAACGATCGTCGCATCGTCGAATCCACTGCTTTCGCTCAATGCGAGCATCAGCGCGACACTGAGTGCTGGCACCTACTATTTGAAAGTGGATGGAACCGGAGCAGGCACCCCAACGGCGACTCCGCCGACGGGTTATAGCGATTATGCAAGTATCGGTCAGTATTCCATCAGCGGAACGATTGGTGCAATAGCGGGTGATACGATGAGCATCGTTGCTACCGATGCGTCTAAGAATGAATTGAATAGCGGTAGCACCGCTTTTACCTTTACGGTCAATCGTACGGGTGATACATCCGGTACCTCGACAGTCAATTATGCAGTGACCGGTTCGGGTGCTTCACCCGCCAGTGCTAGCGATTTTGTTGGTGGTGTCATTCCGCCGGCTGGATCGCTCACGTTTGGTCCAGGAGTGACTTCGCTACCTTTAACCGTCAACGTTCAAGGGGATACGACGGTTGAGAACAACGAGACCTTCCTTGTATCACTCTCCAGTTCGAGCAGCGCGACCCTCATTGGAGTATCCTCTGCAATGGGTACGATCGTGAACGATGATGTAGCGCCTGCGCTGCCGACGCTCGGTATTTCCGCCACGAGTGCCGTTAGAGCCGAGGGTACGAGCAGCACTTCAACGCCATTTGGTTTCACGATTACGCGTGCAGGCAGTTTGTCGGCTGCATCAAGCGTACTTTACACGGTCAGTGGTACCGGAACCAACGCTGCGAACGGCAAGGACTTCGCAGGAGGCTTTGCCCGCAACGTGGTGGTCAATTTCGCCGCTGGAGTTGCTGCCGTAGACATCACCATCAACGTGAGAGCAGATTCGACTCGCGAATCCAACGAGACCTTTCGAGTTGCGTTATCCGGTGCAGTGGGCGCGACAATTTCGACTGCTTCCGCCAACGGTACCATTCAAAACGATGACGGGTCTGGCGCTGCTCGTGGTGAAGAGTTTGAATTCGGCGTCGAATTGATTGCGGTCGCAGATCCCATGTGGATGTTCGTGCCGCCGGAATTCTTGAGTGCGGAGCAATTGTCGGTACCAGTGATGACCTGGATTGACGGCGTGGCCCACGTAGGAGACTTGGCGCATGAGCATGAGCATGAGCATGAGCATGAGCATGAGCATGAGCATGAGCATGAGCATGAACATGAACATGAACATGAGTTTGCCGACCAGGACGAACTGCTGGCGGAACAGCATTCCCTCGCAGCCCCATTGATCTTTGGCGCGCCAAGCATGCAACTTAACTCGATGTTCTACGTTGGCGGATTGACTCAGTCCGTTTCATCGTGGGGTTCTCAAGTCAAAATGGAATGGGCGAATGCACCGTTATCGGTTGAGCGTTCGGGCTACGTGGCTAAATTACCCGTGGCCACCGAGGATTCCTTCGCAGGGTTAGAACCCGGCACGGATAACGATTTGCACGTGAAGTTCTCCGGCTCAACGTTCGCGGCGTTCGATCGTGCTTTTGCAAATAGTGATGACGACGCTTGGTCCGAGTTCTAAGCCGGTTGGGTTAGAAATAGATTCTGGCTCCCTTCTCCCCGGTACTCCTGGGAGAAGGGCTGGGGATGAAAGCGACTACCTGCTATTTGCTCGTCGTTTGCCTTTGATAGATCGCTTGAATCATCGATTCGGTATCTTTGTACTTCTTCGATACCGCTAACGCTTGTTCGATAAGTCGCCGAGCGTCCGGTTCGTTGTGCCCAAGCACTAACAACGCCTGGAACGTTTCTTCGACAACGCCAGGCGCTTGTACCTCAGCACCCGGTAGTTCACGACGCACGAGCAACGCAAACCTAGGCATCTTGCGACGAAGCGTTGCGATGATCTTCTCCGCAGTGGCTGGCCCCACTCCAGGTAAAGTCGACAGTCCCTTTGCGTCTTGTTGCTCGATCATGATGGCCGTGTCTTGAACCGGACGAACCATCGCTCGCAACGCTTTCTTAACTCCCACTCCATCAACGGAGCAAAAGAGCTCAAAAAAATCTCGTTCGATGGTCGTTAAGAAACCGACCAGTTTCGGCATCAGCTTTCCACCTTGTGCTGCATTTCCATCAATGTAATGAATCGTGTGCAGAGCGATGCTTTTCCCAATCTCTGCCTGCAAGTGTCGACGCGTGTATTCTGGGATGGCGACTTCGTACTCGAACGGCGGAACATTCAGCGTGGCTGTGTCATCCGAGAGGGTCAGCAGTTGACCGGTAACCTTGGTAATCAATGTGTCTTCCTTGCGTTTTTGAGTAGTTGAGCAACGGGCCCCGTTGCAAAATGATGGCACAGGGCGATGGCCAGTGCATCGGCCACGTCGGGTGGATCGGGCGGTTCTTTGAGAAACAATTGTTGTTGGATCGCGAGTTGCATTTGCGATTTGGGTGCTCGTCCATTGCCCGTTAAGAGTTTTTTCACCTTGGTCGGTTCGTAAGAATGAACTGTCTTGCCTGCATTGGCCGCTGCCAAACACAAAACACCTCTGGCATGCCCCATCAAAATGGCGGTTCTTGGCCGTTCATAGTGAGAATACAACTGCTCAATCGCGACGAAATTGATTGGATAACTCTCGAGCACCTCCATAACGCCTGCATAGAGTTCTTTCAGCCGTTCGGATAAAGGTTGATCGCGACGAATCCGGATGACTCCTGCCTCGATCAATTCGACTTTCAAATGGCTACGAATGACTCCATACCCAGTGATTGCCAGACCTGGATCTAAACCCAAAATAATTTGGCCGCTATGGGGAGACGGATTCGTCATTTTTCTCGGCATCCCTTTCCGATACTAAGCAAACCACTTCCTCGGAGTTGCGCATCAACAGATAGGGCCCAGCGACGGCAGGTACGTTCCATGTGATCCCGTCGAGGACTTGCATCTCGGCAATTGTGGTTCCATCTTGGATCGAAACCAAAGCGATCCGACCATCTTCGGCGCTAACCAATACATGGTCATTAACGACGATCGCTTGGCCCTGCCCGTATCTCTTACCTCTCCAAATTCGTGATCCATCGGATGGATTGACGCATTCGAGTACGCCATCGCTCAACGCATACAGGAACCCCTTGTACGAAATCGCACTTGTGAATTTTGTTTTGAGGATCCGCGTGTTGCTCCAAATCGTATTGGTTTGCCAGAATGCTTTGTCGTAGGCATTATCCGGCATTTTACCGGTGAAGACCGTCTCGAACAGTTTTGAACCAAGCGCGTAGCCCTTTCCGAGAAGTACTCTGCGATCGTCGATGGCTACCGGTTGAGATGCACAAGCATCTCCATTCGATTTGCTTGGCCAAGGTGTCGTCCAGAGAACGTCTCCGTTGGCAGGATTATGCCCTGTTGCACAACCCTCGTTGACGCTCACGATCTGACGAACACCGGAAAGTGTAAGCAACATGGGGGATGCATAGGCAATTTGGGATTCCCCGCCAGTCCAAAGCACATTGCCCGTTTCCAAGTCAAATGCAATCAGCGACTTGATATTGGGGTCATCTAGTTTTCCGCCAAATGGCACGACCACTTGATTGTCGACAATAAGTGGCGACCCGCTTCGTCCCCAAGAGATACCTTTTTCGGACGTTGCTTGATCGATACCTGCGAGCTGGAGAAGGTCTTTTTGCCAAACGACTTTTCCAGTCGCTAGCTCAGCGCAAAGCACGATACCTGTGGCCGTTTGAGCAAACACTTTGGCTTGGTGGATGGTTGGCGTTGAGCGAGGCCCCACACCGCCAACCGCTTGAAAGTGCTTCCCCGGAAGCGAAATCCGCCAGTGAACATCGCCTGAAGTGAGCCCAAATGCGGTGATGCACTCCTGTTCATCCATTTGTTCAAGCGTTATCGCCAGCCCATCGCCAATGGCAAAACTAGCCCAGCCCGCACCGATCGGTTTCCGCCAAATGACTCTTGGCAGGCTCTTCTTCCACGCGACAGAAAATTCGTCGTTTTGCACAACACCATCGCGAGCGTTACCCAAAAACTGCGAGGATTGAAATCGCATGGCGGCTGGAACCCATTTGGGCGCAGACTGCAAAGTTTCATTCGAGCGTGACTTACTTGACCAGGACCGCACTCGAAAGACAGGCACGGTCTCGCCGGTGACCCCAACGTATTCAAAGAGAGCCAAGGCGCTGCCAGCCAGGACGAAAGGCATGATCGCAAATGCAAGATGCTGTAAGCGTGTTCGTGCAAACCGCAACCAAAGGCTGGCAAAGCCAAAGAGAACTGCAATCAGCAGAAGGCCCCCGCCTGCTAGATTGGCGAATTGATGATCTATCTCGAACAAAAACCACCGAGCCACCGGAACCAACGCGAGGGCCAGCAGCGAGATCGAAAGCAAAATGGACAACCATTTCGGTCGTCCATTTTTTATCTGATTTAGTTGCCGGGAATGTTCTTCGGCACTCATTTAATTGGCGTTCTTTGTTGAAGCGCGACCACGTAATCCTTGGCAATGTTTAGAATCTCTTGATTGTAGAAATTGGAGTAGTACACGGAACTTCGTTCCGCTTTGGCTTCCATTTGTTCCTCTTCTACTTTCTCAGAATTGAGTTCTTTTCGGAGCGCCAAGTAATCCGATTCTTTGAGCGAAATGGTCTTCTCGTCCTTTTGACGAACATATGCGTCAATCTTGGCCAATTGCTTTTCGAACTCGGTGTTTTTCGCGATCCGATCGTTGGTTGCTTGTTGCAGTGCGACCTTAATCGCACTGTCGACCATCCGATAGTTCTTGTGCGGACGTGCGTTCACTTTGTCCATTGGTATAGCGTAGTCCAAATCGCTCTCCGAAACATCCAGTTTGGCGGTTAAGGATGGAACGATAACGTCCGAGGAGACACCCTCAAGTTGCGTTGATCGGCCATCGGGCAAATAAAACTGTTGGATTGTGAGTTTGAGTGCACCGTAGGACTTAGCGACCTGGGGGCCTATGATGTACGGTCCCAGGTCGAGCAATGTCTGAACAGTACCTTTGCCGTGGGTCTTGGGATCGCCCACGATAATTCCTCGTCCGTAATCTTGAATCGCCCCTGCGAAGATCTCGCTCGCACTTGCGCTGAATTGGCTTACTTTGACGATCAAAGGCCCATCCCAAGCGGTACCGCGTTCATCGTCGTCGAGTTGTTCGACCTTGCCACCAGGCGTCTTGACTTGAACCACTGTTCCTTGATCGATGAACAGTCCCGTCGCTGAAACCGCTTCTGGTAACGAGCCGCCACCGTTCTTGCTCAGATCCAAGACGACTGCATCTACTTTGGATTCGCGGAAGTTCTTGAGAATAACCTTCAAATCTCGGGTGGTGCTACGAAAGTCTTGCTTTCGATTCTTTGCTCCGTCCATATCCAAGTAGAAACTGGGTAGCTTGATGTAACCGAACCGATAGGGCGAACCATCTGGTTTGGTCCCTTGTTCGATGATTTCGGACTGTGCTGCGGATTCCTCCAATTTAATTACCGCTCGGGTAATCTCGTATACCTGAATGTCCCCGCCTGCTTTAGGTCGAATATGCAATTTGACTCGACTGCCTGGCTCTCCACGGATCATCTTGACGACATCTTTGAGCTTCATGTCGAGCGTTTCGACGGGAGGCGAGTCGTCGTCTTGACCGACCGCCACAATTTTGTCGCCAATTTTGATTCGGCCATCCAAGTCCGCCGCTCCACCAGGGACGAGTGTCTCGACGACAGTCGTGCCGTCGTCAGGACGCAACGTGGCACCGATGCCTTTCAACTCCAACTTGAGATGAGTGTTGAACTCTTCTTGTTCCTGTGGCGCCATGTAGGTCGTGTGCGGATCGAGCACATTGGTCAGCGACGTGAGGTACAGTTCAAGCAGTTCGTCAACATCCATTTGGGATCGGATGTTGTAGACCGTACGATAACGCTTGTGCAATATGTCTCGAATTTCATCGTCGCTTTTCCCATCAGCCCGCAGCGACAGGAAATTCAATTTAATGGTCCTACGCCACCGATCGGTGGTCTCGGCGATATCTTTTGGGAATCCGATTTCTTTGGCATCCGAGGAAATCCGCTCATCGATGGTGAAATCGTGGTTCGCATCGATTTGCTGGTGAATGATCGGAATGACTTGTTCGAGGCGAACCAAAAAACGTTTGTATGCGAGGTATGCGAAACTGATGTCGTTCTTGGTAAAAAGGTCATCAAGCGACGTTTCGTATTGTTTGAATTCGGCGATGTCGGATGCGAGGAAGTAGGCCTTGAGCGGATCGATGTTCTTGATGAACATATCGAAGGCGTGAGACGACATTTCGTCGTTGAATTTCGGATGCAGGATGTGCCCTTGTTCAATGAGCTGTCGCACGGCTCGAACAATCGACTTCGTGGCTGGAGGCGGTGCATCGAGCTGCGCAACTCGAGCGAGCTCATCTCCGAAGAGTGGAGCCGGAACCGATGACATCCATAAACCAGAAGCCGAAAAGCAAACTGAGGCACAAAGTGTGCCGAGAAACGATTTGCGAGCCAATCTCTTTTGGTTGCTTTGAATTCGAGAATGCATGGTTGATTTCTTGCTTGTGATGGATGCTCAATTTGGAAAAACAGAAGACGCCTGATCGGGTTTCCCAACATGCCAAATGGCTTGCCAGAAACCTCCCAAGCGACTTACTTTATCACAGCTTAATGGTAGGGAATTGGCAATGGGGAATCAACACGGATCTAAATTGATCCTAAATCCATGCTTCCGACCTTGCCCCCGGTGGTAAGTCGTCGGCTAGGACATCACAATAGCGATGTCTGAGACCCGTTCCAACGATCCATTTTGTGAGGTGATAGCTCAACTTAGTAAAGTCTCCGGCCGCCGGAAATCCCTTGAATAATTGTTTTTTTATTTGCAGTGCTGCGATTTGCAGCGAACCTATTTCTCGGAAAAGCTCTGTCGAGCGATCCCATTTCTTGAATGAACCAGCCGTGAGCGAAGAACGCAAAGAAAAACTGAAGTCCATTCTGTACGCGATTCGGGATTTGGAAGAGTTCTCGGCTGAGGGAGCCAAGCTGAAATGCCATGACTCCAGCCCTGGGTATGTCACTCGTGTCATTAATCTTCTGACCCGCGACGGGCTATTGAATCGGGTCGAAATCGACAAGCAAGAGCGGTATCGATGGGTTCGAAACTCAACCGTTTCCGCAGACCATTGGATTGAGCGACAAGTTTTTGGAGAACAAATCAAACTTTCGCCGGAACAAGACCGTCCGCGTGAACAATTGCTTCGCGACGGGCCTTCCAAACTAACCGACGCGCAATTGATCGCGATCCTTATCCGAGTCGGAATTGTTGGGGAATCCGCCATCCAAGCAGGGCGCGTCATCGCCAACCGATTTCCGTCCGAACGATTGGCAGCCCTGCCGGATTCCGGTTTGGCGGAGTTGCGAAACATTAGTAAAACGATTCGAAAGGACAGTTATGCTCAAATCATGGCCGGAATCGAACTTGGGAGACGAATCTCTCAACTTCGCGACGAAGTGCCGGTTGTGGTCGAGCGAATTCGTGGTTCAGAGGATGCGATTCGTTTCTGCTCGCGAGCCTTTGGCCGACTGGCAGTCGATGGAAAACAAGAAGAGTTTCACATCGTCACCTTGGACACCCAGCACGGCCCAATCAACACGCATCTCATAACCATTGGAACACTCGACGCTAGTCTTGTTCATCCGAGAGAAGTTTTCCGGGCTGCAATTCGGGACGCCGCATCTGCTATTCTATTAGTTCACAACCATCCCTCCGGAGACCCAACTCCTAGCCGTGAGGACAAAGCGGTCACCGAACGATTGTCTCAGGTCGGAGAGCTGGTTGGAATTCGCGTACTCGATCACATTATCGTAGCCAAAGAACGCTGCCGAAGTGTCATGGCAGAGAGGTAGACCAATGATTTGCAAATTTATCCTTCGCAGCTTGAGCTTTCCGGGGATCGTCGTTGCTGTATCACTTGTTTCATTCGGACAAGAAGCCAAGCCCGTCCCAAAAGCCGTACAAGAGTCGTCGTCGCCATCCATCTCAGCCAGGATCGATAGCAGTGGGCCCGATTGGGTGGTTTTAGGTAAAGATGATTTTGTAAGAGCCAATTGCGACGAAGACACTTGGGTATGGGACGGATCAACCGTACACGGCACGGGAAAACCTGTCGGCGTGCTCCGGTCTGCCAAGAAATACAAAAATCTTGAGTTTGTTGGCGAATGGCGCCATCTTTCGGTCGGCGGCAATTCCGGCTTCTTTCTTTGGACTCCCGAAGATGCGCTCACAGACTTGCCGCGGAACCGGCTGCCGGGTGCTGGCATTGAGGTTCAAGTGCTCGACCACGGCTACACGCAACAATACGAAAGCTCGTCAGGCAAAAAGGCAACGTGGTTTTCGACGAACGGCGACATCTTTCCAGTAGGGAAATCAAAGCTCAAGCCGTTTCCGCCGTTGTCACCTGATGGGAGTCGCAGCTTTCCAAAGTCCAACCATAGTTTGGGTTCGCCAGCTTGGAACCATTACTACGTTCGAGCGATCAACGGCGAAGTGCGATTATGGGTCAACGGTCATGAAGTATCCGGTGGCCGCGATGCCAATCCCGCCGAAGGGTACCTTTGTCTGGAGGCCGAAGGGGCTCCAATCGATTTCAAGGATATCAAGATTCGCGAGTTGCCGTAGTTTGGCACCGCCACAAGCCGCTCGACTAAGGTACGATCCACAACCTCTCAACTCTAGATTTGCACTAAAAAATGAAGATCAAAACGTTTCGATTTCGATTGCAAGTGATAGCGCTCGCGTTTTCCATCGGTGGCCTTGGCTTTGCATCTTGCAAGGTAGACGCACAGGATTCGAAGCAACCCATCCGATGGAAGATGTATTCGATCAATGATCAATCTCCATTCGAAGCATGCGGTGCCGCAGATTTCAACGGCGATGGCAAGGTAGACATCTTTTGCGGCGATTCATGGTACGAAGCCCCGAATTGGACCAAACACAAGGTAAGGGATGTTGCAGCCAGTACCAATCCGCATTACCACGAGGACTTCTGTGACTCGCCACTGGATGTCAATGGCGATGGACGCATGGATATTGTCACTTGCAACTATTTCGGCAAACGCGTGGGCTGGGTAGAGAACTCAGGTGGTGATGCCACACAGCCTTGGAAAGAACATGAAATCGATCTTCCGGGCAACATGGAAGCAGGCGAATTGGTCGATCTCAATAGCGACGGCAAACTTGATTTTCTCCCCAATACGGGCAACGTCGTCGTATGGTATGAGCTAACACAACAAAAGCCCAAGGTCGTTTGGACAAAGCATGATCTTGGCAAAACTGGCGCAGGGCATGGGGTGGGGGCCGGTGACGTCAACGGCGACGGACGGATCGACATCATCACACCCAAGGGTTGGTACGAACGCCCGGCCGACGCATCCTCGGACGCCTGGTCCTTTCATCCAGAATTTGAATTGGGGGCGACTGGGATTTTCATTCATGGTCGAGACGTTGATGGCGATAAACTGACGGACATCGTTTGGGGGATGGGACATGGCTTCGGTTTGAATTGGCTCAAGCAATCCGTGTCAGCGGATGGTAAGCGAGCTTGGGAGAAGTTCGAAATCGACGGCACGTTTTCACAGGTGCATACCTTGATGTTCGCGAACTTGGACGGTGAAGGTGAGCCGGAGTTGATCACTGGAAAACGCGTTTACGCTCACGAAGTCGAACCCGGCGATACACAGGCGCCGGTTGTGTTCTCATTCCAATACAATCGGACTTCCGGCAAATGGCGAAAGGAAACCATTTTCCGAGGTGAACCAGCACCGAACGCGCCACCGAAGGCCCAAGACCGTTGGGCCTTAAAAGACTTCCCTCGTGGTAGCGCAGGAACGGGGCTTCAAATGGCAGCAGTTGATTTCGATGGGGACGGCGATATTGACTTGGTCTGTCCCGGAAAATCCGGACTCTATCTGTTTGAAAACCTCGGGCGTCCATAATCTAGCCAACCAAACTTTGCTTCTCATGACACAAGGTCATGAGGGGCAAGAGCAGCCTACTTCGCGGCTTGTTCAGTGGTGCTGTTTACATTCAACGCAAGCGCAGCGAGCGATTCTGCCCCAACGACCTAGTGTCGTTGGACAGCAAGTTTGGTCAGCTAAACCGGGTTCAACCGCGAAGCGGTCGCGACCCCCATGTGCTTGCCGCATGGGTGAGAAAGTTTCCTCGTTCGCGACGTTCGAAACTTACGCAACCCACGACACAAGGTCGCGGGGGGCTGAGACCGCCTCTCGCGATTATTTTTAGCCGACCAAACTTTGCTTCTCATGACACAAGGTCATGAGGGGCAATCGCAGCCTGCTTCGCGGCATGCTTGCAATTTCATCGGGAGTGCGGGGCTCCTGCCGAGCTTGCAGCCCGCTTGGTGCGTAAATAGCTCGGCAGGAGCCTCGCCCTCCCATTATCCGTACAAAGCTGATTGACGCCGGACGGTACGGCAGCAAGAATGATTCTTGGTCCGAACTTCACATTGCGAACCGTTTGTTCAGGTCGTGAATTGAATTACCTACGTCGAATTTTCCTGTTTGCTACCTCGATTGTGTTGATGGCCACGTTGACGCTTTCGTACGCTCAATGGCAGCAGGGTTTTCAGGGGCAAGGTTTTCGGGGGCAGGGTTTTCGGGAGCAGAGAATTCCGGATCGGAGTGAGTTCCCGACGTGGGAAAACGAAAGTCGATTCAAAGCGGACGTCTTCACCTTCGCAAGAATCAAGTACACATCATTGGCTGGCGGGCGAGGCAATCGCTGGCAAAACGATTTCCCGGATAGCGACTGGAATTTCTCGTTTCGGCTCCAGCAACTGACCAGCTTGAAAGTCGACCCGAACGGCAAGGTTCTTGAGCTGACCGACCCGGATCTGTTTCATTATCCATTCCTATTCATGAATGGCGTGGGTTCCCTTGAGTTCAGCCTTGAAGAAGCATCCGCCTTGCGGCGACACTTGAACAACGGAGGTTTCTTGATGGTGGATGACTTTTGGGGTGAAGCTGAGTGGGCCCGAATGAAAGATCAAATGAACATGGTCTTTCCAGACCGCGAGCCCATTGACTTGCCTCTGTCGCACTCCATTTTCCACATCGTCTATGACATGAAGCTTAAGCCGCAGGTCCCAGATATTCGAACGTGGCGAACTGGATCCATGTTCGAATCCAACCACGGCGGTTCACCCGGCGACAAGCTCCCGCATTTTCAAGCGTACCACGACGACAACGACCGAATCGTTGCCCTTCTATGCCACAACAATGATCTTGGGGACGGTTGGGAACGCGAAGGGGAGAATTCCGATTATTTCGAGACTTTTTCGCTACCCTTCTCGTATCCTATGGGCATCAATATTATTACGTACGCCATGTCGCACTGAGTTTGACTATTTCGTTGGTTTTGGGCTTTGATCGACAAGTTTCAACGTTTGATCGATCAGGATTTCACCGGTCTGTTCGCCTAGCGAGGTGCGGCTTATATATTCATAGCGGGGAAAACTAGCGAAATCGACTTTCGTCAGAATGTAGCCAAACGCATCGTTGGTCAGACCGAACACAAGATTGTGTTGACCGTTCATTTTCCGCTTGAGATAGAAACCGATGTTCGGTAGCGCCTCGCCCGGAATGGTAACAATTTGCGCATTTCCCAAATTGACTAAATTAATCCGCGTCGTGATGGTGTGATCGGCATTGCGTGGATACTTGAGCGGCGAACCTTGAATCACCGCCCAAAGCACCTCGTTGTCGACGGGAAATGTTACATCGCTCGAGGAACAGTAAAGTCGTGGCTCTGGTTGGACGGGTGCGTCCTGGACGATTCGGAGTGCTTCGTCCGCCATGGTATGGCCGATACGCAAACATTCGTCCCAAGTGCGATTGTCATTCCAATAGCCCTTCAAAGGATCCTTGGGGCTTTCGAGAATGCGATTATCTGCGGTAACCATGCCTCCTTGTGCACCATTTATAAAGATCGCCATTCCGCCGGCAGAAGCCTCTAGCCGATCATACAGAGGGCCGATCAGGTCAGGACTTACCAGTCCCAGTCGCGACCCAAGCACTTCGGGATGGATCGCGTAGTTGACCAGCGTTGCAATTGCCGAACCATTCGGCGAAACAGCTTGAATGACACTCATCCGCCGATCGTATAGATCCGGCGCGTAGTAGTTGTACGCAATTTGTCCGCGAGCCTCGCCGGTGGCCACCTTGAGTTGTGCAGGGCGAAGCGCCGAGTGAGCTTCTGCGAGCGCTTCTGCCGCTTTTTTGCAGACAAAATCCATATACTTCAGGTCGCCGGTATGACCGCCTTGTCCATCTGGAAACGCATAGCAATCCGGAGCACTGTGCGTATGTGACGAGCCGATGAGGATGTTCTTCGATGGAATTTGTGGAACTTGGGATCGGACCCGATCGCAAAGGACCGAAGGAAATCCAAGCAAGTCCAAGGCAACGAAGGCGACCGTCGTATCGCCACTGCGAAGCACGACGGCTCGTGCGTTGAGCTCGCCACGTTTTCCGGTCGTTGGTGCGGTCGGCCCCATTCCACCCGAAACAGGCAAAAGGGGATCCGGTGTAATCACTCGCCTTCCAACACCAACCTGCAGTTCGTCGCATGTTCCTCGACTCGATAAGACGGCCAGGACACCCAAGACCCATAGCATTTTGGCTGGTCCGTTCATCATCATTCTTTCCTCTGGTCTATCGGGTTCATTGGTGGAATTTCATTGCACAACGACAGCGCTCGCAACGCTTGCGCTGTACTGATATAAGTGCTGTAGTGTTGGGTGTCACGGTACAACGATTTCATCCACCAACGACCGCTCACTCGCTGATTTTGCTTCAACCAAGCAATCCCATTTCGAATGCGTTGATCCGAACTTGATATGCCCGCTTCCCTCAAGAGAACGATCGCAAAGGCAGTCATGTAGGGATCGCTATTGGGAGACTCCGCATCAGGCTCGGACCGTATCATATCCACGACCTTGGGATCCATTTTGGTGTGCCACTTCATGATGTCGGACATGCGCCTTGTTGACCAGCCGCCGTCTGGTAATTGTTGTCGCCACAGCATCGAGATTGCAGACTGTCGCTGAATCTCCGGTACAAGATCTAATGGGAACGAAGCCAATTGCAATTTGAGTGCAAGTTCATAATCGCTGATCGGTTCGTGATCGCGCAAGTAGGTTTTCATTCGTTCGATTCGAGCGAGAGTGGCCTCATCTTGAACACCGTCGAGCCAGCCTGGAGCCGTGTTGATCGCCCTTGCTGCCTGCACGGTCAGTTCAAAGTCTGTCGTGATATAAGGGATTTCCACTTGAGCGATCGTTTTAATAAAACCTTCGTCTGCAAGGCACTCGAGCGTGTTGCGTAGCGAAGCATCCGTTTTGTCCGATAGTTTCCCAGTCACATACTTGTCCCAAGCAGCTAATCCGGAACTGCGCCATACAGATGCAATGCTGGCCCCAAAAAACTTCACGCCATCGCGCATTTCCGGTTTGCCGACTTGTTGCGGGATACTCACCACGAAGTTAGCCAAAACCTCTTCACTAGGCATGCCGAGCAAGGGCGTCAATGGTGAACGCTCGACCATGTAGACGCCAGTCGAGTGACAAGCCACGCAGTTGCGTTCTCGCACCCAATAGTTGGCACCATCATCAAGGTATTTCCGTGCAGCGTTAATGGAATCAGGCCCAAATGCAGTTACCTTAGGCTCATCCGCTGTTGCCGCAGGGACTTCGATACCTTCCGATTTGTATTGGAACTTTGGAGTGGTTCGAGCAGAACCAACTTCGTCGTTCGTTGGCCCACACAAGGCTGGGCAATTTCCGTCTGCAAACCCAAGCGAACTTAGGTTTGCGAAAAACATCGGAAGCCAAGCGATTGCTCGGCAAAAGTTCATTCTTTTCATAACCTGGTTATCCCTTCGTTGCACGACGCTCCGCGTCGTGATCCCTGTGACCCGTGATCCCTGTGACCCGTGATTCATGCGACGCGGAGCGTCGCACAACGAAGAGCGAACCCAAAACCGTATGCTTGAAGACGCACTCGCCGATCTCATTTTAGCATACTGATGTCGGCGAAGTTCTTCTTGAGAGAGATATAGAGCTGCTGAAAAACAGGAAAGGCCTCGTTGTACTTTTTCTGCGAAGCCTTTTGTGGAGGAACTTTTTCCACCACATGGATTGTGGCCTTGCAAGCTTCCTCGATATTCTTGTAGGCACCATCACCCACTGCTGCCAGCAAAGCAACGCCGTAGGCAGGTCCCTGTTCTGCGTTGATCGAGCAAGCTTTCTGCCCAAAAACATCCGCTAGAATTTGTTTCCAAAGGGTACTCTTTGCACCTCCTCCGCTAACTCGGATCTCTTTCACCGGGACATTTAGCTCACCAAGAATTGCAAGGCTTTCTCTCAGCGAAAAGGCAACTCCCTCCATGACGGATCTTGCCATGTGTCCACGCGAGTGCTTGTTCGTGAGGCCGATAAAACAGCCCCGGGCATTGGGGTCGGCGTGCGGAGTTCGTTCGCCAGCTAGGTATGGCAAGAAGAAAAGTCCTTCGCTGCCTGAGGCCACTTTTGCCGCTTCCTCGTTGATTATTTTGTAGGGATCGGCACCCTTTTTGTTGGCAAGCTCAACGCATAGTTGGTTCACAAACCACTGGAGTGAACCTGCGGCCGAGAGTGTCACACCCATCATGTGCCACTTGCCGTGGACCGCATGGCAAAAAGTGTGCAAACGACCTTGAGTATCGTACTGCGGTTCGTCGCTATGACAAAACATCACTCCCGATGTGCCGAGGGAAGCGGTCAAGATACCTTGTTTGACAATCCCATTGCCAACGGCACCCGCTGCGCAGTCACCCGCGCCGCCGACGACTTTGCATTCGGTCGAAAGCCCCAATTCTGCAGCAACCTCGGGCAGCAGCGTCCCTGTGATTTGCTCCGATTCGTAAACGGTCGCCAGGATCGACGGATCGATTTCTAACTTGCTGAGCAGTTCTTTTGACCAGGTTCGATTCTTGACGTCGAGCAAGAGCATTCCGCTCGCATCGCTTACGTCGGTGGCGAATTCGCCGGTCAGTCGCCGTCGGACGTCATCCTTGGGCAAAAGCAAATGGGCTAATGCAGCATAATTTTTTGGCTCATGATTTCTCAACCAAAGTAGCTTGGGTGCCGTAAAGCCAGTCAAGGCGGGATTGGCGACCATGCCGATTAGGGCTTCACGTCCCCCCGCCCGCTTGGTGATTTCATCGCATTCCGCAGCAGTTCGTTGGTCGTTCCACAACAATGCTGGTCGAATCACTTTTCCCTGACGGTTCAGGAATACCGATCCATGCATTTGACCAGAAAGACCGATCGCCTTGACATCCGACTTCTTGGCTTTGCTCGTTTTAACCACCGCTTTGATTGTTTTTTTTACAGCCTGCCACCAATCCTCAGGGTCTTGTTCGGTCCAAAGAGGTTTTGGCATATGCACGGGGTATTCGGTAGACGATTCTGCAAGGATTTCGCCTTGCTCGTTCATGATCAAGCTTTTGGTGCCGGACGTACCAATGTCAACGCCAATATAAAGTGCCATGCTACCGCCTCAGGAAGGGATCGAGTATTGAAATGCTGAACGATGTGCTACCAAATAGCAACGTTTATGAATTGCGAATGGATACTATACTATCGCGATTCCAAGAACAGAATCTCCTAAACCCAATGTCTTCGTCGATGCCTCAATCCAATAGTTGTCCGTTGCGAACGCTTTTGTTGACCCTAGGCTTGTTATTTGCCTGGGGATGCAGTTCTCAAGAACCCAAAACCGACGTCAGCAATTCTCCTGTCGCAAACAAAGATCGTCCGCCGCTCAAAATAGGGTTGATCGATGCCCCCGAGCTGGAACGCGAATTGAAAGTGCGTTGGCAAGCGGCCTCGGACCAACCCATTCAAATCGAAAATGTGCCTGCGCACGACATCGCTGGCCGCAGCCTTTTCGCGGCGGACGTCGTCATTTTCCCAGGCAATTTAATGGGGGATCTCATTCATAAAGGTGTTATTGGCAAACTTCCTCCGCAAGCCACGGCGAAAGGTGATTCCCAGAACTCTCCCGCCCGATGGCAAGGGATCGCGTCCTACGGAGGACATGTGTACGCTCAACCGCTCGGCGCAACCAACCTAGCTGCCATCGTGCGTCGAGCGGATATTCAACCGCTCGTCGAACTCGATGGTTTGCTCACGGAGGCTCGCGGGCTAAACGCGAACTCGGAACGTCAGTGGACACAATTTCTGAAATCGATCGAAGTGGATCGCTCGGAACTCTCACCGGCCACCAACGAAGCGCTCGATGCAAAGTTATCGAACTTGAGCCATCGCGAAAAGGATTGGCTAGTGGAACGATTTCTGTGGATTGCTGCGACCACCGACGCGAGACGAAAGGGCCTGTTCGATTTAGCCAAGATGGATGCTCGCTTGAATCAACCTGAATTCGCAATTGCAGCAAAAGTACTAGCAAGGCTCGTGAGATCCTTTCCGGAAACACTGCTGGATGAACCGCCTGCAGCCTGGAGCTCGGTTACCGCCCCGTCGACCGACAAAACCTCGTTTGCCATCGGTTGGCCGAAATCTCAAGCCAACGAAAACACGGAAACGAATTCCGCAACCCAGGAAAGAGCGAAGGTCGCACCGTTAGTCTGGAATGCGAATCATGGGCTCGTTGCATCCGTAGGCAAGAATACTCGCCAAACATCCGTATCCTGCAAGTTTTTACTATGGATTTGCGAACCGGAGCAACGCGAAGCTTTTCGATCCATTTGCCCTCGAATCGAGCTGTTTCCAACACAAATAGACAGGGATATGGCTCGTGAAGACTACCGAGAGTTTCAACTCGCGAACAGCCGTGACAAACGCAAAGAAGGCATGGAACTCTCTTTACGGCTAGCAAATGCAGATCAATATAGAGCACTCCTGGCTGACAGTTTGATCGCAGCAATACGATCCCCCGATCAGTCAACGGAGCTTATGGCTCAATGTTCGCAAAGCTGGAACGAACTGACGACCAAGCTCGGCAAAGAAACGCAGCGGCTTTCCGAGGAACAATCCATGGGTTATCAAAAATAGGCGAGTTATCCAAAGCAGGGTCATCGCCAATCCACTTCGCAAGCAACCACTCCAACAAAAGCCAATCTAGTGACGCCACTTAGGCAAATCATCCTCCAGTCCCAAAACAAGCGTTCGTTTTCTGGACATCATCCGTGGATTCTCGCCAATTCGATTATCGAACCTGCCTCGACACCTCGCGTCGGTGAACAAGTCGACTTGATCAACTATGACAGTAAGTGGATTGGGCGTGGTTTGTATAACCCAAATAGCCGCATTCGCGTACGGCTCTACACTTGGGATTCAGAGGAACTCATTACCAACGAACTCATCTCGCGGAGAATTGACCGTGCGATCCAACTGCGCAGTCGGCTTTCGAATGGTTCGCACCTCCAAGCCTTGCGCATTGTGTTTAGCGAAGCGGACCAATTGAGCGGCTTGGTTGTCGACAAATACGCCGAGCATCTTGTCGTGCAATTGACGGCAGCGGCTTTGTATCCTTTTCTCGACACGATCGTCGATCGCTTGTTTCATCACTACCGGCCTCTGAGCATTTCATTGCAGGTCGACGAGCGAACTGCCAAGAGCGAAGGGATGGCAATCGAGCAACGATTCTTAGTTGGACATGCACCTGAGGACTCTGTGCTGATCGAAGAGAATGATTTGCAATGGATGGTGGATGTCGTCGGAGGACAGAAGACGGGTTACTATTTGGATCAACGCGAAAACCGACTTGCGGCGGCCCGTTGGACACAACCCAACGCTCGCGTTTTGGACATTTGTTGTTACGTAGGCGGATTTGCTCTGACGATCGCCAAGCACTGCACTACGCGCGAAATTATCGCAGTGGACAGCAGCGACAAAGCACTGCAGAGTGCCCAACAACACGCCCAACTCAATCAGCTTGAGAATCGAGTGACCTGGGAGCAGAATGATTTTTTCGATGCGTTGTCCAATCGCGTGGATGCAAACGAAAAATTCGACACAATCGTATTGGATCCACCGAGATTGGCAGGCTCTCGAGATCATATTCAACGCGCATTGAGCGCGTATCATCGCCTTAACTATTTGGCCGTTCGAATGCTGAATCCAGGCGGAACACTTGTGACATGCAGTTGCTCGGGGCGAGTCTCTCGCGATGATTTCCGCGATATGTTGCGTGGGGTAGGTACCCGAACCCGACGCGAGATACAAGTCTTAGAGGAACGAGGGGCTGCACCCGATCACCCTAGCTGCATGAGTTGTCCAGAAACAGACTACTTGAAATGCATCATTGCGCGTATTCTTTGAACGCTGATTTGCCTGCAGTTGCTGGTTTAGGATCGGTCGATCCATAGTTGGATAGGCTGCCAGCCTGTCAAGTTGGAAATAACCGGCTAAGCACATAGGTATGAGTCTTCGAGTGAAACAAACTGATAGCCGAAGGGCGATAGCCCCGGTTCTCGACGAATGTCGAGTAATTGGAAAACCGGGGCTATTGCCCAACGGCCAATTGGGATGAGAAACAAATGCGGATGTGCTTAGAAAACTATTCCACTTCTGTAATCAATCATCTCTTGTTCGAACGATCCTTATAAAGGTCCGAGAACTTTTTTCCGGACTCGGCAAGAGCGTGCCCCTTCTTTCTTGCTCCCCTTCTCCTCGGTACTCCGAGGAGAAGGGGTTGGGGGATGAGGAGCCACGCACTGGACAAGCCATTACTAGTCATCACAACGCCTCGTTGGGCCAGGCACGAATCGAACCTTTCGATCGACCAGATACAAGTTGGGAAAGAGAATCCGAGTCCTCGTTGAGCACTGACAATCAGAACGCCCGCGATCACCGAGGACGAGGAGCGACGTCACCACGAGCAACCGAGCCGACCGAGTCCTTCGGTGCATCGTCTTGTTCTCGCTCCGATGGCCATGTCCGCGAACGGTACAGTGGACATGTCACCGCAGGACGATCTCGGCGATCCACTCCACATCGCTTACCAGCGTACCGGATGCAACATACGTCTGCAACAATCCGTTAACAGCTCCCCGGTTGGCTCGTCCAACCGGAAGCGTAGATTCGCAGGCTAACTCGCACCGCTATCCACTGGTTGCTCCCCGGTCGGCTCGCCCGACCGGAAGCAAAGTTTCGTTAGCTACGGGAGGCTGCTTCACCGGCCGCACGAGGCGGCCGGGGTCGTGTAGAGGTTGGAGCTCGTGAAAGGAAGAAAGGGACACAGCATGTTTTCGGGGGGGTAGTTGCAAATCGGTTTTGGATTTCCTATTTTGATTGACTACACCTTTCTTCGGCTTTATCGACGGAGTGAATCATGGCAAGATTGTCTCGAGCGGAAATCTTTGATCCATCGGAAATCGTAGCGGTCCATACCATGGCCCGCACCAATCGACGCTGCTTCTTGATGGGTGATGATCAATTCACCGGAAAGAACTTCGACCACCGCAAGCGATGGATCGAAGACAAACTCAAGCATCTTGCCGCCAATTTCGGCATCGATTTGCTTGCCTTTTCGTGTCTCTCAAACCACTTCCACCTCGTCCTTCGGTCAAGACCAGACGTTGTAAAAACCTGGGATGACACCGAGGTAGCTCGTAGATGGTGGTCGCTTTGCCCACAGCGCAAGACAAAAAGTGAAATCGATGGAAAGAAGAATTGGGTCCCAGTTGAGCCTACGGAGTGGGACCTGAATTCCATTCGAAACGATCCGGTCAAGCTGGCAACCGTCCGATCCCGTTTGAGCGACATTTCTTGGTGGATGCGACTGCTCTGTCAGTACATCGCCCTCCGAGCCAATGGTGAAGAAGGTAAGGGGCTTGGTCGATTTTGGCAAAGTCGGTTTAAGGCCGTTCGGATTCTTGACGAAGAGTCGCTACTGGCTTGTGCGGCCTACGTGGATTTAAATCCCATACGAGCAGCGTTGGCCGAAACCCTCGAGGCGAGTGACTATACGTCTGTTCAACGGAGGATCACAACTCTCAAGGAAAACGTCGCTGCCATCCATGATTCGAACGCTTCGAATTCAGCAAGAATCACAGATCGAGCAGACGACTTCCTCAGCCCGATCTCAATCGACGAAAAGAACGACCCATTGTCTTCCCGGCCAAGTCGCAACGGAAAGCGTTGCAGCGACAAAGGTTTTCTCGCGTTGTCGGACGCAGAGTATCTAACGATTCTGGATTGGATTGCTCGCGACACAGTTGCAGGCAAGCGGGGTCAAACCCCTGTAGGAGCTCCTCCTGTTTTTGAAAGACTAGGCATAGATGCTCAGGAGTGGTCCAGAATGGTTAAGGATTTTGGCCGCACATTCAAGAACGTGGCTGGAAAGCCAACGAGCATCGAGCAAGCCCGCAGCCTAAAATCGCGACGCAGATTCTACGTAAGCCGCGTATAGCAATTCTTGGCAAACCAAATCGAACTGAAACGTTGAGTTCTCAAGCAAGAGTGTGCTAAGTGCTGCGCCGACTCAGCCTGTCTTTGACCTCTTTTCGTTAATTGGGAACTTGGTTCTCAAATTCGGGCCTGGATTTCCATGTATTTAGAAAACGCCTTGGACGAAAGCACCCGATAAGTAGGGCCCCCCACAAATGTGCAGTGTCCCTTTGGGTTGCTCTCTTGAACCTTGTTGTGCAAGCCTGCTTTGTCATTGAGCCGCTTGTAGCTCACATGGCCAAGTTGGTGAAATCAGACAATGCAATCGGATTGGACGAAACGAGCTGCCGAATGCTGATGCCTCAAG
>Ga0247832_1002289_pt1 | contig 29940 bp, 28 predicted proteins | sample LaCruzMarch2015__10_FD_192407 | JGI IMG/M metagenome (GOLD analysis project Ga0247832, IMG submission 192407) | Freshwater microbial communities from meromictic Lake La Cruz, Castile-La Mancha, Spain - LaCruzMarch2015_4m | ecosystem: Environmental > Aquatic > Freshwater > Lake | place: Spain... | reverse complement strand
TTGATTAGGATTTCCAACAGCGGTTGCCCCATTTCCCCAAAGTGTAGACATAGTTGATCCATCTATTGATACACTAACCGGTACATAAGCAGTTGCACCTTGTGGTATAACTATTGTACCAGTTGTGACTCTATTATCTGTAGTTGGTAGATTTATAAAATCTGCAATAAAGTTAGATCCAATTGTATCTACATACCAAATACTACCATCATTAAAATTAAAATAAATAGTTGAAGGTGAAAGTCCAGATTCGGTAGCACCATTTATTTTTTCAGTAGTTTGTTGAAAAGTTGCTAATCCATACATTTCTAAAGATGAGAATGTATTGCCTGAATTGCCACTTCTACCAGTAATATTTATATTCCAAAAACTATAAGTGGCAGTTTCATTGTTACTGTCAGTTAATCCATAACCTAGTGATGAATTTACTACAATTTGTAAATCACCAGTTGATGGTATATAATCATCAACTTGTCCTATAAATAGAATAGATGAATCTTCTACAACATATTCATCATCCACATAGTTTTCTGATAATAAGTTGTAAACCAAAACTGTTTGACCTGGTGTATAAGATAAACTGGTTTGAGTAACTAAATTGGCAACAAATCCAGGATTCGGAACTTGTAAAGGAGTGCTTGAAGTAGCACTATATCTAGCAGCAAATCCTTGTGGTCCTGTATATCCCTGAAAACCTTGAGGTCCAGTATTTCCTTGTGGTCCAGTACTACTTGTTCCGGTACCAGATCCTGTTGCCCCCTGAGGACCAATTTGACCAATTAGATTTAGATACCAAAAACTATAAGTAGCAATTTGGTTTTGACTAGTTGTTAGTCCATATCCAGCGGAATTATCAATCAGTAACGATAATAAACCAGTTGATTTATCATATCCATCAACTTGACCTTGGAAGGAAATTGATGTTTCCTCAATATAATCTTCATTGAAATAGTTATCAATAAGTGTATTATAAGCTAGTAGACTTTGACCTGTAGTATATCCAAGTTCTGTCTGTGTATATAATAAAACAATATCACCAATTGTTGGAACTTGTAGAGGTGTACTTGAAGTTGCACTATATCTATCTGCAGATCCCTGTGTGCCGGTATATTCGGTTACGTAATTCGTAAACTTTTTGTCCACAAAAAGTGGCACTTTTTCTTTCAATACGTCAAGTTGACTTTGAATTCTAGATAGTGCTATTCTGGCTTCATTTGTGGTTGAAAAATCTAAATCAATTGTAGTAGATTTCGTTATTATTTTAACAATATTATTAATAGCTCTTAATGATGTGACTGAATAACCATCAATTGTGTGTTTTATAATACCATTACCTTCTTTGATTCTTAATAACCTATCTGTTTCTGATATCGGAATTAGAAAGTTTTCTAATTTATAAGCCATTGTATTATTCTAATTTTTTAAGAAGTTATATCTAAATTTATAATTATACCATCTAAGTAGTTTTGCGCAATATCTGAGAAATCAAAAGATAATGAATGTGTTCCAGTCGATGTTATTGATGAAACTAAATTACTTTCAGTACCAAGTATTATCAAATTCGAACCAGTTATTGAAATAATACCATCTCTATTATCAACTACTGAATTAATCAATAGTCCAACTAAGTCATTTTTAGTAATCACATTAGACACACCATAAGTTGATAGTGATATAGAAGTTGAGAATGTATATCCAGTTACACTATAAGAACTTCCACCTGCATAAGTAGGTACTGATGGACTTAATGATGATGAAATAGTTGCACCAGTTTCACCAACATATGTTTTGAAATAAATAACTGGATCTACACTATCTGCTAATGGGTCAATATCAGCAATATCTATATTAGGATTTGATAAAACATAACTTAATATGGATTGTGCTTGAATAGCATCATATTCTGTTAAAAACATTAGGAGTAATGTACCTAATGTTTCATCATCAATTGATAAAACAGTTGATGTTCTTGTTATCGAGTTAATAGTTGATAAATTAATATAAATAAGAGGTCTATTATTAACATCACTTATAACAATTGATTCACCCACTATATGAGATGATATATCCGTGTAAGATAACCCTGTAAAAGAAGTTCCACTTTGATTAAGAGTATCTGGAAAGAATGAGTATGTATCATCTATAACAGCAACCATCACATCCAATGTAACTGCATAATTAGCATTTGGATTAGTTAAGTATAATTGTTTAATTCTATTACTTGAATTACCAGTTAAAACAATTAATTGACTGAATGATAATCTTGCTGAAAGATTATCATAGTAATAATAATCAACATAATTATCTTCTTCATTTACAGAAGCTTTATTGTAAGTAGCCTTAATTACTAAAAATGTTGCATTATCACCGAGTCCTAAGTGGTTGAGTAAATAATTAGCTTGACCACCTTTTAAAATTACTCTACTTTTGAGTAACTGCTTATATGGAATTCTTATATCTCCACCAATAAGTCTTTCGACAGTATTAACTCCTTCAATTGCAACAAAATCTGAATTTTGAATTTTAATAAACTGATTAGTATTGCCAAATATTGAATTGTTTCCGGGACATCCTATACACATAATTGAGTTTTTAAATTTACTTATATATTAATTTTAAAAACTTAATCTTTACTAATATTGAGTATCTCTAACATCAATCATATATTTATCTAAAATTGAAATATTATCAGATTCGGATATTCTAGTAATTTTAATAGTTTTTCCTTTATTAATAGATAAGTATGGATTATTTGACAACATAGTTGAAGTGGATGTGTGAATTGTATATGGAATACTACCACTTACATAATCTACAAAATTTAAATTTGTTGAGACATCAAGAACAATTTGTGAATTTGTAGCACCTACCGATGTTATAAAATATTGACCTGAGAAGTCATATACTGAACTAGTACCAATAAATAAATTATTTAGTACAATACAATCTCCTGGTTTTATAGAATTATTAACAATATATCCATTCTCTTTTAAAGATAATTGAAGAAGGTTGTTTGTATTAACAACTATCGATTCATCAAAATTAATATTAAAATTAAATTCTTTCCAATTTTTTGCAGAATTTTGAACGGATAAATTTTTGTTATAAAATACTGGTAGGTCTATATCACTTATTAATACTGTCTCGATCCTATTTGTTCCTGTGCTTTCCAATCCTAGAGGATTCAAAGTATTAACTAAAATATCCAATTTTTTATTTTCACTAGCCAAGTCTGAACCTGATATTATAATTTCAACACTTTGACGATAGATAAGATCTTGTGTAAATAATACTTTTAAATTATCACTATTCATTAATTCAACTGCTACTTCATCATTATTGATTATATTTAACACAAAATCTTTATTACTATTTATATTTACACTTATAGGTATTACTTGATTACCAACATACATTAGAGACGTATTATAATTGGATATTGAGAAAAAATTAGGCTCTACATTTTTTAAAGAAATACTAGCAAAATCATTTAAATCGTTTATTGATACTTCTATACTATCTGAGTTTACTATTTGATTTGTACTATACAAATTTAATAATCTATCTAAGTTATCAATTCTTGCCTTTATAACTGCAAAATCAGTTTGTGTATATAACAACTGCTTCATATTGGTTATCTGTTCCTTCATTGATGAATGTTCAGATATTATATTTAAGAAACTATCATTAATACTTGATAATCTCTTCATAGCCTCGTTGAATAGACTCATGCTAAAAAGAGAATTTACCGCCTGTGGGTTATAAGCCTCAATTGGATTATCATTAACTATATTGAAGTTAAGATTAAGTCCAAATTGATAAGCTGTTCCGTCTTGATTACCATTAGTAACAAACTTTTTATAAGGTGGAAATCTAACTCCAACCTCATCAGTATTTGGATTATTTTCTGGATTATCTAAAAATGATACACCATATAGATTGGTTTTTCTATTTCCTGTTGCATCTTCTACTGTATAGTACCAAAGTATAGCATTAAATTCGAAATCACTTGGTGGTTGATTATTTACTTCTAGAGCATTAAATTGATCAAAATTTGATATATTATTTAATTCAATATTCATTTTAACATAGTGATCCGTGTTAAAATCAATTGTTATACCATCTACTGTTGATCCATTAACGATTGGTGTATTTATATCACCATTAACTCCATAAAAATCTCCTCTTCTTCTAATTGAATCACCATTTTGAACTTCATATGTGAAATCCACTGTATCAAAATCACCATAGTATCCACCTGGATAATTTTGTGGATTACTAACAATAGGTGATGAGAATAATTCAGCTCCTATAATTTCTGGTTGATACTGATTTGGTATAATCGGAAAAATAAGACCAGCTTTGTAGTTTATATCTTCCAAAGTTCTAAAAAGTATATCTGGTGTTTTCCCAGTATGATCTGGAACATGAGCGAATACTTCAGTATAAGCTTTATTTGCTTCTTGTACATTTGAAATACCGTTTATTTCACCTAAATACTGAACCAATCTATGATAAACAAGCGTTGCTGTTGCTTGTGTTCCAGGCTCCTTATCATTAATTAGTGATTCTAAATCAACAGTTATTACATGATTATCACTACCATTGATCGTTACGGATCTTACTCCGACCGTAATTGGACCTTGCCAAGTACTTCCATTTCCATAAACTTCATTAATTAAATCTTGGACCTCTATGAAATCAATTTTAATTACATCTCCTGCTCTAAAGTTAGTAATCCCATTCATCTCTAACTCTAGATATGTATTAGTAACATCTAAATTAATAATAGTGTAATCCGTTATTTCTCTTTCTTTCCAAATATATTCTGGGAAATATGTATCATCTGTTAAACTTAATCTTTCAAATTCTATTAGATTGCTAAAATATTCATCATATGGTAGTGCTTGTTCTAATCCAATAAGTCCTAATTTTTTACACCATTTAAAAAATATCTTTTCAGATGTTGTTTCAAGTGCTGTATTATCATAATAATATTGTGTATTATTTAGTCTAGATTCTCTTATAGTAACTTCATGATTTGCTACATAATTTCTAAGTGACTCCACTACTTTATCACCAAAAGATTCTGGTTGAACTACATTAAGACTACTAAAAGATGCGAAGTTCCAATAAATGTTACTCGCTTGTGTTCCTCCTAAACTTTCGAGGTTTTGTTTTGGAAAATCTAATAGTGTGTATTTTGAGAAATACATTTTATAATTACTATTCTGATAGGCTGCTGAAATATCCTCAGCTGCGCCTGGAAAAGCATAAAATGAAGTTCCGTTTTCTTTTAATGATTTATATAGTGGGCAAACCATGTTTTAATATATGTTTTTTTATATATAAAAAACCAAATCCGCTATGATAAAAATATTAAAATAAAACCATTAGTAAAAATAAAAGATTGAAACTATAAAAAAAATATTAATATAATAAATAAAATTATAATTTATAATGGGTCATTTATTCTATTTTATAGGAATTTTTATATTTCTAAGTGCCTTATCCAATGTCATAAACTTCAATGCCTTTTTTAAAATAAAAAATTGGATAGTGACTTTTAAAAAAGTAGCTGGTAAGGACCCAGTAAAATCAGATTTTAGAAATAAAGGAGATTATAATACTTATACAACATACACCACCCTTTCTAGTATAGAATCCTTTTGGATGTTACTTGGAATTGTAACTCAAAGTTGGTATGTTTTTATATCAATACTTCTATTTAATGTTCTTTTAAACCTAATACTTTCAATATTTAAAGCGAATTTTATCGAAAAAATATTACTAAATGTATATGGAGTTTTTAAACTGCTGTGTATTTTAGCACTGGTAGTTAACCACTTCCACTTCCACTTTGATTGGTTAAGCCTTATTGGTAAGTGATTTAACAAATTCTAAAATAGAATTGTTTGTTCCTACAATTGTATATTCATATAATCCAAATGCTCCTAATTCACTAGGTGGTGTATCATAATAATTTATATCTTTTAAACACTCATCAATTTGATTACGATATTTTAGATAAAAATCATATATATCAGAGTCATTTATTAAACCCTCGATTTTTACATCTTTTGGAGTTTTTATAAATGATTCGGTAAAACTATCAAAATCTCCACCAGATTTCTCAATAGTTTTTTCTATTAATGACTTTATCTCATCAATAACTTCCTGGAATTTATTGGCCTGTATGGCTTCTGTGAATTTCTTAATCTTTTTCATATATTATATATTAACCCCAAATACCGGAAAAATGACCATTATACCATAGTCCTCCATAGAATTTACCATCCTCAAATAATCCATTTGACCATATTCCAGAATTCCAAGTTGAGTTTTTAAATACTGATACACATTTTAGATTTGTATCAATTATTCCAGTATCAAGTGTAAATCCGTAAACATCGGATAGGAGTAAATCAACAACAACTTCTGTTCTTTTACTAACCTCATCTATGGTTGTATCTAAAATTTGGTATATTTTTGGATTTTCAGTAGAACCAAATACTGAATATATTCCATTAGTTAAATCGTCCATAACATAGAATTTATCATTTAGATTGAATCTATAAATACCATCTAATGTAAAGCTGTTAGTACTCGTATCTATTCTTATAATAGATATATCGTTCAATATACCACCTTTCCAAGTCGAATTATTGAATGTTATATTATAAGCATTACCACCATAGAAAGCTCCTTTAAATGTTCCTGTATACCAAGTTGAGTACTTATGACGAGTTGAAACATCTGGTAGTCCATTATCGTTTAAATTTAAATAGGAATGAAATTCACCTGAGAATCTACCAGCATGCCATATAGAATTTCTAGTATTTGTTGATTTTGTTCCAAATCTACTTATCGGTCTTTTTGAAGAATTAAACTGACCATTATACCATACTCCATTTTCAAAGTCACCAGAATCCCACACACCGTCTAACCAAAATGATCTTCTTGAATCCGTATTGAATATGCCATCCTTCCAAGATCCTCTAACCCAGATACCACCTGTAAATTTACCATTTTGCCAAGTACCATCATTCCAAGTGCCATCAAACCATCTTCCATTTTGCCAATTACCACCATACCATCTTCCAGAGTACCAAGTACCATTTTCCCATGTTCCGTCGAACCATCTTCCACCGAACCATTTTGAACTACTTTGATTAGTTAAATTCGGATCAACTTTTACTTGTATTTTCTTATCAAAAATATTTTTAGAAGTCCATTTGCCATAATACCAATCACCAGACTTCCAAGTACCACTTATCCAAGTACCACCAAACCATCTTCCGCCTTCCCATATACCTTTATACCAAACAAGACCACCACTTGAATCTAAACCTATTGTTGCATCTGAAACTTCAGCATCTAATATCCAATAGAAATTTTCAGTTAATGTAGTCAAATCCAATCCATCAATTAATCTAAATCTATATTTAGAGAAATCTAAATTAATAAGTTGATACTTATTACCAATTAGATCATAGTTTTCTGGAAGAATTTCAATTGATTGTTTAACTTTTTTATCACCAACTCCAATATCAAAAATATCAACTGGTTGATAGTTTAAAAATGGATCTTGCTTAATGAAGTATATACTAATTGGATCATTTGGTAAAAATCCTGACCAATTAACATCTATCTCAATACTATAATTATCTATTTTTCTAGCTGAATGATATCCAAGAATATTTGGATGGTTCGACACCGTAGCAGATATTTTAACTGTTATTCCTTCTCCGGTTTTTAAATTATGTGCAGTTGGAAATGAAAATTGATATTTTGAGTTACTAGAAGGTGAAACATTTGACGGAATAAGATCGAATTCATTCTCTAACTTAACTAACTGAATAGCTAATTCAAACTTATAGTCCGTATAAATTACAGCAGATAAGTCTTTAATTATATCAGAATCTGATAATAGAGCTTTGGTATATGAGTCTGTTGATATCTTATATCCTATATCTGTTTCATAATTTGTATAACTGAATCCAGCTTCAATTGTAATTTCTTTCCAATTTGGTCTTTGTATTCTATTAATATATTGTAAATCATCCGAAATTTGCTGAAGTGATCTTCTAGATAAAATTGATACACTAGTTATACTATTATTTCCTGCAAATTTATCATGAAGTACCATTACATAGTAAGTTCCATCAAAATATTTATCAATTATTAATAAACGATCCGTTCTGTATTCTAAAGCTCCATTCGGTGGTGGATATCCACCTTGTTTTAGGATAATATCTACGAAGGTCCATTTCATAAATGAGTCCCAAATGTGTTTGAAATTTTGTCCGAAATAGATTTTATTTGTTTCGACCATTCCACTATATGTTCCATAAATAAAGTCTAAATAAACTAAATTATCATTTTCAACATTAGTATCAGGAATACCAGAATCCGGACCAGGCATATCTTCATAGCATGGTAATGATAAAAATTCTTTATTTGGTACGTATTTTTTATTATCTAAAAAGTTAAGATAAGATATTAAGTTATAAGTTGGACTATATCCGAAATCCAAGAAGGTACTTTGATATCTTATATCCTCTTCTATTAGATAATTTTGAGTTGTTAAAACCCCAACATTAGATTGTAGGTTATAGTATGCTGAGTATTGTGTATATTTCCCAGTAACTTGGAATGATTGAGTTAATCCAATTGGTGATGCTGTTGGTGATGGAATATATTTATCTACAACTTCAATATCATAAGCATAATTGATGTAGTGATTTTTAAAGTTAGATAAGAATTCACTGTTATAATCGATATCGGTTATTGTAATAACAATATCAGTTGTTCCTCCAAATTCTCCACCAGATGCTAATGTAATAGTATCACCTATATTGAATCCAAATCCTGATTGATTAACTCTAATTGATGAAATGGCACCAGCACCATTAACTTCTATATCAAAAGAAGATTTTTTATCGCCACTAAAGTTCTTATATGATCCCTGACTATATCCAGAGGTTGCGTATGTGGATGTAAATGATTTAACACCACCGGTTGTTGTTGCATACTTATTTAGATTCTTTATTTCAAGTATTCCACTAAACTGTGATAAATTAGTTAAAATATTATCATTGAAGTCTGTATAAAAGTACTGATAATATGTTGTGTCACCGCCAGATATTGTACTAAAAACTTTATTAATTAAAAACTTACCACTAAATAATGGACAGCTTATTTCAATTACATCTCCTTTTTTAGGACTTGTACTTGAGTTTGGTACAACAATTCTCCAAATACCTAGAAATTTATAAAAATAAAGATTGTATAGTGCTGCTGGAGAAGTAATTGGTGTGCCAGTATTTCTATATCTAGATGTATCAACCGCTGGCATTAAATTAGAAATATGAGTTTTATTAGTTGTTATTCCAGTTGATGAATATGTAAATATACCAGATAAGTTATTTGAACTTTCAAAAGTAAATGATGGTAGAACCTTATAAGCATCGTCTAGATGTGTATAATATTCAAATGTCTTTGATCTATCTTGCCAGTAGGTTATCCAATTAGTTTCAAAATAACTTGTTGTTAATCCGGTATTACCATCATAAATATAATTTGTATTTTGCTTGAATTGAATAGATGATTGTGTTGATGCTGTTGAATCAACTAAATAACTAACTGGAATGAAAATCCTTTCAGGTAGTCTATATTGTCCATAGTCATCAAACCAATAAACTTTAGATCCTGCATCATAATCCATAAACAAAAGTCTTGGCTTTAATTCTTTAAAAAATTCAGAATTATATACTGTTACTCCTGTTGTATAACTACTATTAAATTCTAATAGTTCATTTAGTTCTTGTTTAAAGCTAAACAAATCAAATACATCTTGTTTTTCTTTAGTGACTGAATTATAACTTCTCTTATCCGCTACAATACTCCAACCATGTTGTATAAGTCCTGGATCACCGTTAGCTGTTAATGATGTGTATGGATTAAAAGTTGTTAAAATAGTCGCATTTATATCACTCCAACCATCTGTCCAACCTGATGTATCATTATCTACTATTGATGCAAATGGTTCTCCTGGATAGTCTAATGTTGTATCTGTACTTAATCCTGGAATTGCCTCTATTTCCGCTACTGATAGTGTTGTGCCATAAATAGCTGAAACTCCCTGCAATACCAATGTTGCGGAATACATATTTAGTATATTTATTAAATTGTCATTAATTGAACTAGAATTAGTAATTCCCCTAACAATTGGATAAAGTATTCCAGTGAATGAATTTAGTTTTGATCCTATAACACCTGTTAAGGGACTTACATAATTTACGAAATCATAATAATCATTTGTATATGTTGTTGATGATACACCACCATTGTATGATTGCCAGTCCTTTGTATATATTCCATGATATCCATTAACACTACCATCATAACTCTCATCAAAAAATGCTAATAAAATCATATCGGTTGGTCTTGACCATGTTGCAAATGTTGTTGGATATTTTGTGGGACCGGCTCCAATTTCTTGTGGATTATCTAAAAAACTAATTGGAGCAGTAGATCCTATGGATCTTTCTAAACTTAATGATTGAGTATAACTCATTTTATATGGTATAAAACCTGTAAGAGTTCCAGTTGGTTGTACTACAAAATTACCATCGCCGTTTGATGCTGTTGATAATATTTGTCTAGGTAAATCTAACCATCTTTCATTTATTCCAGAAATTCCTGGTCTAAATGCAGTTGATGGAAGAACATATAGAGTTCCATCATAACCAGTATTATTATAACAAAATTCTTGGAACCACACATCAAGAGAATCCGCAGCATTAGTTGCGTCTAATATACCCATTGATGTTGAATCCAAAATTGCATAAATATCTGGAGAATATGGGTTAGTAATAAGTGTTTCTGAAATACTTAACCAAATTGAATTTATACCACAAATGATTGTTTCATCTTTATATGAAAAAACTTGATTTACACCAGATTGTGTATAATAATTTAGACACTCAACAGCTAATATATTTGATGTTGTTGATGAATATGCTCCTATAAAAGGCAGTACTTGATAAACAGATTCAAAAGTGCTAAATAACAATTTAGAATTTGAATATTGAAAAGTTACAGAACTAATATCTCCAAATTGATTATCTATCCAAGAATCAATTACTGAACAAGCACCGCAATTATTTGAATATGTTGCAGTTCCACCAACATAATAGAAGTCATACTCTACATCTCTGAGTTCATTTATTCTACTATCAATATCATATAAAAATAGGTTACCATTTTCAGCGGCTATTGCAATAAAGCTTGCTGTTCCGACGAAATAATCGGAGTTATCTGTGAAATATTCCAAGTCTTTAATATCATCAACTAAAAGATATTCATCATCTGGTGCCTTAAATTGAGAAATTCTGCGTTTGAAAGCTGTCCATGAATCATTTTCAAAAACAAAGTCAATAAAGACACCATTATCACCACCAACATAGAACCTATTTACGGACTGATATAGTGTAGTGTTGAAATTATAAGCATCAAAATCAGTTATATAAATTCTTTGCCAGTTTTTACCACCGTCTTTTGTATTCCATATTTGATTAAATTTACCAACAACAACTCCTACTAAATTATTAAAAAATGATATCGAATTAAGTGTTGTGACTACTCTTGACTTTCTATCTTGAGTAGGATCTTCTGAAATAATTGACTCTTCTAAGAATATTCTTTCTATTGATAGATCAATTTTAGATATTTTTAATACTATACCATCATCACCACATGCCCAGTAATATTTTTCATTTTCATCTATTGATCGTATATTAGTTTTATACTTATTTGTAATAAAATTAGAATAATCTTCTTGATGTAATATAATTGATCCAAACTCTCCTACGGTTATTGTTCTTTCTGGTATTGAGTAAGTTATCTCACCTTCTTGAAATGATTGAGTTCCATGTTTTAGTGTATCGTACAATACTAATTCAAATAGATTATTATAATCCATTCGGCTTCTAAGTACATAGTTTTTCTTTTCTGTAAAAAACATTGATTCACCATTCGCATAGATTGGGAAATAACCATTTGTTAGTCGTTGTAGTGTAAATTGTTTATCGGCATTAGATCCTAATTTAACTGATACTGTGAAATTTATTAATTTATCATATTCATCTAAATTATTAGTTCTGACTAATTTACCAGATGTGTATTTATAGATACCATTTGTGTCACTATAATATAGATAAATTATATCACTACCAACCGGTGATGATACATCATAAAAAGATGTAAAATATGTATCAGGATCAGTTGTTTCTGGTAGAGTTACTATTGATATTTGGTCTTTAACTAATACTAAGTGTCCATCTTTTAATCGAATACCATCTATTTCAAGATTTGGCTTATATCCTGTTAAATCTTCTATAGCTTCGGTTGTGACTATATCGACATATATTAGATTAGTTAACTGATCCTTAATTAGTCTTGTTGGTGTGAATAGGTTTTTAATTGTTTGTCCATATTCTAATAAATGTTTATTTAAAAAATCAAATTGTGTTGATTTAGATATAATTTGTTCTTCATCCTGAACCGGTTGAAAATACGGTTTAACATATTGAGAAAAGTTCCATTTATAATTCCATGTTTTAGGTCTTTGTCTAGTTAATATATCATAGATATTATCAGTATCATTCATTGATGCAAAAAGGGCACCACTTAGCACCTTTTGATAAAATCTTAGTGATTTTAAATCTTGTTTTAATGATTCGAAATCCGTTGTTCTTAGAGAGTCGGAATTAGTAGTCCACTGATTTGTATCTTGATTTTTTATCCACATATTATTTTTTTACTTTTAATTTCCAAATTACTGTTTTACTATCAACATCTATTGAATTTGATACTAATACTACTTTAGATTTATGAAGAATTTGCTTTATCTCATCGACAAAATCATCATATTTATAGATATCCGTAATATATTCACCGATATCTATTATGAACTGCACATTGTCTGAGAATATGAGGTTATAAACCAATTCATCTTTATTTTTCATAGAATATATATTAATTAAAGATTTTTTTCTAAATATCATGTTCTGATCGATATTTATCATATCTATTGGCAAGTTCAATAAGGAATTTATTTCTTACAATATCTTCGTTTTCAAATTTAAATATGTATAATTCTTTCATATCCTTAGTCATATTGATAAAATCGATATAACCAGAGTCACGTTTTTTAACATCGTATTGTGATGTATCACCCATCATAACAGCTTTTGAATCTTTTCCGAGACGAGTTGCCCATAACATTAACTGTTTAATAGATGCATTTTGACACTCATCTAATAACATTATACAGTTGTCATAAGTAGAACCTCTCATATATGCTAATGGTTCGAACACTATCTCTTCTGTGGCAAACATAAAATCTATTGTTTGTTTATCCGCTATTTTGCAGAAATTAGTGTAATATGATTGTCTATATGGATCTATTTTTTCAGCAACTGATCCAGGTAGTAGTCCAATTTGCTCTCCACTTTCTTGAATTGGTTTAGTTATTATTATTTTATCTATCTTTTTATCTGCCAAAAGTGCAAGTGCGGTATAGCATGACGTAAAGGTTTTAGATGTACCAGCAGGTCCATGTACTACAGTAAGTGTATTATTTCTAACACCCTTATATAAATCATTTTGTTTTTCCGACAATCTAACACCATTGTTTTGAAATGATTCTTTAGTAATTGATGTCTTTCTAATAGATTTTTCCGTATTGTATTGTCTGATATCCTCATCGATTTCTCTATTAGATGATGATTTCTGAGAGGATCTTGATTTTGAACGTGTTTGTCTAGCCATGAGCGACTTTTATTTTTATATATTCAAAATCAGGCCGGCTCAAAAACAAAAAACCCCATAATCTGGGGTTTTATTTAAAAATCTGAATCTGATTCAATTTACTCCCGTTCGAGAGAACCATCATTTTGAACTAGAATAAAATCGAATAGACAATCATCATTATTTGATAGTACTCCATTACTGTAGTTTAGAAACTTAAAAGTATCTATGTATGGATAATACTCTATTTTCCATTTATCTAATTTCACTTTGAGTTTAAGATCCATTGTTCCATCTGGTGTTACAAATAATCTTTCTTTTTTTGAAGATTGTTCTTTTTTATAAATATAATTATTATCAGTTGCCCATTTTTTAAATGATAAAACTTCATAGTCATAGACAGAATAAATTCTATCCATTACTTTAAATTTATTACCATCCTGATCATAAACTTCTTCCCATAATAAAGCTCTTGTTCGTAGCTTTCCATCTTCATTGATATGTACGAGCATTTTTACTTTCTCTGGATTCACAGCATAGATATTCATATATGAATTTTTTTCACGATATCTCATACACGAATTCCATAGAGATCCATGTTGGAATCCAAACGGTAAATGGTAGTTTTCATATAAATACCAATCTAATATTTCATCACCAGACACAACTTTATACTTTGATGTATCTGTATCAAAATAACTTTTAAATAAATTAACAAATACCTCTATATCTCTATCTGAAATATTAAAATTTATACGCGCTTCCTTAAGCATAAACTTTGATATAAATCTACCAACCTTTACTGTGGTCCTATATTTAGTGTTATTAAAACCATCTAATGCTAGGACTAATTTGGATTTAGGTATAAATGAGATTGTATCTATACTCTCAAATTTTATGAAGTTACCATCTTGTTTAAGTAAATATCCTTTACCATGTTGAAGAATTTCAGATATTCTACAAAGATTTCTAGTATCTTTAATAAAATCATTGAGTTTGTTGTCAAAATGAAGTTCTGGAAACATAATATATACTATATGGATTTTTTAGTTGAATTTAAAAGTTTTTACAAAGAAGGTGATATTGTTTTAATACAGTACTGGTATAACGATATGATCACACCAGTAAAGATTATAGAAAAGAACAAACGTAATTATAAAGTTACACATAATATTACACATTCACAAATACCAAACGCTCCTGATGAAACTATTAAGGCCAGAGACATTATTGAGAATTTTTACTAAATATTGATTCTCTAAGAACATCATAACACTCTTTATCCTCTGGTAGATTCATATCTAAATACTGGTTTTTGATAGTTTTTAATTCTTCCATATTTAAAGAGTGGTCTAGAAATTTATGTTTATGTGCTTCATACTTTTTATTTGATGTGACACTTGATGTAGAGCTTGTTTCTAAATCTAGAAGTCCTTCTCCATTATCAAAATATCTTTTTGATCTTTTTCTTTTAGTTCTTGATTTAGTAACACCACTATTTGTCGAAAAGTTCCAATTTTGATGTTGTCCATATGTGTGATAATTAGAATTATTCCATGTTTTGGTTGTAGATCTTGGTGAACAATTTCCATAGTCATATCTATCATCATCCCATTTTGTTGAATCCCATTTAGATTCTATCTTATTTATATCACGTTTGGTTGGTAGGCTTTCCCAATCAACTTTAAGACATGCTTTCGCTAATTTATATAAGTGGTTAATATCTTGACTCTCACTTGTACTATGCTCCTGGTAATAACCCACTGATATATTAGTACATTCTGGAATTACTGAGGTAAATTCGGCAGAATCTGTATAAACACCAGTATCATCAATTTTAAAAGACATTCCACTACGATTCAATTGTTTAGATAATTCTTTACCAAATTCATCTGAACAAGTACGCATTGACGATTGGTGTGTGATAACCGATGTTGTTCCTCTACGATCAAAAGATATGATTCTATCAAAATGACCTTTTGTTTCATAAAATTTAGCGGCTAGTCCTGAACCAATACATCCAACTTCTTCGCCAATGAAGAAATAATATACTCCTGGAATATTATGTTTAATCATCCATAACATAATAGTGATACCTGCTTTATCATCTGCTCCTAAAATAGATGTTTTATCGGTTCTGATAATATCTTTATCGAAAACATGATTAACATTAACTTGAGCCTTACAAGCTGTATCAAGATGTGATGCAAAAATTGTCCTTGATTTTCCAATTTTTAGAAAATAATTACCGTGATCGTCTTTATTGAGTTTAGGGAAAACTCCACACTCGACCATTTCGGTGACTAAATCATCCTCATATCCATATGGATAAGTTTTAGATGTTAGTTTTAAAAATGTATTTTTAATTCGATTGAATGGATCTTTTATCATTTAATACAAATATAAGTTATAAATATGAGATATCCAAATTTTTAGTTAAGTATATGGTTTTACCTCTACATATACAAATATAATAAAAAATAAACAAATATAAAAATAAACAATATATAATTTTAGATGTTCGCACATCTTATGTCGAGTGTTCTTGTGACACTGTTGAGAGTTTGAAAAGACTCAAAGATATAGGACTAAAATAAAAAGAATAACTATGAAAGTTAAACAAAAAAAAGGCACTAATTTGCCTAGTGCATGGATTGTAAATCCAAAAGATAAAGGCAGAAAATCAATCAAAGGAGATAAAATCTATCTCGACGATAATCAAGAATTTGAAATCGAAATTCACAACCCCTTAAAAGAATCTGTATTAGCTGATATCCGTTTAAACGGTAGCTCAATTGCTAAAACTGGTTTGGTTGTAAAACCTGGACAACGAGTTTATTTAGATTGTTTTGTTGATGATAGAAAAAAGTTTATTTTCCAAACATATACAGTTGATGGTACTCAAGAATCACTTGATGCAATTGTTGATAATGGTTTATTGGAAGTATTTTTCTATAAAGAACAAGCAGTTACTTTACAAAATTGGAACGATAGATTTCACAAAGTAATCATTCACGAATATCATCCAGTCTATTATCCGGTATATCCAAGATGGTATCCAACATATTACACACCAACATATTACACACTTGGTACTGGAACAATCACAACTTGTAATTCAGTTAATACACTTACAACAACAAGAGCATATAACACAAGTAGTTCATATGGTGGTGTATTAAACAATGGAAGTTATGGATCATCTTTTACCAATTGTTCATTAACATCTGGTTCATTAACATCTGGTAGTGCTTACTATAATTCACCAGTTGGTGGATCACTTGAAACAGGTAGAGTTGAAAAAGGTGAAAAATCTAATCAACAATTTGTTGATGTTGATATGGAGTTTGAAAAGAACTACATACACCATCTTGTATATCAATTATTACCAGAAAGTATAAAGCCTATCTCTGCCTCTGATTTAGCATCAAAACTAAAAAATGATCCTACAAAAAATAAAAAGTTAGGAACAAGTGGAAATTGGCCACATCAATATGAAAATAATACTGATGGTGTAATTGAACTAATCAAAAAACTTAGTGACTTACACTCAGTAGGCATCTTAACAGATGAAGAATTCTCTTCTAAAAAATCAGAATTATTGAGTAAAATATAAAATTTATAAAGCGAACATCTAAAAGAGAGTCAAATTGACTCTCTTTTTTTATATATACTATATGAGATTAAAAAGGTATTTACAGTTCATAAAAGAGTCATTAAGTGATAATTCAATGTATTGGATTGATGAGGATCAAATCAAAGATATTTTTCAAAATATAACTGATGAAGGATACCTATTAAATATTACGAAAGTATTTTTTGGCCACTATGGGTATTCAGGTAATAAATTCTATGATCCTAATAAAAATTCAGAAGATGATAAATTAATCTTGTTTGATACTAATGATGATGATGTTTTGTTGAGTGGAGAAAGTTATAATCCTGGATGGAGAATATCAATCGTTAAAAGTCAATATTCTGGAGATGATGTCACTGATGAATTTCAAAGTGCGATTTCACAATTAAAAGGAGAAGGATATATTATTGATACGGTTGAAGATGAAGAGGGTAAAACTAATCTAGAAAATATACATTTACTTAACGGATCAATTATTACTTGGATTCCCGAGACACCAAATAAGCCATTTACTACAAATCAAGATGAAATGTCAGATGGTGATGTTTACATAAGTTCCGTTGAATTGACTTTATTAGTTCATCAATCAGAAGAAGTTAAATTAAATGATAAGACATTATCTGAAATATATGAATGGAAATGTGATAGAATTGAAGGTAATAATATTTATTGTCATGTTGATATTGATGATATGGCAAGATCAGTTCTTTCAAGAAGTGCTTATGAAAGGTGGGGTAAGATTTTAGAAAACGGTTCCATTGATATTTATTACAGTGATGGATATTATCCAGAAATTGATAGTATGTTTCAATATACTTTAAGTAAAGAGAATTCTACTTTAATGATAAAGTCCTTAATAAAGGAATTAGGTGGTTTGGAATCAACCCTAAATGAACTTGAAGATGAAGATATTCATGAAAGTTTAAAGGATAAATCTGAGGATGAATTTATAGAAATTCTTATTAAGGAAAGATTTAAAAGGGGTTTGAATAAATTAGGTAGAGATTCTGAAATAATGTCAAGTATTAGAGAAACCATTTCCGATTGGGAGAGACAAGCACATTGTGACCAAAATTGGGAAGATTTGATAAGTGAATTTGATGATGTTGTTTCAGAAGTTACTGAATATACTAAGAAGTTTGGTAAAGAAGTTGATAAGTATTATCTAAGAAAAATACCTGGTTCTGAAAATAAAGAAAGAGTACTTTATAAGGACAATGTAATACACTATGAAATACCATTTCAAGATAAGTGGATTTTAGACTATGCTAAAACACTTAAAGGATACTCATTAGATGCTCTATTTCAAGAGTGGTGTTCAGATTCATACTTGGATTACAAATTAGAACCCAGTTTTAGAGATTGGGGTGATGTTGATAGTGTTGAATTGAATAAAGAGATAAGTTCTATTTTAAATAACTATTTAAAGTAGTCCTAAAGTTCCTTTAGCAGCCTCATATTGTTTATCAGAAAGAACTTTATATTCTTTATTTCCAACTGATTCTTTTTTACAATATTTAGAAGCGATACTTTTCTTCAAAGAAATAAGGAAAGCGTTTGTTCCCTCGTATTTACGAATGGTTTTATTGAGTTCTAATTTTTCTGTGATTTCCATACACAAATATAATAAAAATTATTGCATATTCAAATAATCTTTCAATTTTAATATCATATATTCTGTTATTAAGTCTGATGCATTTATTGAGTTTAGATATTTAACATCAATTTTTACAGATTGGCTTTTCTTTTCAGCCTCTGTACCATCACCTTTAGCAACAACTTCATGATATTGTCTTTCAGTTAGTTGGATTATACAAGGATAGTATTTAGATGCATTTCCTTTTGAAATGAATAGTGGCTTCATAAACTCTATTTTATATTCAGGATCAACAACAACACCAGCTTCTTCTTCTAATTCTCTAAGAATTGCTCTTTCTGGTGTTTCTCCTATTTCAATACCACCACTTAAAACTGTAACATGAAAATCTTGACCATCAACATATTTAAAAGTAGGAATGTATTCGTGTCTTAGTATTATTTGATTTGAGTCGATTAAATATGGAATACAAACTACAAAATCTGACTCTTTAATTATTGTCCAATCTTCATAGTTGATAACTTTCATATATTTATTTGAGAATAATATATCTTCTTTATCGTCTGTGAATTCTGTTTTTGGTTTAAGTTTTGTAAATTTTTCCATAAACTATATATAAAAGATTAAAGACTATTTTTTATTAGATTTTCTATAAATGATTTAAGTGAAGATTGTTTATTTAGTTTTTCCTTTAATTGATTTATTAAATCTCGATTTAATTGAACATTTATGTTCTTCTCATTGTATTTATCACCATAATTACGCTTAGATCTTTTAATATTTTCTTCAACATTTGTCATAGGGAATTGGATTATTTTTATATATAAGTTATATAAAACTAAGTTTAAAAGTTATGGAAAATGAAAATAATTGTAGAATAACATACATATATGGACTATATGAAGTTGGTAAAGAAGATGAAATAAGATATGTTGGTAAAAGTGATAATCCAATTAAAAGATTAAGAGATCACAGAAATGATAAAAGACTAACAAGTTATAAATCTTGCTGGGTTAAAAGCATCATCTCAAAAGGAGGTGATATAGGAATTAAAATTTTGAAAGTCGTAAATCAAAAAGAATGGAAAATTGAAGAAATTAAAGTTATTAAAGAAATGAAAACTATACATAATTTGGTAAATCTAACAGATGGTGGTGATGGTAGAATGAATAACATTTACAATAAATCTTTTAACGAATGTAAAGAGTGGTTGAAATTAAATAGACCAGAATGGGTGAAGTGTATTAAAGAATATAAAAAATGGTCAAAAACTGTAGATTTTCCTGAGTTCTTACCGAAAGCACCAAATAGGGTCTTCAATGACTGGACAACTTGGGGAGATTTTTTAGGGACAGGTAGTATTCATACGATGAGTAGAAAAGATATTTATTTAAGTTATGAGAAGGCAAAAAGATATTTGAAAGAGAATTTCAATTTCAAAAGCTCAGTGGACTTCAGAAAAACATTGGTTCCTATTTTTATACCAAAAAAACCTTATAATATTTATACTGAGTGGTTAGGATGGCATGAGTTTTTAGATTATACACCATTCAAAAGAATAGATAAAAACTACTTAGATTATAATGATGCTAAAGTTTGGATTTATGATAATCTTGGTAAGATTACATCAAGAGATTATAGAGAAAAATCAAAAAATAATGAGATACCAATCTTTTTGCCTAAAAAACCCGAAAGATTTTATGAGAATTTTAGTTGGAGTGAATTTTTATCTAATAATGGTAGAAAAAAGAATAAAAACTTTTATATGAATTATAATGAGGCCAAAGAAATTGTTAGAAATTTAAATATAAAAACAAACAGTGAATGGCGTAGATGGTGTAAAAACAAACCTAAAGAATTTGTTAGAATACCATCTTCACCGAGTACTGTTTATAAAGGAGATTGGAAAAATTGGTTTGAATGGTTAGGAAATTGAATCTTTAGATAGAACTTCCTTGTTATAATATTGCTCGAATCCATCCAATTGTTTTTCTATACTATCATTTTTATCTAATCCAATAATCTCATCTATTAAACCAAAATCCAATGCCTCCTTAGAGTTAAACCATCTATCTCTTCTTGAAGATTCTAACATTTCTTCAAAAGTTTTACCACAATTCTTAGCAAGAAGTTTGAAGAGTATATAATTATATTTATGTGACTCAAGATGTGATATAGTAGAGTCTTGTATATTTCCGCCATATTGTGCCGAAACCATATGTGTCATTACTTTTGAATAGATCAAAGAAGAACGTTTTCCTTTAGCCCCAGATGACAACAGAACCGATCCCATCGAAGCACACATTCCAATATTGATTGTTGCAACATCAGAACTAATATAATTCATTAGATCGACAATTCCAAGTCCGCAAAGAACAGAACCACCTGGTGAATTAATATAAAGAGAAATATCCTTTTTCTCAACCGAATCAAGAAAAAGTAATTGTGCCTGAACAATATCAGACATATGTTGATTTACTGCTCCGGATACCCATATTATCCTATCTCTAAGTAATCTACTAAAAACATCCATCTGAGTAACACGCATTTCTCGCTCTTCGAGGATATATGGTGTCATTGAGTTTTCAAACCTATCAAGGTTAAGTGAAGAAATACCTTCACTTTTTGCAAATTTTTTAAATTCTTTTCCTAAGTTCATAATTTATTAATTTTAATAAAATTTATAGATTAAATTTGATGAAAGTTTTCAAGTAATATTAAATATTAGTATCGGTAATTTTTTTCAGGTTTACGACATTTTATTTGAGAACGCCAGTTATTTTTCTCACCAATTGCTACTTCAAGTTTTGCATTCTTTCTTTTCATTACAAGACCTTCTATCATTTCGATTTTAGTATAGTTATCAAAAAGATTTTTGAAACCAGAGTCATATGATTTTGAATGATAGATATTATCTGATATACCATAAAAGTATTCTTTATCTGACGAATTTTGACCATATAGATTATCTAATATATCTATTCTTTCTTCAAAAGTCTTTCCTATTAGGTAATCAGAATCTAGAACTAATACATCAAAAATAATTAACTTTTGGTTGAAAAGAATACCTCTTTCATCCCTTTTACTTTTATTTAAAGTTTCACCATTTAAAACTAACCAACCTCCTTTAATATTTAAAGGCCTGTATAGATTTTCTATAATTTCATCTTTTGATATTTGAAAATTTGTTAGATTTTGATTGTGTCTTCCCATTACTCTAAGAGTTTCACCATTAGTGAAAATCAATGTGTTGGAACCATTGATTTTCAATTGTGATTTCATTGTTCTATTATCCCAGAAATTTAAATCTTCTGGACTTATAGCATTGGCAGGACGACAAGGATAGATATATCTGAAATTATTATACGTCATATTATTAGTAATTTATACAAAGGTAAGGAATATTTTTTAATATATATAGTAAAATTGGGAATAAAATATGAAAACTATTTGGACTAAGGATAGATGTTTAGAAGAAGCTTTAAAATTTAAAACTAAAAATGATTTTAGAAATAATTCTCCAAGCGCATATAATAAATCATTAAAGAGAAAATGGATAAATGATATTTGCACTCATATGAATGAGATAAAAAAACCTAGAGATTATTGGACTAAAGAAGAATGTCATAAAGAGTCGTTAAAATATAGTACAAGAAGTGAGTTTAATAGAGAAAGTGTTTCCGCCTATTCAAAAGCTTGGGAAAAAAATTGGTTAGATGATATATGTAATCATATGAAATACTGTGGTAATAAATTTAAAAGATGTATTTATGTCTATGAGTTTTCAGACAAACATGCTTATGTTGGTTTGACATTTAATATTGATACTCGTAATCAACAACATTCAAAAAGAGGTCCAGTATTCAATCATATCAAATCTACTAATCTAAATCCAGAATTTAAAAAAATAACAGATTATATAAATGTCGATGATGCTAAAATCAAAGAATTGGATTATATAAATTTATATAAAAAAAATGGTTGGAAATTACTAAATTCTGCAAAACCCGGAGCTTGTGGTGGTGGTGATAGAAAATGGACAAAAGAGAAGTGTGAGGTAGAAGCTTTAAAATATAGTAATGTGGGTGACTATAAGAAAAACTCTCTTTCTTATAGAGCAGCAGTTAGAAACAAATGGTTAGATGATATATGCACTCACATGAATCGTAAAAAAAATCCATATAATTACTGGACTAAAGAAAAATGTCAGGAAGAGGCTTTAAAATTTAAAACAAGAAAAGAATTTGAGCTAAAATTTCGAGGTGGTTATGCCGCTAGTAGAATAAATGGTTGGTTAGATGAAATATGCAGTCATATGAATAAAGTAAAAGTTAAACCTGCTGGATATTGGACAAAAGAAAAATGCCATGAGGAATCCATCAAGTATAAATATAGAAGTGATTTTCAAAAAGGATCTATATCAGCATATACAATTTCAGTAAGAAATAAATGGTTGGATGAAATTTGTCAACATATGTTCAGTAAATAATAATTCAACTACAAATTTAATATATAAACAAAACTTATAAAGTATTATGAAACTAAATGAACTATTTGATGATGAATTTCAACAGAGTATGAATCCTAATTTATCTAAGGATGATATAAATGGTGGTCGCTACAAAAATCTAGATGTAGATGTCAATTTTAAAAATCCTATATCTAATTTTTTAAAAAAGATAAGATATTTTGTTCCGATTCTTGATATGTGTATTTCTCGTGAGGATAAAAATCACTTTATCATTAAAAAAAATGAAATATTAACATTCATAATCAGAAATGATACTTTTCATGTTAGTATCTCTCTTTATTTTAGGGGAATGAGTAACGTTGATATGTGTATTCTATATCAAAAATCAGATTACCGTGGTGATGTACTTATAAATGATATAACTACCGGAGATACTGAATATTGTTATTTAGAGGATTTCGATAATCTTTCAGTAGATGCAACTATTGATGTTTTAAAAAATCAATTTCTACCACTAATAAAGAGGTTAGGATTTAGACAAGATTATTATTCTAATAAGAATATAAACTTAGGAAGATTTAACTAAAATCAAATACTAAAATCTCGACGTAGGAGTAGATTACTCTGATCACCATAGAGCATTAGTGTGTATGTACCATTCTTCCAGCCTTTCAACGATTCATCTACAAAATAACTGTAGGTTCCTGGATTCACATTTTGTGACTTGAAGAGAGTTTTGACGATTCGACCTTTTGCGTCTTTGATTACTAAAGTAATTTGAGCATTGTTGGGAACATAGTACTGCATTTCTCCCCAAACACGTTGTGGTTTATTGGAAAATAAAAGAATGGTGTCAGGCTCATACTCGACCGAATACCACGGTATAGTGATGTTCTTGACTTTCGCAACCAAACTTCGTAAAGGATTATTGCCACCTTTTTCACTGGTGATAATGGCTGCTATGGAATTATTGTCTGATAATGACCACACTGCCGATTGTATAGCAGAAGATGAATAGTTGGATTGACTAATATGTTTCGCCACTTCTACCCATGTATCGGGAGCCATTGGTCCTAATTGAAAATGTGAGTTCTTGGAGGGACTTGAACGATGTGCACGACAACAAAATCCGGTCACATCTAGTCGTTTTTCCTGATGTGGTGCCAGGCTAATTAGTTCTTCTCGGACCACCAGAATATCCTGCATAGAAGAATCATCAGCCATTAGTTTACGTCCTGCTTCTAGTAGGACTATCGTAGAATCGGGACTAAGGTTAATTAGTTTCAGCTCTACGCATTTATTTTGGTAGCCACCAAGTGACTTCAATTCGATTGTAATACGTCCGCTTTTCAGACGTTCGGAAATACTTATTTTCTCCAAATCATCACGCTTGCTGATATTTCTCATACCGAGCAACATCAACACTACGAATAAAAGAATCAGCAGTCGAATAAAGGAAGATACATATATATCACGATTTAACATAATAATTATATTAAATCTTCCATAAGTTGTTGATATTGCCAATCTTGAAACATTTGACAAAATGATGAATATTGTGATTCTGAATCGAATTCAAAATTTTCTTTAACATCTTCGAAGTATTCCTCAGTCATAGTTTTTATATTTATACAAATATAGTAAATTATTTCTTATCTACAAAATTATACGAATATAAATATTCAAATCTAAATTGAAATTTCTTTAGAATATCTGGATTTAAGTCAAAATAGTTAGTTGCCCATCCTTCTAGTTTTGACCAATCTTCTCTTTTCATATCTTTCACTGGATATGAATCACATAATACTTTACACACTAATCTTTCGGAGGTAGTTGATTTAAAGATTACATTTTCACCTTTTTTAAACTTCTCTGAACGAGTTGTTGCTGTTCTTAACCCCTCTTTAATAGCATCAAATGTTGTATAGATATTTTGTTCTAATAATTCTTTTCTAAATTGACCAGGAACTAACTGACTATGACTTAGTTTATTATGTTCATAGTTCATTGCTAGCTCTTTAGCTGTTTTTAACTCAGAAGGTCTTGGAACTACTCTAGCTAATTCATTATGGTATCCAAATTTTTGGAGAAGTGTATCACATAGAAATTGAAATGTTTTTGGTGCTTTTTCTTTTAGCTTAGCACGACCTGTACCACACCCACCTTCAGAGAATACAATTATAGTTCCGAATAATAATTCATCTGATATTTTTTTAATATCTTTAAGTATCTTTTTCTTATTATCTTCAAATTCACTATCATTATAATAAGCATCTTCTTCGTGACTTGGTCTTTTCTTAGTTCTGATACCTAAAGTATTAGATTCATTTCTAATGATTGCTTGTCCATCTATACCAGTGCGTAAATCATCATCACCATAGATAAAAATCTTATTTGGTGATTTAGTGACATCCTCAATAGTCCAAAATCCTTTAAATATTTGTATCATCAATTATCTTTTTCAATTGGAGGTTTCTCAGTTGTTGCTTGATGGTAGCATCTTCTGTTCCATTTGAAATAACTTCAATAACCTCGTTAAATCTATTTATTAAATTTTCAAAATTATTAAAATTCATAATACCCGGATTTGTTGAATATTTTGAGCCTTGCCAAATTAATTCTACTTTTGAATCACCATTTTTGATTGGTAAGATCCAATTTGTGACATTTTCATATGACATATATTTTGATAGAACTGCAATTTGCTCATGGGCTTTTTGAGGAGACATTCCATCAATACTCATATAAACAACAAATATTGGATTTTCTAAATTTAGTTCCATTACTTTTTCTTAGGTTTTAAGATCATATTCCACTTTGAACCTTCTAGTTTAGGCATTGCTTCTGGAACACCAACTTCTTCAACCAAAGTTGCAAATCTTAACATAACAACTTGACCTTGTTGAGCCATATTATGTTGGCGACCTTTAAGTAAAAGTGTTAGTTTCACTTTGTTTCCGTCTTCTAAGAATTCTAATGCTTTTTTAGATTTGACACCTAAATCGTGGTCTGCGATGGTGGCTGATAAAGAAATCTCTTTAAGTTCAGTTTTTTTCTGATTTTTTCGACTTTCTTTTTCACGCTTTTCAATTTCATATAGAAATTTTCCATAATCCTCAATTCTTACAACTGGTGGATTAGCATTTTCTGAAATCAAAATTAAGTCTTTATCATTAGATTCTGCTAATTTAAGAGCCTCATAAGAAGACATAATTTGACCTTGACCAATTTCACCAGCAACTCGAACTTCTGGGAATCTTACTTCACTATTTGTTTTGTGTTTTTTCTCCTTTACTGGAGGTTTTTTACGATTGTTATTATTCATTATATTATTCAATTATATAAAAATGACTTTAATAAGTTTTTTCTAAAAACACAGAATAGTAAATAAATTCATCCTGATCTGGTGATAATCCAGAGACTTGACCATCGCCACACTCAAGAACCATCCAGGTTCCATCCTCTTTTTCAGCAATATCAATAGTAAAAAAGTTAGAATCTATATTTGGTATAATTTCTTTTAAAAACTCATAATCTGGATATTGTCCATAAGTAAGTCCAGTATTTTGAGAAATAGAAATAATATTACCGTTAAGAACAAAAAATCTATATTCATTTGTTCTATCACCATAATTTCTTAATTTATGATACTCCTTAAATACTATTCCCTCACTAAAAAGTTTTCCACGAGAATTTTTAAATTTTAAAATCCTCTCAAAAAACTCTTCTTTATTTAAAGATTTTTCCAATAGAAAAATATCATCAAATCCTTTTTCAGATTTGACATAATCCTTAATAATTATATCATTATTAATATGATTTCGACATAACTCTACAACATTCTCATTGATATCATTGAACCATATAGATCTAGGAGCCCATTGTTCAATGGTTTTATAAATATTAGGATAATAGTGGCAATTCAAATATTGTTCGGGAGTGTTAATCAAATTAAATCTATTTCTTGATAGTGTATTATATAACTCTCGATATTGTTCGCCTTTCAACATCCAAGATCGAAGAATAACATCTCCACTTTCAGAGAAATCAATATCGGATATTAATTGTTTATAATTAATAAACTGATCGTGATCAAATAAATAAACTTTAAAATCCATTCTAACTAGAGCCTCATACTCTTTTTGAAAGTCTTTATCGACTTTCTTAATATTCATTGGCTCGGATGGTAATAAAAATATCATAATATAAATTAAACTTAAAATCCCGGTTTTGCCGGGATTTGATTAAACTATTGCTTTCTTTACTAATTCGGAAACTACTTTCTTATCAACTGGTAATGAATTAAACTCCTTCATTATCATACCCAGATTTTTAACACCTGACATCACCAGTGCATCAATCTTAGATTGAATTTCTTCAACTGAAAGTTGTGTTGGTAAATAACTCTCGACTATTGCAAGTTCCACAACAGCCTGTACAATACCCTCACCATTTCCATCAATTGGTGCAAGTGACTTAATAGTTTCCTTCAAAGATTTTACATTCTTATTAAGAATTTTAGTGACATCTTCATCTGAAAGATTTTCAACACTTGTATTTTTCTCAATAGTTTGAATCTCTCCCTTAATTACAGAGAGTAAGTTCTTTGCTACGGTATTCTTAGCTTTGAATGCTTCGATGTAGTCTTTGTTAATTTTTTCTTTCAGTGTCATATTACTTTGTTTTAAAAATTTCAAATTTAAATGAAAAATGGTGGAACGCCTGTCAAGTATGGCCCAAATCCGAGAGCCTAACCTTGACTTTTAGTGGTCTAACCACTTGGGATTACCTTTTAATGTGTTTATCACACTTGGTTTAGCAGTGTTACCATTCTGCTGTATATTTTTCATTAATAGTAGTTTTTCGAAAATTAATATTCATATATTTTACTAATTTTCTAATCTAGACTATTACTATCATATAGTTTAGATTTATCGGCATTTCTATCATAATTAGTACCTACTCACGTCACCGATCTTGATCGTAGTACACCTTAGTTTATCTATTATATAGATTCCATTTTTACAAGATGGTTCATGAAGTTTTATCAAAGGTGCAAGCTTATTAATTCACTACTTACCATCATATAATACAGACCTAATCTAAAATGGTAATTTCAGTCTGTAATTTTTATTCTATGTAAATATAGAATAAATGTTTAGAATTAAAAATCTTTTCTTCTTAATTCTCTATCATTATCTCTTTCTTTGATAGAATTTCTTTTATCATAGTCCTTTTTCCCCTTACACACACCAACCTTAAGTTTAAATCTTCCCCTAACTGTAAACATTTCAAGAGGAATCATTGTAATTCCTCTTACATCAGTTAGTTTAGAAATCTTAGAAATTTCTTTTTTAGTCAGAAGAATCTTTCGATCTCTCATTTCTTCGTGATTTTGAAAGGTCGCTTCTCTATATTTAGAAATACTCATATTCTTAACGTAGAGCTCCCCATCTTTGAAAATGATGAATGAGTCACCAAAGTTAAAATTATTCTCTCTAATCGATTTAACTTCTGATCCAACAAGCATTAAACCTGCTGTGAAGTCTTCAATCACTTGATAATTATAGTATGCTTTTTTATTGACAATTTTCATAGTTGTAAATATATGTATAATCTTTTAAACCACCAAGTGATATTTTTTTCTCATTATCATCATGTCTATTTTTTAAAACACGCAAACTATTATTATCATTTATGGCGCAAACAAAATCACTAATATAAATTGGTGTACTTCCACCACTAAAACTATTTATATCAAAATCGCTGGATGTTCGTTGTAAAGGACAAGTTATTATTAGCTTATAGAATGGTTTTTCAGGATATGCCGAAAAAGACGGACGTGAATACATATCACTTCTAATACCTTCAAGAGTGGTTCTAATTAATTTAGATTTATTAATTAAAAGTTTACTTGTAATATTATTAATTAAAAGTTTACTTGTAATATTATTAATATCTAAAACAAACCATTTTGCATTTGAATTTGGTAAATTACCTTCTTCAAATAAATGATTTAATTTTTCATTTCTTAGATAAGATTTGAAAGAAAAAGACGAGTCTATTTCTTGAATCTCCACATGTGGAATTTTTGAAATAATCTCGTCTTTTATTCTTTCATTCTTAAAGGTGTAGCCTAATAATGAAATATCAGATTTTTCTAAAATGTTGAAAAAATAACTAATATCTTCCATTACTAAAGGTGTTTATCGATTAACTCCTTTAATTGATTTTTTGAGACAGCTCCAGTTTTTCTTTCAACAATTTGACCATCTTTGTAAAGAAGAATAGTTGGTATATTCCTAACACCTAAGATTTTAATGGTTTCTGAGGAATCATCAGCGTCTAGTTTTCCAAAAACTAACCTATCTCGGTATTCATCAGAAAGTTCATCAATGATTGGACTTAATATGAGACAGG
>Ga0247832_1002274_pt1 | contig 30134 bp, 29 predicted proteins | sample LaCruzMarch2015__10_FD_192407 | JGI IMG/M metagenome (GOLD analysis project Ga0247832, IMG submission 192407) | Freshwater microbial communities from meromictic Lake La Cruz, Castile-La Mancha, Spain - LaCruzMarch2015_4m | ecosystem: Environmental > Aquatic > Freshwater > Lake | place: Spain... | reverse complement strand
CAGAACCCCGGCGTGATAGCGCAGCGACAGCGACAGCCCGTCGATCTTGGGTTCGGCAGTATAGAGCAAGCGGCCGGAATGGCCCAGAAAGCGGCGCACCCGGTCGTCGAAGTCGGTGACATCGGCGGTGTCGAAGGCGTTTTCGAGGCTCAACATCCGGACGGCATGGGTGACCTTGCCAAACCCGTCGGCCGTCGGCGCCCCGATCCGCTCCGTCGGGCTGTCGGCCCGCTTCAGCCCCGGAAATCGCGCCTCAATCGCGGCGTTGCGCCGCTTCAGCGTGTCATAGTCGGCGTCTGTCAGGTCCGGTGCGTCGAAGGTGTGATAGGCAAGGTTGGCGCGCGCAAGGGCGGCAGACAACACGGCCAGTTCCGCCCGCGCCTCGTCCTCGGTCAGTTCGGCCACCGGCTTTTGCGCGTCCATCACAGCCTCCCCGTTGCGCGGCCAAACCTAGGGCGCGCGGGCGGGGACGTCCAGCCTCAGGCGCTGGCGGCAAAGCGGGGCTGGGCCGCCGACGGGGCCGGTTCGCGCAGCACATAGCCGCGCCCCCAGACCGTTTCGATATAGTTCAGCCCGCCCGTCGCCACGGCCAGTTTCTTGCGCAACTTGCAGATGAACACGTCGATGATCTTCAGTTCCGGCTCGTCCATGCCACCATACAAATGGTTAAGGAACATCTCCTTGGTCAGGGTGGTGCCCTTGCGCAGCGACAGCAGTTCCAGCATCTGGTATTCCTTGCCCGTCAGATGCACCGTGGTGCCTTCGACATCCACCGTCTTGGCATCGAGGTTCACCGACACCCGCCCGGTCTTGATCACCGACTGGCTGTGGCCTTTCGACCGGCGGATGATCGCATGGATGCGCGCCACCAGCTCCTCGCGGTGGAACGGCTTGGTCAGATAGTCATCCGCGCCGAACCCGAAGCCCTTGATCTTGCTTTCGGTATCGTCGGACCCCGACAGGATCAGGATCGGCGTGTCGACCCGGGCCAGGCGCACCTGACGCAGGACCTCGTGCCCCGACATGTCCGGCAGGTTGAGGTCCAGCAGGATCAGGTCGTAATCGTAGAGCTTGGCCAGATCGACGCCGTCTTCCCCCAGATCCGTGCAATAGACGTTGAGGTTCGCATGGGTCAGCATCAATTCGATGCTGCGCGAGGTTGTCGGATCGTCTTCCACCAGTAGAATTCGCATCTGCCTGTGCTCCGCCTGAGGCCCTTGTTCGTTAACGACACTGACGGTCATTAGTTAATCGGGGGTTACTCTGCCTGCACGGGCGGAAAATACAATCTAAAGTTGTCGATATTTCTGAATGGTCGTCACGCGCAACGCCTTCTCGCCATGTGTGGCGACCGCCTGACGCCACAATCCGAATTCTTCCTCCGACAGCGCATAGCGTTCCAGGGCCTCCGCTTCGGAAATCAGGCCGTAGACCACGGCCTTTACCACCACGGCCTTGCGGCTGGCGACCCACCTGCGGGTTTCCGGGCCGGGCAGATCGGCGCGGCTCAGGGTGGTGCCGTCGGGCAATGTGACCTGGCGCGGTCCGTCAACGCGTTTGAGATACATGAGCGGTCCCTCGTTCCTGCCGCGAGTGTGACCGATCGTCCTTAAGCATTGCTGAAATGCAGGGGTTGAGAGTGCCTAGCATTTTCCTATATTGCCGCCGGATCAACGCCGGGGTTTCCATGCTAGATCATCCGCTGAATTCGCTCGGCTTGCCCAAGGCCCCTGCCGACACGCGGGTGGTGGTGGCCATGTCGGGGGGCGTGGATTCGTCGGTCGTGGCCGCGATGTTGGCCGAGGACGGCTATGATGTGGTGGGGGTGACCCTGCAGCTTTACGATCACGGGGCGGCGCTGGCCAAAAAGGGCGCCTGCTGTGCCGGTCGCGACATCCACGATGCGCGGCGGGTGGCGGAAACCATGGGGTTTCCGCATTATGTCCTTGATTATGAGAACACCTTCCGCGAGGCGGTGATCGAGGAATTTGCCGACGCCTATCTGGCGGGGGCGACGCCGGTGCCCTGCATCCGCTGCAACGAACGGGTGAAGTTCAAGGACCTGCTGGCCACCGCCCGCGATCTGAACGCCGACTGCATGGCGACGGGGCACTACATCCAGCGCAAGCTTGGGGTCGGCCCGGAACTGCATCAGGCGAGTGATGCGGCACGCGATCAAAGCTATTTCCTGTTTTCGACCACGCGCGACCAGTTGGACTATCTGCGCTTTCCCCTGGGCCATCTGGCGTCAAAGGCGGAAACCCGCGCGCTGGCTGCCCGCTATGGTCTGGCCGTGGCCGACAAGCCCGACAGCCAGGACATCTGCTTTGTTCCGAACGGCAACTATGCGGCGGTGATCGAGAAACTGCGCCCCGGGGCGGCGGAACCGGGGCAGATCGTCGACCTTGGCGGCACGGTTCTGGGCACCCATCGCGGCGTGATCCACTACACCATCGGGCAGCGCAAGGGTCTGGGGATCGGCGGGCTTGGCGATCCGCTTTATGTGGTCAAACTGGATGCCGATGCGCGCCGGGTGATCGTCGGGCCCAAGGCCGCGCTGTCAACCCGGACCATCCCGCTGCGCGAGATCAACTGGCTGGGGGATGACCCCTTTGACAGCCGTGGCGACTGGCACCTGTCGGTCAAGGTCCGATCAACCCGGCCGCCGCGCCCGGCGGTGATCCGGCCCCTGTCGGCGACCGAGGCCACCGTCGAACTGCTCGAGCCCGAGGATGGCGTGTCGGCGGGGCAGGCCTGCGTGTTCTACGCCCCCGAAGGCGGACGGGTGTTCGGCGGCGGGTGGATCTGGCGCGGCCGCTAACCCGGCAGATGCGCCAGAACCGACCGCGCCGCCCGCAGCCCCGGCGGCTCGTCGCCCCAACCCAGACGCTCCATCGTGACCCACATCGCCGCGTCCTGCGATGATCCATCCGCCAGCAGGTCCAGCAGGGCCGGCGCAATCAGGTCGGACCGGCAGCGCGCGCCGATGAATTCCGGCACCACGCGGGTGTCCGACACCAGATTGACCAGCGTGACCGTATCGATCAGCGCCGCCCTGCGCATCAGCCAAAGCGTGACCGGATGCATGTCATAGGCGATCACCATCGGGCAGCGGTTGGCCGCCAGCTCCAGCGACACCGTGCCCGACGCCGCCAGCGCCACATCGGCGGCGGCAAAGGCCCCGCGCTTCTGCCCGGCCTCCTCGATGATCTGCGGCGTGATCGGCCAATCCGCCGACACCTCGCGCACCAGCCCCGCCACCCCGCGCAGCGTGGGCAGCACGACGCGGGCCTGCGGATGAACCGCCCTGACCCGCGCCAGAACCTGCCCGATCACCGGGGCAAGCCGGCTGACCTCGCCCCGCCGCGACCCCGGCAGAGTCAGGATCAGCGGTCCCTGCCCGTCGAACGCCGCCTTTTCCTGCGGCGAGGCCAAAGGCTCGGCCACCACCGGATGACCGACGAAATCGCAGGTCATCCCCGCCGCGCGCATCAGCGCAGGTTCGAACGGCAACAGCGCCAGCACATGGTCGATCACCCGCGCCATCTTGACCGCCCGCCCCGGCCGCCAGGCCCAGACCGACGGGGCGACATAATGGATCGTCCGCAGCCCCGGCTGCGCCGCCTTGACGCGTCTGGCCACCCGCAGGCAGAAATCAGGGGAGTCGATGGTGATCAGCGCCGCAGGCCGCAGGTCCAGCACCGCCGCCGCACATTCGGCAATCCGGCGCTTCAGCGCGGCATATTTCGGCAGAACCTCGGCGATGCCCATCACCGTCAGCTCTTCCATCGGGAACCGGCTGGTCAGCCCCTGCGCCGCCATCAACGGCCCGCCGACGCCGGAAAACGCGACCCCCGGCGCAACCGCCCGCAAGCCCGCCATCAGCGCCGCCCCCAGCCGATCACCCGACGGCTCTCCGGCGATCAGGAACAGCTTCACGGCACGGCCCAGACGGCCAGCCCCGCCGCATCGGCCAGCGCGACCACCGCGGTACGGTCCAGCACGACCACCCGGCCTGCCTGCAGGCAGATCCCCGACAGCCCTGCCGCGATCGCCCCCTGCACCGTCGCGGGCCCGATCGTGGGCAGATCGACCCGCAGATCCTGTCCGGTCTTGGCGCGTTTCACGAACACGCCGCCGCGCCCGGTCCGCCGCGCGCGCACATCGGCCAGCAGCGCATCGGTGCCGTAAATCACCTCGACCCCCAGGCACAGCCCGCCCGCCACCACACAGCCCTGCCCGACGTCGACCGGGGCGAGCGCCTCCAGGATCGCCAGACCCCGCGCGGCATCGGCCGGGTCCTGCGGCCCGGGCCCGAGCGCGCCGAGTTGCCCTGCCGGGGCCAGCAGCCCCGGCGCGATGTCGGCCACCCCCACCACCGCCAGCCCGGCCGCCTCGAACAGCCCGATCACCGCGCGCAAGGTGGCATCATCGCCCTGCCGCAGTGCAGCCAGCAGGTCGGGCACCGCCTGCGCCGTCTGCGGGTCGAACAGCGACGGGTCCAGCACCGGCCGCGTCACCGCCCCGGCGAACACCACCCGCGCAATTCCCTCGTCGGCCAACTGGCGCAGGAACGGAAACAACCGCTCCAGCCGGAACACCCGGTCGACCCCCAGATCATCGGGCAAAAACCCGTCCAGCGCGCAGACCAGCGGCGGCACCGGCAGCGCCGCCGCCAGCACCCCCGGCAACGCGCCGCGCCCGGCGATGATCGCAAGCCGGGTCATTTCGGCGTCAGGAACGAACGGTCGGTGGCAGACAGGATGAACTCCGTCATCTCGCGCACATGCGGGCTGTCGGTTTCCTCGGCCAGGCGGCGCGCCCGGTCCACAAACGACCCCTCGCCCTGCGCCAGCATCTGATACCCGGCCCGCAGTGCGGTGATCTCGGCCCGGCTGACGCCGCGCCGTTTCAGCCCCACCAGGTTAAGCCCGTCGAGAATCCCGCGCGGCCCCTGCACCAACCCGTAGGGCAGCACGTCATGGGTCACCATCGTCACCGCGCCGATGATCGCCCCCTGCCCGATGCGCACCCATTGGTGGATGCCCGACAACCCGCCGATCACCACATCGTCGCCGATCTGGCAATGCCCGGCGATCGCCACCTGATTGGCCAGGATCACCCGGTTGCCGAGGTTCGCATCATGCCCGACATGCGCGCCGGTCATCAGCAGGCAGTCATCCCCGACCCGCGTCACCCCGCCGCCGCCCGTCGTGCCGGTGTTCAGCGTCGCGCCTTCGCGGATGCGGCAGCGGGCGCCCACGATCAGCCGGGTCCGCTCGCCCTGGTATTTCAGATCCTGCGGCACCTCGCCCACACAGGCGAAGGGAAAAATCTCGGTCCCCGCGCCCACGTCCGTCCAGCCGGTCACCACCGCATGCGACTTGACCACCACCCCGGCCGCCAGCGTGACCTCGGCCCCGATCACCGCGAAAGGCCCGATCACGACCCCCTCGCCGATCACGGCCCCGGGTTCGATCACCGCGCTCGGGTGGATGCCGGTCATCGCCTCATCCCTTCGGCACGTCGAACATCGCCATGAAGGTCGCCTCGCAGGCCAGCTCGCCCTCCACGATCGCCCGCCCCTCGAACTTCCACACCCGACCGCCCCCGCGCAGCGCCGTCACGTGCAATTCCAGCACATCGCCCGGCACCACCTTGCGGCGGAACTTCACGCCGTCGACCCCCATGAAGAACACGGTGGCATTCTTGTCGACCAGCCCCATCGACAGCCCGACCAGAATCCCGGATGTCTGCGCCATCGCCTCGATGATCATCACGCCGGGAAAGATCGGCATTCCCGGAAAGTGCCCCTGAAACTGCGGCTCGTTGAACGTCACGTTCTTGATCCCGACGCAGGATTTGGGCACCACGATGTCGCGCACCTTGTCGATCAGCAGGAACGGATAGCGATGCGGAATGATGCGCTGGATCAGCCCGAGATCGGCAAACGTCGGCGCGTCAGGCTGGTCAGTCATCGTCACTCCTGTCATCCGGCCCGAAACGGGCGTCTTCCCTGCCTAGCAATTCGGGCGCGGCCAGACAAGGTTGACCACGTCAGGGCGAGGTCGGCGGCAATCGGGTCGGCGGCGGAGCGGGGGCGGGGGCTGGCACAGGGTCCGGACCGGCCGGAGCCGGGTCGGGGGAATCCGGATCAAGCATCCCGTCCCCCAATTCGGCATCCAGCCGGGCGATGGCGCTGTCGGTGATGTCGATCTTGTCGAACGTGAACACGATGGCCCTGCGGTCAAGGATCACCACCGCCCCCATCTCGCTCATCAACCGGGCCAGCACCGGCAGGGCCGTCTCGTTGAACCTCTGCCGCTCCTGCTCGCGTTGCCGCAGCAGCGCCCGGAACCTGGCCTCCTGCGCGCTTCGAACCTCTTCGACCCGCCTGTCGAATTCGTCCGCCAGCTTGCGGAATTCTTCGTGCGCCATGCGCGCCCGCAGATCGGTCAAGCTGCGTTCCTCGGCTTCGAAAGCCGCTTCCAGCTTGCGGTTTTCGGCGGCAAGCGCCTGCTCTTCGGCCTCGTTGCGCGCCGCGACCGCGCGCCCGAACTGCGATTCCGCAAACAGACGGTCCTGATCCAGCGTTACCACCGGGCTGCCCGACAGGCTGGGCTCCTGCGCCACCGCCCCGCTCGCCACGGCCGCCAGCAGCACGGCGATCCGCAGGACGCGCATCAGAACTGCGTCGAGATCGTCAGATCGAAGCTCTGCTCCTTGTCGAAGTCTTCCTTCTGCAAGGCGCGGCTGAAGTTGAACCGCAAGGGGCCGATCGGCGTGTCCCAGAACAGCGACACCCCGATGGTCGACCGCAGGGTGAAATCCTCGCCCACGACGGTGGCATTGGTTGCATCAAGGCTCCAGACAGACCCGACGTCGAAGAACAGCCCGCCCTTGATGCCGTATTCCTCGGGCAGACCCAACGGAAAGTCCGCCTCGAACCGCGCCACGGCAAAGGCATTGCCGCCCAGGGCATCCTCGTTGGCCGCCCCCAGATCGCGCGGACCGATGCCGTTGGGTTCGAACCCGCGGATTTTGCCCCGCCCGAAATACCGTTCGGTCACCCGGGTGCCATAGCCGTCCACACCGTTGATCAGGCCGCCTTCGAAGATCGCGCGCACCGTGACCTCCTCTTTCAGCACCTTGGTTTCGGCCAGCGCCAACACGTTGGTTTCGATGTAGGTGGCATCGCCCCCCAGCCCGGCAAAGTCCTGGCCGAAACGCAGCAGCAGACGGTTGTTCGGGTTCAACCCGGAAAACCGCGTGTCGTAGATGTAACTGTAGCCGATCGCCGAGGTCAGAATCCTGCCGCGGTCCGCTTCGGCGACCAGCAACTGCGACGAGTCATCGCTGGTGTCGTCCGGGGTCTCGGTGCCGGCCACGTTCTTGATCTGGTCTTCGCCGATCTTGTAGCGCAGTTCGAGCCGCCCGTTGGCGCTGACCGGGAAGTCGATCGACGGGGTCAGAAAGATGTCGGTGGTGTCGTAGTCGGCATTGTCCTGTTCGGTGATCCGGTAGCCGCCGCTGAACTTGAAGCGCAGGTCGCGGCCCAGAAAGCTGGGCTCGATGAAGCTGATGCTGCTGTCGGTGGTGTCGGTGCCGGACTGGATGTTCATGCTGAACGTCTGGCCGCGCCCCAGAAAGTTGGTCTCGGAAAAGCCGATGTTCAACCCGACGCCGGAACTCACCCCATAGCTTGCGCCGAAGCTGAGCGATCCGGTCGGCTGTTCCTCGACATCGACGTTGACCACGACCTGATCGGGGGCCGACCCCTGCCGGGCATTCACGTCGGCGTTGGTGAAATACCCCAGGGCGCGGATGCGTTCGGCGGCCTGCCGGATTTCGCGCGGGTTGAACGGGTCGCCTTCGACCGAGCGGAACTGGCGGCGCACCACCTGGTCCAGCGTGGTCGTGTTGCCTTCGATGTCGATGCGTTCGACGAACACCTTCTGCCCGCGGGTCAGCACGAATTCGACGTCGAGCACCTGATTGCGGTCGTCGCGGGTGATGCGCGGCTCGACGATGATGAAGTTCAACCCCTTGCGCAGCGCCAGGTTTTCCATCCGCGCCACGTTGTTCTCGATGATCGCGGGGGTATAGGTCACCCCCGGCCGCAGCTTGCGCACCGCGTCGAATTCGGCTGCGCTGACGCCTTCGACTTCCGACACCGTGCTGACCTTGCCCACGTTGAAACTTCTGCCCTCGCGCACCGTGAAGGCGACGAACGACGCGTCGCGTTCGCGCGAAAGTTCTGCCGAGGCATCGAGGATCTCGAAATCGACATAGCCGCGCGACAGATAGAAATCGCGCAGCATCTGCTTGTCGACCTCCAGCCGTTCGGTCTGGAACGTATCGCCCTTGATCAACTGACGCAGGAAACCGGCCTGCTTGGTCTCCAGCACCTGCCGCAACCGGCGGTCGGAAAAGGCACGGTTGCCAACGAACGACAGCCGCTCGATCTCGACCGTCCGGCCTTCCTGGATCTCGAACACCAGGTCCACCCGGTTGTCGGACCGGCGGATGATGCGCGGCTCCACCGTGGCGGCGGTGCGCCCCGAAATGCGGTATTGTTCGGCAATCGACGCCGCATCCGCCTCGGCCCTCGACGGCGAATAGACCCGGCGCGACTTCGAGGTGATGATTTCGGACAGTTGTTCATCCTTCAGGCGCTTGTTGCCCTGAAAGTCCACCACATTGACCGTCGGAAACTCCTTGACGCGGATCACCAGCGTGCTGCCCTGCGGGTCGATCTTGACCTCTTCGAACAGCCCGGAATTGACGATCCGCTGATAGGCGTCGTTCAACTCGCCCGCCGAAACGCTCTGCCCGCGATTGATTCCCGCAAAGCCCAGAATGGTCGCCGCATCGACCCGGATGTTGCCTTCGATGCTGACGGCCGAAAAGCTGTAGCTTTGGGCGAAGGCGGGCGTGAAGAACCCTGCGGAAAGCCCCGTTCCTCCAAGCAGAATCGCCACCGCCGCCGGGCGCAGCACCTTTGCGGGAAACCCTGTGCGCCGCAACGTCGCGCCGATGTGCCTGCCCATGACTATCTCCGCCCAATCAAACGACTATCACGTCTGACTAACTGCTCACGCAGGGCTTGTCAAAAGGGTGGGTTCAACCACAGCCTATAGCGAGCGGGCTGGTGCAAAAAGGCTGTGGATAGTTTCGGGGCCCCGCTCAGGGCTGCAGGAACGAGCTGCCCAGAAAGGCCCCGGCCAAAAGGCCGACCACCACCGTGCCAAGCGCGAAAAGCCGATCCCAGTTCAGCCAGACCAGCAGCCGAAGACCTTTGAATCCGTCCATGACCAATTCCATCGCATCACCCGTTCCACCTTCTTGGGACGGAGGATGCGCCGTGATTATGGCATCACTATGGCTGGCGTCCTCAGACGCAGAACAGATCGTTGCTGAGCGCGAACACCATCAGCGACAGCAACAGCGCCAGGCCGACCGACATCAGCACCTGCAGCGCGCGCTCCGATGGCGGCCTGCCGGTTGCCGCCTCCCAGACATGGAACACCAGATGCCCGCCATCGAGCACCGGGATCGGGAACAGGTTCAACAGCCCGATCCCCAGCGAAAGCACCGCCAGCGTCTGGATGAACGTGTCAAACCCCGACCGCGCGGCGGCACCCATCACCTCGGCCATCCCGATGGGACCCGACAGGTTACACGGGGAGATATCTCCGGTCACCATGTGCCAAAGACCGGACAGCGACTGGACACCGACGAACCACGTCTGATCCAGCGCAAGGTTCAGCGTCTCAAAGATCCCCGGCTGCCGTGTTTCCAGTTCGAAGGCCAACCCGCCGCCCAACCCGATCATCCAGCGGGTTTCGAACCCGGCATCCGTCGGCACATCGCGGCGTCGCGGGGTCAGGGTCAAATCGAACGTCTCGCCGTTCCGCCAGACCTTCAACGCAACCGGATCGCCCTTTGACGCCTCGACGATCGGTGGAAGCTGGTCAAACGCCACAATCGCCTGCCCGTTTGCCGACAGGATGACATCGCCTTCCTGAAACCCGGCATCGAGCGCCGCCGACTGCGGCGTCACCGATACCGCAATGGGCGGCAGCGGATGCTGGCCCGAAATCTCGACCTCGGCACCGTCCCGCTCCACAAGGTAGGTGACCGGCGCGACGGGCTCAAGGTCGGACAGCACCTTGCCAAACGCCGCCATATCGGGTGTCGCAGCCCCGTTCACCGCCACAATCCGGTCGCCCGGTTCTAGCGACGGCGCGGCAAAAGGCACGGTGCGCAAAGACCCCACGACCGGCTTGTCCAGCGCCACGCCAGTCCAGGCAACCACCCCGATGAACACCACAATCGTCAGCAGAAAGTTGAACACCGGCCCCGCCAGCACGGTCAGCGCCCGCGCCCACAGCGGTGCCCCGTGCATGGTGTGGCGCAGCTCCTGCGGCGAAAGCCCGGTCATCGCCGCGTCGTCCCGGCGCGACGACGCATCGGCATCGCCCAGGAATTTCACATAGCCGCCGAACGGCAGCGCCGCCAACTGCCATTTGGTCCCGCGCCGGTCGACCCGGCTGGCCAGCACCGGGCCGAAACCCAGGCTGAACACCTCGGCATGGATGCCGGTCCAACGCCCGACGATGTAATGGCCGTATTCATGCACCGCCACGATGATCGACAGCGCCACGATGAAGGAAACCACGGTCCAGAGCACCCCGCCCGCACCGGACACCAATCCAAGAAAATCCAACCGATCCGCCCCCGTTATCCTGCCTGCATCCGGGCCGCAATTTCGCGCGCCCTGATCCGTGTCAAATGGTCCGCCTCTTGCACATCCTCAAGCCCGTCGACGGCTTTTCCAAGGCACAGGTCCGACGAAAGCCGGGCCAGCGACGCCTCGACCAGCCCGGCCATCTGGGCAAAGCCGATGCTTCCCGCGATGAAATGGTCCAGCGCCACCTCCTTGGCCGCGTTGAACACCGCCCCCGCCAGCCCGCCGGTCTGCATCACCTCGCGGCACAGCCGCAACGCCGGATAGCGCGCAAGGTCCGGCGCGCGGAAGGTCAACTGCCCCAGTGCCGCAAGGTCCAGCCGCGCCACGGGCAGCGCCTGCCGCACCGGCCAGTTCAGCGCATAGCCGATCGGATGACGCATGTCCGCCGCCCCCAGATGCGCCATGATTGCCCCGTCGCGGAACCCGACCATCGAATGGATCAGCGACTCCGGGTGGATGATGACCTCGATCTGTGCAGGGTCCACGCCGAAAAACTCTCGCGTCTCGATGACTTCCAGCGCCTTGTTGAACATCGAGGCGCTGTCGATGGTGATGCGCGGCCCCATCGCCCAGTTGGGATGCGCCAGCGCCTCGGCCACCGTCGCGCTTGCCAGCCGATCCAGCGGCCAGTCGCGCAGCGCGCCGCCCGACGCCGTCAGGATGATCCGCTCGACCGACGCGATATCCTCACCCGCCAGGGCCTGAAAGATCGCCGAATGCTCGGAGTCCACCGGCAGGATGCGCGCGGCATGTGCCGCCGCCGTGCGCATCAGCAAGGGCCCCGCCGTCACCAGACTTTCCTTGTTGGCCAGCGCCAGTGTGCGGCCATGCCGCAGGGCACGCAGCCCCGGCACCAGGCCTGCCGCCCCCACGATGGCGCTCATCACCCAGTCGGCGGGCCGGTCGGCGGCCTCGGCAATCGCCGCCTGCCCTGCCGCCGCCGCAATCCCCGACCCGGCCAGCGCGTCGCGCAGGGCAGGCAGGCAGGCCTCGTCCGCCGTCACCGCGACCTCGGCCCGCAGGGCCCGCGCCATCGCCGCCAGCCGATCCACCTTCTGCCCGCCGGTCAGCGCGACGCAACGGTACTCCTGCGGCCCGCCCTGCCGCATCAGCAGATCGAAGGTGCTTTCCCCGACCGACCCGGTCGCCCCGAACACCGAAACCGATCGCATGGCCTATCCCCCCCCGAACGGCGGTGGCAGCAGCAGACCAAGCGCCATCACCGCCAGAGCCGCCCCCGTCATCGCATCGAACCGGTCCATCACCCCGCCGTGGCCGGGGATCAGGCCCGACGCGTCCTTGACCCCCGCCCGCCGCTTGATCCAGCTTTCGCAGATGTCGCCCATCTGCCCCGCGACCGCGACCAGCGGCGACAGCGCCACCAGCGCCCATCCCGCAGCGCCCGCCAGCACAAAGCCCAGTCCCACCATCGCCGCCGCCAGCCAGCCGGCGACCGTACCCGACCAGGTCTTTTTCGGGCTGATCGCGGGCCAGAACTTGGGCCCGCCGATCAACCGACCCGCGAAATACCCCATGACATCCGACGCCACCACGATCCCCACCACCCACAGGATGATCATCCCGCCCTGATCGTGGCGCAAGGTGATCAACCCGAACCCCGCCACCACCACCGCCAGCCCGAAGCCCGCCGCAACGGCCGGATCCCGGCGCGGCGTGAGCAGCAGGCCAAGCGCCGGCAAGGCGAGCACCCCCGCCGCGGCCCGGTGCGGAAACCCCACCGCCAGCAGCAGCGCCGCCGCCGCCAGCCCCGCGAGGGCCAGAGCAACCCCGGGCTGCGCCGGGGCCGTGACCATCGACAGTTCCCAGATCATCACCGCCGACAACACCACCACCAGCGCCACGAACGACGGCCCGCCGAGCCAGATTTCCAGCGCGCCCACCCCCAGCATGATCGCAGCCGAGGTCATCCGGGTCCGCAGATCGGCCCACCGCGCCGCTGCGGGGCCGGTCATCCGTTGACCACCCCGCCAAACCGCCGCTCGCGGTTGCCAAAGCGCGCGACGATGGCGGCAAGCTCGGCCGGGGTGAAATCCGGCCACAGGGTCGGGGTGAATTCGAATTCGGAATAGGCCGACTGCCAGGACAGGAAGTTCGAGGTCCGCGTCTCGCCGCTGGTGCGGATCACCAGATCGGGGTCGGGCAGGCCGCTGGTGTCCAGATGCGCGGAAATCACCGCGTCGGTGATCGCATCCGCCGCCAGCCGGCCTTCGGCCACCTCGACCCCGATCTGCCGCATGGCGCGGGTCAACTCGTCGCGCCCGCCATAGTTGATCGCCACGGTCAGGTTCAGGCGGCTCAGCCCGGCGGTGCGCGCCTCGATCCCGATCATCAGGCGCTGCAGCTTGGGGTCCAGCCGGGCACGATCCCCGATGAACCGCATCCGCACGCCCTCTGCCGCCAGCCGGTCGGCCTCGCGCTCGATGTAGCGGGCGAAGATCGACATCAGGCCCAGCACCTCCTCGGTCGAGCGTTTCCAGTTCTCGGTCGAGAAGGCATAGATCGTCAGCCAGCGGATGCCCAGATCGGGGGCGCAGCGGACGATCTGCTTGACCCGCTCCGCCCCCTTGCGGTGCCCGACCAGACGCGGCCAGCCGCGCTGCGTGGCCCACCGACCGTTGCCATCCATGATGATGGCCACGTGATCTGCCGGGCGGGCGTCCTTGGATTGCGATGTGTCGCCTGCGCCCGTCATGTTCCCTGCATTCCCCCCGGACCGCCCCGGGGATCAAAAAAAGTCCCGGCGAACATGGTGTTCCGCGCAAGTGACGAATTTTCGCCGAAAATTCGCCCGCGGAGGCCGGTGTCGCGGCAGGCTCAGACCTGCATGATCTCGGCCTGCTTGCTGTCCAGCGCCCGGTCCACGGCGGCAATCGTCTTGTCGGTCAGTTCCTGCACCTCGTCCGACCACATCTTCTGGTCGTCCTCGGACATGCCGGCCGCCTTGGCCTTCTTGATCTGGTCCATCCCGTCGCGCCGCACGTTGCGCACCGCCACCTTGGCGTTTTCGGCATAGGCCGCCGCCACCTTGGACAACTGCTTGCGGCGCTCCTCGTTCAGCTCCGGGATCGGCAGGCGGATCAGCGGGCCGTCGGTGACCGGGTTGATCCCGATGCCGGATTCGCGGATCGCCTTTTCCACCTTGGAAATCATCGCCTTGTCCCAGACGTTGATCACCACCATGCGCGGCTCTGGCACGTTGATGGTGCCCAACTGGTTCAGCGGCGTCATCTGGCCATAGGATTCGACCTGGATCGGGTCCAGGATCGACGCCGACGCGCGCCCGGTGCGCAGGCTGCCGAATTCCTGTTTCAACGCGGCCAGCGCCCCGTCCATCCGCCGCTGGATCGCATCGAGGTCGATCTCGAGGTCATCTTGCGCCATCGCCTTCTTCCTTCTTCGCTCTGCCGGGGCTTGCGCGCCGGTGCCGTCGTCCTTGTTCTACCCGACAAGCCTGCGGGACGAAAGTGGGTGCGGGGTGCGCCTTGGCACGCCCCTAGCCATGCACGCGGGTATAGGTGCCCTGCCCCGAAAGGATTCCCCTGAACCCGCCCGGTTCCTGCAGCGAGAACACGATGATCGGCAGATTGTTGTCGCGCGCCAGCGCGATCGCGGTCGCATCCATCACGCCCAGATGCTTTTCCAGACATTCGTCGTAGGTGACCGTGCTGTATCGTCTGGCATCCGCGTGTTTCTTGGGGTCCTTGTCATAGACCCCGTCCACCTTGGTGCCCTTGAAGATCGCCTGGCAGGCCATCTCGTTGGCGCGCAGCGTGGCGGCGGTGTCTGTGGTGAAATAGGGGTTGCCGGTGCCTGCGGCAAAGATGCAGACCCGTTTCTTCTCCAGATGCCGCACCGCGCGGCGGCGGATGTAGGGCTCGCACACCTGATCCATCGGGATGGCGCTGATCACCCGGGTGAACACCCCGATCGACTCCAGCGCCGCCTGCATCGCCAGCGCGTTCATCACGGTGGCCAGCATGCCCATGTAGTCGGCCGTCGTCCGCTCCATCCCCTGGGCCGAGCCCTGCAAGCCGCGAAAGATGTTGCCGCCACCGATCACCATGCAGATCTCGACCCCCATGTCGCGGACCGATTTCACCTCGTTGGCGATCCGCTGCACGGTGGGCGGGTGCAGGCCATAGCCCTGGTCCCCCATCAGCGCCTCGCCGGATATCTTCAGCATGACGCGGGAATAGCTGCCGACCGGGGAAACCGAAGGCTCTGGCGCAATGGCGGTCATGGAAAATCCCTGCTGTTCAAAGGACACTAGGCTTGCACCGCAAATAGGAGGAAAACACATCCGGGTTCAACCCGCAACTCGGCGCAGAAGCGTCGGAAGGTGGGGCATGATCCTGCGGCTTGCAGGATGATCGGGGATGGGAATGCGGTTTGGCGATGTGATGCGGACCCTGTCGCGCGAGGCCCCGATCCTGTTGGCCGGACCCACAGCCAGCGGCAAGTCGGCCCTCGCACTGGAATTGGCCGCGCGCGACGGGCGGGTGATCGTCAATGCCGATGCCCTGCAGGTGCATCAGCCGTGGCGCATCCTGACGGCGCGCCCGACGGCGGCGGACGAGGCCGCCCTGCCGCATGTGCTTTATGGCCACATCGCGCGGGGTCAGACCTATTCGGTGGGCCACTGGCTGCGCGAGGTGGCGGGGCTGTTGGCGCAACCCGTGGTGATCGTCGGCGGCACCGGGTTGTATTTTGCCGCCCTGACCGAAGGCCTGGCCGAAATTCCCCCGATCCCCGGCGATGTGCGGGCTGAGGCCGAAGCGTTGCGCGCAAGCTGCGGCCCCGCGGCCCTGCTGGCCGGGCTGGATGCGGCGACGGCCGCGCGGATCGACACCGCCAACCCGATGCGGGTGCAGCGCGCCTGGGAGGTGTTGCGGGCCACGGGGCGCGGTCTGGCCGACTGGCAGGCGCAGACCGGGGCGCCGCTGCTGCCGCCCGGGCAGGCGCAGGCGATGGTGCTGCGGCCCGATCCCGGCTGGCTGGACGCGCGAATCGCCCGGCGGTTCACCGCCATGCTGGCCGACGGGGCGCTGGACGAAGTGCGGGCCGTCCGGCAGGTCTGGCAGCCTGACCAGCCCTGGGCGCGCGCCATCGGGGCGGCGGATCTGATGGCGCATCTGCAGGGCGACACGGATCTTGACACCGCCATCGCATCCGCCGTCCTGTCCAGCCGCCGCTATGCCAAGCGGCAACGCACCTGGGGGCGGTCTCGCCAGACCGGCTGGCGCGGTGTGGCGCTGCCATGATCGCCCACAGACTTGTCCACATCTTTCCGCCGACCCGCACGCCAAGTCCGGCAACGGCCGTTCTTTTCGCTTGGGTTGGGCGCGGGGGGCTGATTATCTGAAGCCTCAGACCGGAAGAAATCACCCATGATCGCCCTGACCGACCCCGAACAGATTCGCCTCGTCGCGATCCCCCGCCTTGCCGCCGGGGGCCGTTGGCGGGTAGAGGCGATGCGCTCGATTTCCGAACCCTGCCTGCTGTGGTTCACCAAGGGGCAAGGGCGCGTCACCATCTCGGGCATGACGCGCGGCTACACGGCGCACAACGCGATCTTCATTCCCGCCGGGGTGATGCACGGCTTTGAGGTCGGGCCACAGGTCTTTGGCACCGCAGTGTTTTTCGGAAAGAACACCACCGTCACCCTGCCCGCCGAACCGCTGCATCTGCGCATCCGGGAAGTGCATGCGCAGCAGGAACTGAACGTGATGCTCGACATGATCCAGCGCGAGATGGACAGCGACAGCCCGGCGCATGACCGGGCGACGCGGCACTATCTCGGGTTGCTGGGGGTCTGGCTGGAACGGCAGGCGGTCAAGGCCGCCGCCGAGGCGCCGCGACCCGACGCCGGGCGGCGGCTGGTGGCGCGCTACACCGCCCTGCTGGAACGCGAGTTCCGCAGTGGCTGCGGCGTGGGGGATCTCGCGGCGGAACTGGGAGTTACCCCCACCCACCTGACCCGCTGCTGCAAGCAGGCCTGCGGGCGTTCCGCGCATGACATTCTGGCCGAACGCCGGATTTTCGAGGCCCGCCGGTTGCTCACGGAAACCGACCATCCGGTTGGCCAGATCGGCACCAGCCTCGGCTTTGCCTCGCCCGCCTACTTCACCCGCGCGTTCCAGCACATGACCGGCCATTCCCCGTCGGCGTTCCGCCGCGCGCACTAAGGGTCGTCCCGGTCCGGCCTGACCTGCGGGACCACGTCGAATCACCCGGGTTGCGCCGTGGCGCAGACAGGCAGGGCCGACGCAGAAGAATTCGGTGGTTTTGACGACGCTGCAAACTCCGGCAAATGTCGTTTTCCTGCGGCGTGCGGCAGAGTTATGTCGCAAACATTACATCGCGCGGCGAATCCAGACGTTGACGCAAGCCCTGAAAAGATGCGGAATGGCGAAGTGAGACCCGTTGACCTGTCCTGTCAGGGTCCTTGCAGGCAAGGGGCCTGCTCGGGCTGGGCATCCAGTGTCGCCAGCCGTCGTCTGCACCAGAAAAAATAACCCGGGCCATGCCCGACAGGGAGACCATGATGATCCACACCACCGAAATCACGGCGCTGCATCCGGCAGCCGAGATGTTTGCCCGCGAACACCGTGCAGGCCAGCTCAGCCGCCGCGAGTTCCTGACCCGCACCACCGCTCTGGGGGTGTCGGCCGCCGCCGCTTATGGCCTGATCGGGCTGGCCGCTCCGGCTCAGGCGCAGACCGCCAAGGCCGGCGGCGTCGTGCGCTGTGCGATGACCACCCGCGCGCTGAAAGACCCGCGCACCGCCGACTGGCCGCAGATTTCCAACGTCTATCGCGGCTGGCTGGAATACCTGATCCAGTACAACCCCGACGGCAGCTTCGAAGGCCGTCTGCTGGAAAGCTGGGAAGCCAACGCCGACGCCACCGAATACACGCTGAAAGTGCGCCCCGGCGTGATGTGGAACAACGGCGATGCCTTCACCGCCGACGACGTGGTGCGGATGTTCGGCCGCTGGACCGATGGCTCGGTCGAAGGCAACGCGATGGCCTCGCGGTTCCTCGGGCTGGTGGACGAGGCGACCAAGTCGATGCGCGAAGGCTCGGTGGTCAAGGTCGACGACATGACCGTCAAGCTGATGCTGTCGGCCTCGGACGTCGCCGTTGTGCCGAACCTGGCCGACTATCCGGCCGCCGTGGTCCATTCGTCCTATGTCGATGGCACGGACCCGTCGACCAACGCCATCGGCACCGGCCCCTATATTCCCGGCGAGATTGCGGTCGGCCAGAAGATGATCCTGGTCCGCGCGCCCGAAAGCCACAAGTGGTGGGGCGGCACGGCACCGCTCGATGAAATCCACTACATCGACCCGGGCACCGACCCGTCGGCGATGGTGGCGCTGGCCGGGTCCGACGAGGTGGATTGCAACTACGAGACCACCGGCGACTACATCGGCATCCTGGACGGCATGGGCTGGACGAAATACGAGGCCGTGACCGCCTCGACCATCGTGGTGCGGATGAACTCGGCCAACGGCGATCTCTACAAGGACAAGGCCGTGCGTCAGGCGATCCAGTTGGCGGTCGATCCCAAGGTCGTCCTCGAACTCGGCTACGACAACCTCGGCACCACCGCCGAAAACCACCACGCCTGCCCGGTCCACCCGGAATACGCGCAGATCCCGGCGCAGACCATCAATCCGGCGGGCCTGCTGCCCGCGCTGGAAGCCGCCGGTCTGAAGGACGCCGAGATCGAGATCATCTCGCTGGATGACGGCTGGGAAGCTGCCACCACGGATGCCGTCGCAGCCCAACTGCGCGACGCCGGCGCCAACATCAAGCGCACCGTGATGCCGGGGTCGACCTTCTGGAACGACTGGCAGAAATACCCGTTCTCCTCGACCACCTGGAACCACCGCCCGCTGGCCGTGCAGAACATGTCGCTCGCCTACACCTCGACCGGCTCGTGGAACGAAACCGGCATGGCCAATGCCGACTTCGACGCCGCGATGGCGCAAGCCCTTTCGCTGGCCGATGCCGGCGCACGGCGCGAAGTGATGGTGACGCTGGAAACCATCCTTCAGGACGAAGGCTACATCATCAACCCGTTCTGGCGCTCGCTGTTCTGCCACGCCAAGCCGGGCGTGAGCGTGTTCATCCACCCGTCGTTCGAACACCACCATTACAAGTGGTCGCTTTCGGCCTGATCTGGCCTGACATCCGGGCGCGCCCGCTGCGGCGCGCCCCACCATAAGCCCCCGCAGCCGGGCCACCGGACCAAGCGGGCCTTGACGACCAAGGGGAGCCAGACATGGTGAAATTCGTGGCGCGCCGGTTTGGCGTGATGGTGCTGACTGCGCTGGTGCTGACGTTCATCGTCTTCGTGCTGACGAACCTGCCTCCGAACCTTGAGAAGCTTGCCCGCACCGAGGGCTCCGTCCGCATGACCGACGAGGCCGTGGCCTCGTGGATCGAAGAAAACGGCCATGGCGGTTCGGTATTCGGCCGCTATGCCCAATGGCTCGGCGTGGTTCCGGGCTGGCTGCGCACCGACGAAAAGGGCGTGACGCGCGGGTTGTGCATCGACAATGGCGTGACCGCCGAGGCCGCCCCCCGCTACTGCGGCATCCTGCAGGGCGACTGGGGCTTTTCGACCTTCGCCAAGGAACCCGTGACCGCCTTTCTGGGCGAAAAACTGGCCGCGACCGGCTGGCTGATGCTGTTCGTGATGCTGCTGATGGTGCCGGTGTCGCTGCTGATGGGGGTGCTGTCGGGGATGCGCGAAGGCTCACGGACGGACCGTGTGCTGTCCTCGGTCGCCATCGCGACCACCGCGACGCCGGAATATGTGTCGGGCGTGATCCTGGTGGCCGTCTTTGCCTCTGCCACCACCGGGATTTCGCCGATCCTGAAGGAATGGGGCTGGATCGAGGGCAACACGCTGTTCATGGGCACCGCGACCTCGGCGCTGGACGGCTTCACCTTCTGGAACTTCGGCCTGCCGGTGATCACCATCGCGCTTTACGGCATCGGCTACATCGCCCGGATGACCCGGGCCAGCATGACCGAGGTGATGACCCAGCAATACATCCGCACCGCCCGGCTGAAGGGCGTGGCGTTCCGCGACGTCGTGCTGCGCCACGCCCTGCGCAACGCGCTGATCGCGCCCTTCACCGTGATCATGCTGCAGTTTCCGTGGCTTCTGAACGGCGTGGTGATCGTGGAAACCCTTTTCAACTACAAGGGCTTCGGCTGGACCCTCGTGCAGGCCGCCGGCAACAACGACATCGAACTGCTGCTCGGCTGTTCGGTCGTCGCCGTCTTCGTGGTTCTCGTGACGCAACTGATCTCCGACATCGGCTACGTCTTCCTCAACCCCCGCATCCGGCTGAGCTGAGGAGCAAACCATGGACACCGAACTCGCCTGGGGCCCGATCTTCGCCCGCATGTTCGTGCAGTTTCTGCCGGTCTGGATCGCACTGATCGCGACCTTCGCCCTGTCGATAACCTTCCGCCGCCGCCTCGGGCTTTACGGCAAGCTGTTCGACAGCCCGGTGGGCATGATCGGCTTCGGACTGGTGATGTTCTGGGTGTTCACCGCGCTCTTTGCCGACCTGATCATCACGCATGATCCGTTGGGCCAGTTGTCCGGCCTGAAAAACGCCGTCCCCGGTTCGGCGCTGAAGGATACCAAGGGCGACACCCTGTATCCCCACTACCTGCTGGGCGGCGACGCTCTGGCGCGCGACGTGTTCTCCCGCATGGTGATGGGCGCGCGCCGGGTGCTGGCCATCGCCCCCGCCGCCACCGCCTTTGCCTTCATGGTCGGCATCACCCTCGGCCTGCCCGCAGGCTACCTCGGCGGCAAACTGGACACCCTGCTCAGCTTCATCGCCAACCTGGTTCTGGCCTTCCCGGTGATCCTGCTGTTCTACCTGCTGGTCACGCCCGAGATCCGCGTCACCGGCATCCCGATCGCGCTTGCCGCCGTGCTGTTCCTGTTCCCGATCATCTTCCTGACGATCCTGTGGAACTCGCGCTATTTCACCAACCCGCCGCAGCGCAACCTCTACGTCGGCCTCACGCTGCTCCTCGGTCTCTGGGCCTATTCGGGCCTCGCGTTCAACGCCGACCCGACCGGCGTCTTCTCGATGGACCCCAACCTGTTGAACGTCTTCGTCTCGGTCGTCTTCGTCAACGCCCCCACCGTGTTCCGCATCGTGCGCGGCATCGTGATGGACATCAAGGCGCGCGACTATGTCGCCGCCGGCCAGACCCGGGGCGAGGGCCCGTGGTACATCATGCTGTGGGAGATCCTGCCCAACGCGCGCGGCCCGCTGATCGTCGATTTCTGCCTGCGCATCGGCTACACCACGATCCTTCTGGGCACCCTCGGCTTCTTCGGCCTCGGCGTTTCCCCTGAATCCCCCGACTGGGGCAGCACGATCAACTCCGGCCGCAGACTGTTGTCCCTGTTCCCCCACCCCGCCGTCGTCCCCGCCCTAGCCCTGATGAGCCTCGTCCTCGGCCTGAACCTGCTCGCCGACGGGTTGCGTGAAGAAAGCCTGAAAGACTGACCCTCATCATCCGTTCCTAAATATCCCGGGGGTCCGGGGGCTGGCCCCCGGTCCGACGCAAACCAGAGAGACCGCCATGACCGATTGGGACCCCTCCAAACCGATCCTCGAAATCGAGCATCTCTCGATCAGCTTCTTCACCCGCCTGCGCGAGATTCCGGCCGTGATGGATTTCTCCTGCACGGTGATGGCGGGCGAATCGATGGGGCTCGTGGGCGAGTCCGGCTGTGGCAAGTCCACCGTGGCGCTGGCCGTGATGCGCGATCTGGGCAAGAACGGCCGCATCGTCGCCGGGTCGATCAAATTCAAGGGCCGCGACCTCACTCACATGGGCGACGAGGACCTTCGCCACATCCGGGGCTCCGAAATCGCGATGATCTATCAGGAGCCCATGGCATCGCTGAACCCGGCGATGAAGATCGGCGCGCAACTGGCCGAAGTGCCGATGATCCACCGCAACATGCCGAAATCCGAGGCTTGGGCGCTGGCGCGGCAGATCGTCGCCGACGTGCGCCTGCCCGACCCCGACCGCATCCTCAACGCCTATCCGCACCAGCTTTCCGGCGGCCAGCAGCAACGCATCGTGATCGCGATGGCGCTGATGAGCAAACCCGCGCTGCTGATCCTCGATGAACCCACCACGGCGCTCGATGTGACGGTCGAGGCCGGCATCGTGGACCTCGTGAAGGACCTGGGCGAGAAATACGGCACCTCGATGCTGTTCATCTCGCACAACCTCGGTCTGATCCTCGATGTCTGCGACCGGCTCTGCGTCATGTATTCCGGCGAGGCGGTGGAAACCGGCAACGTCCGGCAGGTGTTCGACAAGATGCGCCACCCCTATACGCAGGCGCTGTTCCGCTCGATCCCGCTGCCCGGCGCCGACAAGAATTCCCGCCCGCTGGTGTCGATCCCCGGCAACTTCCCGCTGCCGCATGAACGCCCCCCGGGTTGCAACTTCGGCCCGCGCTGCGATTACTTCCAGGCCGAGCGCTGCGATGCGACCGACATTGCGATGTCGGATGTCCCGGGCGACGACCGCCACGCGTCGCGCTGCCTGAAATGGCAGGAAATCGACTGGGACGCGCCGATGAAGGCGAAGGTCACCAAGGAAAAGACCCCGATCGGCCGGGTGGTCCTCAAGATGGAGGATCTGCAGAAATACTACTCGATTTCGGGCGGGGCCTTTGGTGGCGGCACAAAGAAGGTGGTGAAAGCCAACGAATCCCTCAGCTTCGAAGCGCGCGAAGGCGAAACCCTCGCCATCGTGGGCGAGTCGGGCTGCGGCAAATCCACCTTCGCCAAGGTGCTGATGGGGCTCGAAACCGCCACCTCGGGCAGCATCATGCTGTTTGACGAAAACGTGCAATCGACCCCGATCCAGAAACGCAACACCGATACGGTGTCGAGCGTTCAGATGGTGTTCCAGAACCCGTTCGACACGCTGAACCCGTCGATGAACGTCGGCCGCCAGATCATCCGCGCGCTCGAGATCTTCAAATACGGCACGTCCGATCAGGAACGGTCGGACCGCATGCTGCAACTCCTCGACCTCGTGAAACTGCCGCGCGCCTTTGCCGAACGGATGCCGCGCCAGTTGTCGGGCGGCCAGAAACAGCGGGTGGGGATCGCGCGGGCCTTCGCGGGCGGGGCCAAGGTGGTAGTGGCCGATGAACCGGTTTCGGCGCTGGACGTCTCGGTGCAGGCCGCCGTCACCGACCTTCTGATGGACATCCAGCGCGAGAACAAGACGACGCTCCTGTTCATCTCCCACGACCTCAGCATCGTGCGTTACCTCAGCGACCGGGTGATGGTGATGTATCTCGGCCATGTGGTCGAAATGGGCACCACCGATCAGGTGTTCCAGCCCCCCTACCACCCCTATACCGAGGCGCTGCTGTCTGCCGTTCCGGTGGCCGATACTCGGGTGATCCGCAAGCGCATCGTGCTCGAAGGCGACATTCCCTCGGCGGTCAACCCGCCTCCTGGCTGCCCGTTCCAGACCCGCTGCCGGTGGAAATCGCAGGTCCCCGGCGGGATTTGCGACACCCTGATGCCCCCGGTGCGGTTTCTTGAAGGCAACCACCAGATCAAATGCCACCTGCCCGACGCCGTTCTGAGGCAGATGGAACCGGTCATCAAGATCGCGGCGGAGTAGGGCGTGCCACGGCCCCCCTTCCCCCATGTGGGGAGGGATGGGGTGGCGGAAGCATGGGCGCGGAACCCGGCCATGGGTGCCGTTACAGCATCCAAACATGTGCCGTGGGCCCTGCGGGTCCACAGCAGAAGCGCGCCTCGCGTCGCCGCCGCCCGCGGTCAGCCCAGAATCGCCACGACGTAGTTTTCGGTTTCCTCATAGGGCGGGATGCCGTCGTGTTCCTCCACAGCCCCCGGCCCGGCATTGTAGGCGGCCAGCGCCAACTTCCAGGTGCCGAACTTGTCATACATCTGGCGCAGATACCGCGCGCCGCCTTCCAGGTTCTGATGCGGGTCTGTCGCATCGACCCCCAGTCTGGCCGCCGTGCCGGGCATCAGTTGCGCAAGGCCGGTCGCCCCTTTCGACGACACCGCGCCGGGGTTCCAGCCGGACTCCTGCTGCACCAGCCGCAGGAACATCTCTTCGGGCACCCCATGTTTGCGCGCGGCGGCCTTTGCCACCTCCAGATATTCGCCCTTGTAGGACCCGCGATAGCGCACCGCCGCAGTCGCATCATCGGTCTTTTCGGTCTTGGGCTTCAACCGCACGGAAAAATCGTATTGCGACGAAAGCCGACCATCCAGAAGCTTGGTCTGCGATTTGAACAGGTTGACCCGGCTCTTGCTGGACCCGGACAAGACCAGCCCCTCAGCCCCGGCCTGACCCGGCCCCAGCATCGCCATCGCCACGCCAAGACAGACAGCAAAGAGTTTCCGATCCAGCCGCATCCATCACCGCATTCATTTGAGCTTTGACTATAAGCATCTTTCGAAATCAATCCAGCCCGTTCGGCTGCCTCCGCCGTCGCAGAAGCGCCCGCCAACTGTGCCAATCGGCAGGGTCTTGCCGATCGAGGGCAGGGTCCGGGCAAGCCGACCCGTGTTGCACGGCCCCGACCCCACGGATATAGACTGATGGTTAACCATTTCCGGCGAACCTGCCGGAACGCGGGGGGAATCGGAGGAAAGCCATGGCGGGGTCGGTCAACAAGGTCATCATCGTGGGCAATCTGGGCCGCGATCCCGAAGTGCGCGCTTTTCCCAACGGCGGCAAGGTGGTGAACCTGCGGATCGCCACGTCAGAAACCTGGCGCGACAAGCAGAGCGGCGAGCGGAAAGAGCGGACCGAATGGCATTCGGTCGCGATCTTCAACGAAAACCTCGCCAAGATTGCCGAGCAATACCTGCGGAAGGGCTCGACGGTCTATATCGAAGGCCAGTTGGAGACCCGCAAGTGGCAGGATCAGTCCGGGGCCGACCGCTATACGACCGAGATTGTTCTGCGGCAGTTTCGCGGCGAATTGACCTTGCTCGGCGGTCGCGACGGCGGCGGCGCGGCGGCAGGGGGCAGCGGCCCGGAAGATCGCGGGGCACCCGATGACTATCGCGGCGGCGGGGCCATCGGCGGCGGCAGTGCGGGCGGCGGTGGCGCGCGCAACGTGCCGTCGCGCCCAGATCTGGACGATGAAATTCCGTTCTGACCCCTGACACCAAGGGCAGAGAGGGCGGCAGTCCTGGCATGATCGACCGAAAACTCTCTGTCGATCTGTTGAAGATCGTGATGGCGCTGTTCGTGATCGGCATCCATGTCAACCCTGCCGCAGCCCTTGGCCCGGAGATGTCCATCCTGCTTGGGGGCGGGCTTTTCCGGGTCGCGGTGCCGGCGTTCTTCGTGATCAACGGCTATTTCTTTGAACCCGTGATGCAAGCCGGTGGAACCCGGCGTTTCGTGACCCGTATCGGGGCGCTTTTCGTGGTCTGGACCGCGCTCTATCTGCCCGCTTGGTATGGCGTGATCTTCAACCCGGAGCCTTGGGCGTTGATCAGCTATCTGGTCATGGGATGGTGGCAGTTGTGGTATCTGCCGGGGCTCGCGCTGGCCGCGCTCCTTGCCGCCTGGATGCGCGACTGGCCGGTGTCCCGAGTTGTGCCGCTGATGGGCTTTCTTTTCCTGACCGGGGTCGGGATCACCTATGCGATGGCCTATGATCTGCTGCATCCGCCAAAGTCCTACTTCACCGACCGGGCGGTTCTGCACCGCAACGGGCTGTTCACCGGCTTTCCGTTCCTGATGGCGGGGGTGCTGATCCGCCGCCACGATCTGGACCGGCGGTTCAGCGTGAAGGCCCTGGCGGGCGCAAGCGCGGTTGCCCTCCTTATGGTGATGGCAGAGAGCTTCAGCCTGGTCGCGCTGGCACCCAAGGGGGTGGGCCACGACAACATGCTGACCCTGGCGCTCGCCAGCCCCGCCCTCGTCCTGCTGGCATTGAAATTTCCATACCAAAGTTCGGGAAGGATCCTTGGCACCTATGCCAACGGGTTGTTCCTGATCCATGTGGCCTTTGTCGTCATCGGGTTGCGTCACACTGATCTGTCGAAGTTCGGGATTTACAGCATGGCGGTTGCGGGGTCGCTGGCCGTGACCTGGGTGCTGATCCGCGTCGGTCTGGCCCGGCGGGTGTTGTAGCCGCCAAGGCTGGACCTTTCGCGCGCCATTCCCTATATAATCGGTCAACAACTGGGGAGGGCACGCGATGAATCAACCGCAGGACAAGATCGAAGGCGCGCCGCTGATCCGCCCGTCCTCGACAGATCATCCGCTGTATGATCAGGTGGTCGAGGCGTGCCGCACGGTCTATGACCCGGAGATTCCGGTGAACATCTATGACCTCGGCCTGGTATATACCGTGGACATCAGCCCGGAAAACGAGGTCGAGATCCTGATGACCCTGACAGCCCCCGGCTGCCCCGTGGCGGGCGAGATGCCGGGCTGGGTGTCGGATGCGATTGAACCGGTGGCCGGGGTGAAACAGGTCAATGTCGCGATGACCTTCGATCCGCCCTGGGGGATGGAGATGATGTCGGACGAGGCCAAGCTGGAGCTTGGCTTCATGTGACAGTGATTTGACTTCGCATCAGACGAAGCGCACGTTCGAGCAGTTGACGATCCCTCAAGGTTTCCGGGAGATCAATAAGAACGCGACCAAAGGTAATGTGATGAAAGACTTGCTTGTCCGTATCCTTGTGAGCGCGATCGTGGGATCGATCGTTTCGGCGTCCATCCTGTATTTTTCCTTTGACCAGGCGCTTCGTGGTCTTGAAACGGCCGTTGGCGTTCAATCAAGTGCGATCGGTGAGGCCAATGAATGGTCCCGCGCACTTGATGGCAAGATATCGACTATGGAAGGGAAACTGGACGCTCGTGCCGACGAAATCGTTGAGAAGCTTGAGAAGATCTCTTCGGACATCTCAATCAACGAACGGGATGCCGTGGGTTGCAGGTTCGTGCTTCTGTCCAGTCTGATGGAATTCCGGGGTGAACTGTCGGCAAGTGTCAGAACGACAACGGAAATTACGGGTATCCTGCAAACAATCGTTCCAACGGAAAGTCCGGACTTCGTGAGGTTGGTCGCTTTGGTGGACAGGTTGAAGCAGCACGAAGCAAGCCTGATGCAGATCGACTTCGAGGCTTTGGGTCGGACGACTGTTCAACCTTGACGCAACGCCGTTCTTGCAAGGCGGGTCCGTAGGGCCCATCTTGTGGCCAACAAAGGAGCATGCCCCATGTTCGGACTTCCCGGCAAAGCCGCCGTCACCCTGACCCCCACCGCCGCCACGCAGATCGCCCGGCTGATGGCCCGGCAGGACAGCAAGGGCCTGCGCATCGGCGTCAAGAAGGGCGGCTGCGCGGGCATGGAATACACGATGGACTACGTGGCCGAGGTCAATCCGCTGGACGAGGTGGTGGAACAGGACGGCGCGCGGGTGCTGATCGCGCCGATGGCGCAATTGTTCCTGATCGGCACTGAGATCGACTATGAAACCGATCTGCTGCACGCCGGGTTCAAGTTCCGCAATCCCAATGTGGCCGAGGCCTGCGGTTGCGGCGAATCGATCAAGTTCAAGGACCAGCAGGCCCCTTGACCCGGTGTAGCGGGTCAACCGCACCTCACCCCTTTCCCTTTGCCCGCACCCGCGTTACCCCTGTCGGACAGTCAGGGGAAACATATGCGCAAACTCGCCGCCGGGAATTGGAAGATGAACGGGCTGTCGGCCTCGCTCGCGGAAATCGCGGCACTGTGCAGCGGGCACCCGGCCCCGGCTTGCGAGATGCTGCTATGCCCGCCTGCCACGCTGTTGTTCCCGATGGCGGCGGCGGCGCGCGGCACTGCGCTGGCTCTTGGCGGACAGGATTGCCATGCTAACGCCGCAGGCGCCCATACCGGTGACATTTCTGCGGCGATGCTCAAGGATGCCGGGGCGGCCTATGTGATCGTCGGCCATTCCGAACGCCGCACCGACCACGGTGAAACCGACGCTTGCGTGCGGGCCAAGGCAATGGCGGCACAGGCGGCGGGGCTGATCCCCATCGTCTGCGTCGGCGAAACCGGGGCTGAACGGGATGCCGGGGCGACGCTGGACGTGATCGGGCGGCAACTGGACGGCTCGGTGCCCGACGGCTCCGACGCGACGCTGGTGGTGGCCTATGAACCGGTCTGGGCGATCGGCACCGGCCGGACGCCCACGTTGCCCGAAATCGCCGAGGTCCACGCCTTTGTGCGCGCCCGCCTGACCGCCCGCTTTGGCGCAACGGCACAGGGCATGCGGCTGCTCTATGGCGGGTCGGTCAAGCCGTCGAACGCGGCCGAGATTTTTGCCCTGCGCGACGTGGATGGCGCGCTGGTCGGCGGGGCCAGCCTGAAGGCGGCCGATTTCGGGGCGATCATCGCGTCCCTTTCTGCCGCCTGACGGCAAGTCCTGTCGGAGACGGGCTGGCAGCGCGGGTGCGACGGCGCTACACCACCGCCATGACCGCATCCCCGACCCTGCCCCGCACCCTCGCCTCGGCCAATCTGATCTGCGTGGCCTCGATGGTCGTGTGGGCGGCAGGCCTGCCCGCTGCCGACCTGATCATCCCGCTGATCCCGCCCGTCGCCCTGACGGCGATGCGCACCGGGCTGGCGGGGCTGGTCCTGATGACGGTCTGGCTGCTGGTCGAAGGCTGGGGTCCGATTCGCCGCGCCAACTGGGCGCTCGGCCTCGGGGTCGGCGGCATCTGCATCGGTCTGGGGGCGGTGCTGCTGGTGATCGGGCAGGCCTATACCGATGCGGTCACCGTGTCGATCATCACCGCGACGATGCCGATCATCGGCATCGCGCTCGAGGTGGTGCTGGACGGGCGCAAGGTGACCCGCGCGCTGGTGATCGGCCTGACGCTCAGCCTGGCGGGCGGGATGATCGCGCTGGCCAAGGGCGGCTTCAGCCTGAACCTCGGCCTGGGCGCCTTGGCGGCGTTGTCGTCCTGCGCCGCCTTCACCTGGGGCTCGCGCGCCTCGGTCACCGCCTTTCCCGACCTGACAGCCCTCGGCCGCACCAGCATCACGGTGACCGGGGCGTTTGTGGTCATGCTGACCCTCAGCCTGTGCTGGGCGGCGATGGGGGGGGCCCCGGTGCAATGGGCGGCGCTCGGCTGGCCCGAGCTTGGCGCGCTGGCGCTGTTCGGGATCGGCTCGCTGGCGCTCAGCCAGATCCTGTGGATCATCTCGGTCGAACGGCTGGGGATCGGCGCGGCCAGCCTGCACATGAACGCGGTGCCGTTCTACGTGATGATGATCGCCTTCGCTCTGGGGGCCGAATGGAGCTGGCTGCAGACCCTCGGGGCCGCCGTCGTGGTGGTCGGCGTGATGATCGCGCAAGGCATGATCCGGCTGCCCGCCCTCCGCCTGCCTGCCCGATGACCCGCCTGTCCCGGTCCCCCGTCGATCCGGCCTTCGTGCAGAACCCCTATGCATTCTACGAACGCGCCCGCGCGGTCGGCCCGTTCTTCCACTGGACCGACTATGACATGACCTTCACCCCGCGCGCGGCGGCGGTGAACGCGATCTTCCGCGACCGCCGGTTCGGCCGCGAGGCGCCGCCGGACTTCGCCCCCCCGATCCCGGCCCATCTCGCGCCGTTCTATGCCGTCGAGGCGCATTCGATGCTGGAACTGGAGCCGCCGCGCCACACCCGCCTGCGGTCGCTGGTGCTGCGCGCCTTCACCTCGCGCCGGATCGCGTCGCTTGCCCCCGACATCGAAAGCCTGAGCCATGCCCTGATCGACGCGGTTCCGGCGGGGGACTTCGATCTGCTGAAACACTTCGGCCAGAAACTGCCGGTCATCGTCATCGCCCGCCTGCTGGGTGTGCCCGAAGACATGGCCGACGACCTGTTGACCTGGTCAAACGCGATGGTCGGCATGTATCGCGCCGCGCGCGACCGGGCGACCGAAGACCGCGCCATCGCGGCGACCGGGGCGTTCGTGGCCTTCCTGCGCGGCTACATCGACCAGCGCCGGGCGCGGCCCGCCGACGACCTGATCAGCCACCTGATCGCCGCTTCGGATCACGGTGACCGGCTGACCACCGACGAGCTGATCTCGACCTGCATCCTTCTGCTCAACGCAGGTCACGAGGCGACCGTGCACACGATCGGCAACGCGGTGAAGACCCTCCTTGAAACCGCAACGCCCCCCCGCGTCCTCGCCCCCGATGCCATCGAGGCCACCGTCGAGGAACTTCTGCGCTTCGACCCTGCGCTGCACCTCTTCACCCGATGGGCCTACGAGGA
>Ga0247832_1002268_pt1 | contig 30160 bp, 13 predicted proteins | sample LaCruzMarch2015__10_FD_192407 | JGI IMG/M metagenome (GOLD analysis project Ga0247832, IMG submission 192407) | Freshwater microbial communities from meromictic Lake La Cruz, Castile-La Mancha, Spain - LaCruzMarch2015_4m | ecosystem: Environmental > Aquatic > Freshwater > Lake | place: Spain... | reverse complement strand
CACCTCGCGCAAGCCCGGCAGGCTGTCGAGCTTCTTCATGAGGGCCGAGGCATTGACGGTTTGGCCCGTGAGGCTGACCTTGTGGCCCTGCACTTGCAAGCTGAGCAAGGACGTGTCGTCGCCCAGCGCTTCGGTGATGAGTTGCAACACGGGCCGGGGCGCCAAGCTTTGGTTGAAGTTCTCGCCCAGTTGGGTGAGTTTTTCGGAGACCAGGGTGAAGCGTTCGCGCTCGGCCAGCACGGGCAACGCTTTTTGTTGCAAGGCCTGGAGTGCGGCTTCGGCTTGTTTGGAGCGCAGGTAAAGCTGCAGGCTGGGTGTGGCCGCGATGCCCACCAGCAGGGCCAGCGCCAACATGAGCAGGCCTGCGCTGAACCAACGCCAAGCGGCGCTTCGGCGGTGGCGCTGGTTTTCGGCAAACCCGCTGGCCACAGCGTAATGCCCGTCATGCACGTGAGGCACCCAGACTTCGATGTCGCCCAGCGTGGCATCGGTGGGGAGTGTGGCCAGATGCTGGGCAATGAGCTTGCGGGAGCTGAGGGCGGCGTGGATGTGCTGGGTTTTGCCGTCTTCGGCAAGCTGGACTTCGCTGGTCCAGACCAGGTCTTCAAGGGGGAAGGGGCTGTATGCGTGCAGCTGCAGGGCCAGGGCAGCCTGCAGCTCGGCTTGGGCCAGCGCGGGCATGACAAAGCGGCGACGCAGCAAGATGTCTTCGGGGAGAACAAGGGCTTGAAAACGGGCCTGAGTACGGGCCTGTGGTGGGGCCTGAGATGGGGCCGGGGCGGTGGTCGCTTTGCCAGACTGCGTTTTGGGCTGTGCCATCGGCACGGTGGCCGTTTGGGGGCCGCGGCTGAGGGCTTGGGTGCCGTCGGGCAACCACAGGCTGAGCCGTGGCTGAGGCCACAACCAGGCGAGCACGGGCCAATCGAGCATGCCGCGCCAGGCCGTGAGGATGTCACGGCCCAGGGGGGCCAGATCCAGGCCAAACAGTCGGGCGTCTTTTTGCAGGCTGGGCATGTGCAGTGTTCAGTTCGGGGCAGAGGAAGACAGGGTGAGGCTTTTGCCCAGCACGCGCCATGGCAGGCCAGTTCGACGGTCTTGCACGCTCAGGACGTCCCAGGTGCGGACAAGGCTGGCACCGTTGCCCATGGGCACAAAGGCCTGGAGCCGGAGGCTGCTGGAGATGCTGCTGTCGATGAAGGCGGGGTTCAAGACCGTGGTGTCCATGCCGGTTAGGGGTACGTTGCGGTTGGCATACAAGGCAGCGGCCCTGCCAGTATCTCCCCCGGTCAGCACCTGAAGCACGGACTGGGGTGCGGCCATCGGGTTAACGCGTCCGCTGCCGCCTTTGAGGTCGGCGGTGACAAGGTCGCGCATCTTAGCATAGAGGTCATAGGTGAAACCCGGCACTTGGAGCAGGTCTTCGGGGGCGTCAAATTTGGCCTGGAAGCCTTTGGCGTTGGTGGTTTTGCGGGTTTGCACGGTGGCTTGCGCCAGGGCTTGCGCAGCATCGTTGGGCAGGCCACCGGCCACGGCATAAAGCTGGGCCAGCAGGGGATCAGGCGCGTTGTTGATGTCGATCAGGCCGTTCAGGGCGTTGACCTCGACCTGGGTGGCTTGCCCCGCAAACACAAAACTGGCGGTTTGTGAGGCTTGGCGCAGGGGGGGGTCCTGAAAGTACAGGCTTTGCAGGGCCAGCAGGAGCACGGCGTCGCCCTGTGTTTGGGCCTGCAGGCTTTGGCGCTGTTGCCCGCTGCTGCGGGTTTCGGTCTTCACCGACTTGACCACCCCGGTGATGATGAGGCCCATGGCAGCCACCAGCCACAGCACGGCGATGAGGGCCAGGCCTTGCGAGGCGGCGCGGGGCGGGCTAGCCGGCATTCTGGTCAGAGGCCGATTTTGGGTGCGGGTGTGGGTTTGGGTACGAGGGTGGCTCATAGATTGCCTCCGCCAACGACCACCAAGCTCAGGCTGCCATCGCTTTGGGCCGAGGGCTGCAAGGTCAGCACCCATTCGGGCCAAGCACCTTGGGCGTCGCTGATGAGCAGGCGCAGGCGTTCGGGCAACGCGTCGGTGACGGGCCAGCCGTCTTGCCAGCCTTGCGGCCAGGGCTTGTTGGTGTCATTCAGGTCAGGCGGCAGGCCTTGGGCCTGGATGGAGAAGGTCTGGACTTGTTTGGCCAGCACGCGCGATTCGGTGCTGGACCAGTCGGGCAGCACGTAGTCGGGGTTCCAGGGGGCGTAACGCAAGGTGAGTTGAGGGCCTTGGGGGCCGTCTTCCATGCTGAGCCTGAAAAAGTGCTTGCCGCCCACATCGGGGCGGGCGGGCAAGATGCCGACCCAGGTCAGGCTGTCGGGCGTGGCCTGAAAAGGCACAGTTTTTTGGCCTGGGGCGTTGGCCAGGTCGATGGTTTGCCCAGAAACCCGGTTGAGGGTGGCTTGCAAAAAGTGGCGCACCACACGGATTTCGCCGGTGCGCTCGATTTTTTTGTCCACGCGGTCTTCGGTTTGCGCCATGCTGCGCAGGGCCGCGCCCAAGCCCACCATGATGATGGACAGCAAGCTCATGACGACCAGCAACTCCAGCAGGGTGAAGCCGCGAGCGTGTGCAAGGCGCCCTTTAAACGGGCGTGGTGCTATTGGGCGCAGCGCTTTCATCGGACGGCCCCCGGCGGGGCTTTTTGCTCGGGCAGCAGCGTGGCGGCTTCAAGGCGACCGGTGCGTCCGACCAGAGGCCAGGTGATTTCGATCTGGATTTCGTGCAAAGGAATGGCTTTGGGGCCATTGAGGCCTGTGGGGTAAGGGTTGCTGCGCACTTGCCAGCGCAGTCCGTTGCTTTCGCCACTTTCGTTCCAGCCGTCGGCGCGCACGACCTGGCGACTGGCTAGCAGGGATTCGGCCAGCCAAGTGGCTTGCTGGTGTTGGTGGATGTCAGACACATTGCGCACGCTGCCCCCGGACACACGGTACAGCAGGCCCAGCGAAATGGCCATGATGCTGAAGGCGACCAGTATTTCCAGCAAGGAAAAACCGGTCTGCCCTCGGGATGGGCGGGCCAGGCGGCCCGGTGGGCGATGCACGCGGGTCATGGCGTGCGGGGCTCTTGGCTGATTTGGCCCATCAGCCAGTCCACCCGGATGCGGGTACCCTGCCCTGTGGGCCTTTGCACGTCGACCACCCCCCCACTGGAGCCACCATCGGGCAAAAAGACGATACGTGCCTGGGTGTCTGCGCCCTGCCCATCGCGGGTGCCGACGGTGGTCTGGATAGCCACCGAGCTGGGGATTTTTTGGGGTGCGGCCCCTTCGGGGCCATATTGCCGGGCCGTCAGGTCGATGGTGAAGGCAACGGCCTGGCCTTGCTGCATGGCTTGGAGTCGGGTTTGGCGCAGGCCGGTGACCAGACCACGCACCGTGTCACGGTATTGGCTGGATGCTTGCAGTCGGTCGAAGGCGGGCGGTGCAACCCCCACCAACAGGCCGGCGATGGCCATGACCACCAGCAACTCGATCAGCGTGAAGCCACGACTGAGAGCGGCTGCGGGGTGCATGGTCAATGGGATGCGGTCATCAGGGTTGGTTGCGGATGTCGGCGTTTTCGCCCTCGCCGCCGGGTGCGCCGTCAGCGCCCAAAGAGACGATTTCGGCGCCGCCGTTGGCGACTGGGCTGGTGTATTTGTAGGGCTTGCCCCAGGGGTCATTGGGCACGTTGCCTTTGATGTAGGGGCCGTTCCAGCCGGTGGCGTTGGCGGGTTTGGCGGACAGGCCCGCCAAGCCTTCTTCACTGCTGGGGAAGCGGCCCACGTCGAGCTTGAAGAGTTCGAGGGATTTTTCGAGGTCGGCAATTTGCACGCCCGCGGTTTTGGACTTGGCACCGCCGAGCTGCCCCAGCACGCGCGGGCCAACCAAGCCGGCCAACAGGGTCAGGATGGCCAGCACCACCAAAAGTTCGATCAGAGTGAAGCCTTTTTGGCGCTGCCGTGTGGGGCGGTGGGCTTGGATTTTTTGCATGTCAATGGCTCTTTAAAAAGCGCGTAAATTTTATACCGCCAGGTCATTCACTGAGAGGATGCCCAGCAAGATGGAGACGATGATGGCAGCGATGATGAGCCCCAGGACCAGGATCAACAGGGGCTCCAGCATGGTCAGTCCCCGCTTGATGCCGTTTTCGACATCGCTGTTAAAGATGCGAGCGATCTCCAGAAGCATGGGGCCTGTGCGGCCGGTTTCTTCTCCTACCCGAACCAGGTTGATGGCCAGAGGCTCAAAAATGCCACTGCCCTGCAACGCGTCCACCATTTTGCCACCAGCTTTGACCTTGCCGGGCACGGGTTCCAGGGCTTTACGTAAATTGACATTGCCCACAGTTTGGGTAGCAATGTGCAAGGCGGTCAGCAGGGGAACGCCATTGCCGAGCAAGGTGCCAAAAGAGCGTGTGAAGAGGGTCAGGTTGTATTTCAGGACGAGTTTGCCCAGCAACGGCGTTTGCAGGGCTTTGGACTGTGTCCATTGCTGGCCGCCGGGCGAGCGCATCCAGCGGCGCACCAGCCAAAACACCACCAGCAACACCAAAGCCATCACAGGCGCGTATTCGGTGAAGGCTTTGCCCACCACCATGACGAGGCGTGTGGGTGCGGGCAAGGCGTCGCCCATGTCGTTGAACAGGGTCTCGAATTGCGGCACCACAAAGCCGAGCATGGCGATCAGGGAGATGACGGCCACGCCCAGCAAAATGCAGGGGTAAATGATGGCCGAGATGACGCTTTCGCGCAGGGCTTTGAGGCGTTCGAGGTGTTCGACCAGGCGTTCGAGCACGGCGCTGATTTGGCCGCTGGCTTCGCCCGAACGGATCATGTTGATGTAGAAGTCGCTGAATTGCTGCGGATGTTTGCCCAGCGCTTTGCTCAGGGGCTGGCCGCTTTTGACGTCTTCGAGCAGGGTTTGGGTCAGCTGCATCATGGCGGGCTTGGCGTTCATGCCAATGAGCACGCGCAAGGCGTTGTCCAGCGCCAACCCGGCTTTGAGCATGATGGACAACTCGCTGGACATGACCAGGATGTCCGCCTGGGTCACGCTTTGGTTGGACAGCAGGCGCGACAGGCTCGAGCTTTGGCCGCCGTGCAGGTTTTTGAACTGGGTGGCTTGTTCTGCCACCAGCGATGCGCCAGCTTCGCGGATGCTCAGCAGGGTCAGGCCCTGGCTGCGCAGTTGCTGCATCGCGCGCGCTTGGGTGGGTGCGCTCAGGCGCCCTTCCTGGATGCTGGCGTCGGCGCGGGCGGCTTTCCAGACGTAATCAGGCATCGGACTGGTCCTCGGTCACGCGCAGCAGTTCGTCCAGCGTGGTGACGCCGTCGGCCACTTTGCGCAGACCGTCTTCGTACAGGGTGTGCATGCCCGCCGCCGTGGCTTTGGTGTGCAGCGAGGCCGAGTCGAGGCCGTCCAGGATGCCTCGGCGCATGACGTCGTCCATGACCAGCAGCTCGTGGATGCCGGTGCGGCCCGAATAGCCAGTTTGACGGCACTGCGGGCAGCCCACGGCGCGCCAGAGTTTGGGGGCACTCAGGCCCAAGCGGTCCATGCCGGCTTCTTTGACGACTTGGGGGTCGGGCACGTAGGCCTCTTTGCAGTTCGGGCACAGGCGGCGCACCAGGCGTTGCGACAGCACGCCGTTGACCGAGGAGGTGATGAGGTAGGGCTCAACGCCCATGTCTTGCAGGCGGATGATGGCGCCAGCGGCGGTGTTGGTGTGCAAGGTGGACAACACCAAGTGGCCGGTGAGGGCGGACTGCACGGCGATTTGCGCGGTTTCGGTGTCGCGCATTTCGCCGATCATGATGATGTCGGGGTCTTGCCGCAGGATGGAGCGCAGGGCGCGCGCAAAGCTCAGCCCGATTTGCTGGTGCACCTGAATTTGGTTGATGCCCTCGAGCTGGTATTCGACAGGCTCTTCGACGGTGATGATTTTGTGCGCGTCCGAGTCGATTTTGGACAGGGCCGCGTACAGCGTTGTGGTTTTGCCCGAGCCGGTGGGGCCTGTGACCAACAAAATGCCATGAGGCCGGCCCAGCAGTTGGTTGAAGCGCGTCAGGGTGTCGGCTTCGAAACCCATGGATTCGAGGCTGTAGCGCACGCTGGTGCGGTCGAGCACCCGCATGACCACGCTTTCGCCGTGTACGGTGGGGATGGTGGACACGCGCAGGTCGAGTTCGCGGCCCTTGACCCGGGTTTTGATGCGGCCGTCTTGCGGCAGGCGGCGCTCGGCGATGTCCAGGTGCGCCATGAGTTTGACGCGTGAATTGACCGCCGGGCTGAGCTGGGGCGAGACAATTTCTTCGGTGCGGATGACGCCGTCGACCCGGTAGCGCACATGCAGGCCGTCGTCAAAGGGTTCGAGGTGGATGTCCGAGGCGCGCATGTCAATGACGCGGCCAATGATGAGGTTGACCAGCCGGATGACGGGGGCTTCGCTGGCCAGGTCGCGCAGGTGTTCGACAAAATCGCCCACATCGGTGCCCAGCTCGTCGTCGTCGTCTTCGCGCTCGGGCTCGTCCTGGCTGCTTAAGGCTTTTTCGATGTCGGACGGGTTGGCCACGCAAGGGTGGATGCGCTGACCGGTGGCCAGACGCAGGGCTTTGAGCGCAAAGGGGTCGTCGGCCACGGCCATGGCCAGGCTCAGGCCAGACTCGTCAAGTTTGAGGGGGTAAATCAGGTGGGTGCGCAAGAAGTCGGGCTGCAGGCCTTCGACTTCAGGCATCACGTCAGGGAATTCTTCGGCCGCCACAAAGGGCAGCTGCAGCAGTTCGGCCAGCGCTTGGGTGACGTCGCCTTCGGACACCAGACCGAGGTTGACCAGCACTTGTTCGAGCACGCTGCCGGTTTCGTCGCGTGCGTTGAGGGCGCGGTCGAGGTCGCGGGCTGTGAGCTTGCCCTGGTTGACCAGCAAATCGCCCAAGCGCGAGCGGGGCAGTGGCGGAGCAACATCCATGGGAGCGGGTGCGGTGGACAGTGCGGTCATGGGGACATCGTCGATAGCTGAATAGCGATGGATGTTACCCCAGTCGCCCCCGTCAACGCCTGCCCCTGTTTCTGTCACCCCATGCGAAGACCTGGGGTCCATGGTTCAACGCGGCCCTTTTTAAAAATTTAACTAAATTATCAAAACTATCTTTAATTTCACAAAATCCACACATGACATAGCTCATCCAAATCCTCCGGAAAGCTTTCATCGGTTCAGTTTTGTCTTTGCTGGGACTGGTGGCCCATCTCCCCTTTGCGGTGGCGGGCGACTACAAGGACATCTGGTGGAACGCCTCGCAAAGCGGCATGGGCTTTAATTTGAGCCAGGTCGGCAACACGGTGTTTGGGACTTGGTATTTTAATGCGGACAGTGGCCAACCGACTTTTTTGACTTTCTCGGGTGAGATTCAAAACAACCGACTGAGCGGTGCCCTGTATCGCAACACCGGGCCTGCACCGTCTGCCAATTACGATGCGTCCCTGGTCCAGTCGGCGGCCGTGGGCAATGCGGTCATGGTGTTTTCGGCCAATGACCCCCATGTTGCCCGGTTTGAATACGCTTTTGAAGGCAAAACCGGCGCCATCGATTTGCAACGGTTCAGCTTCGTGGACAACGCGCCAAGCCTGAACAAAGACTTCGATGGCATGGTCTACGGCATCAATACCTCGAGTGGTATTCCGGCCAATTTCAATTTTTCGTTGGGCAGCGGCAAATTCAAGCTGACTCGTGAAATCACCACTGGCAGCTGTGTTTTTGAGGGCACTTATGTCCCTCAGTCAGAGGCGGTGAGTGCGCGAGGCAGTTACCGCTGCACCGATCTGAGCGCGGGCACTTTTGTGGCCCCGCGCTTGCGCGTGACGACTGAGGGTGTTTATGTGGGGCAAGTCATCAAAACCAGTTCCGCAGGTCAACTGGCCACCGAAACCCATACGGGCATGAGCCTGGTCAGTTTGGCGGTGCTGGATTTCACGGGTAAGACGATTCGTGTTTCCGGTTCATCCAGCGAGTGCAGCAACAAAGAGTTCAGAGCCAGCTATGTCCTTCAAATAAATGCCACGACGCTGACATTCACGGGATCAGACAGCACGATCACCGACAGCAATGCGGCTGACCCCAATTTTTGCCGCAATGGCCCTTCGGTGTACGAGTTTCACAGCATTGCCGCTTTGCGCGCGGAAGAGCCCTCCGACCCATTTCTTCAATGCCTGCCCAAGTGCAATGTGGCCACTTTTAACCAGACTTGGACGGGGGTCGATTTCGACGGACGGACTTATCGGGGAACGTTCCAACACACGCCGGGTACGCAGGTGATTTATCACACCAAACAAGTTCTTCAGGACCCACGCCAACCCGGCAAAACCTCATTTTCTTTGGGCTCCCAAATTTGGATGGTGGAATGACCGATGGCTGTTTTTGCGGTGCTGTGTCGCCCTGAGTCGCTGACTGGCTCCGTCCATCGACGTGCGGCAGCTTGTGGTGAGGGGTAGGACCCCACACCTGTGGGCGATGGGCGTGGGAAATTCCCACAACAGCATCGCCCTGCAAACCATCGCCCACAGGGTGGGCCCATACAAAAACGCATGTCTGACAAGACAGGGGCAATTCAAACTTAATGGGGTCGGATCAATAGCTTGTCACCCCAGGCGAAGACCCGGGGTCCATGGCCCTCTTCCCTCGACGAACATAAATCCCTGATCTTCAGTGGGCCCACGCCAAGGCTTGGATCGCCATGGCAGATCAGCCGGCCGAGCCGAGCGCCAAGCCCGCGTGCTCGCGCAGCGGATGGAAGTGGATTTTGGGGAAGCGCTCTTGCGCCAGGCGCACATCGTAGGGGCTGGTGCACAGATACGCCAAGGTGCCTGCCGCATCCAGCGACATGCGCTGCGGGTAGGCGCTGGTGAACTCGCGCAGCTCAGCCGGGGTGTCGGCGGTGATCCAGCGGGCGCCGGTGTACTGGCAGCCCTCCAGTCGCACGTCGCAGTCGTACTCGGCCTTGAGGCGGTGTTGCACCACTTCAAACTGCAGCTGGCCCACCGCGCCCAGCAGCATGGGGCCGCCGATTTCGGGTTTGAAGACCTGGATGGCGCCTTCTTCGCCGAGTTGATCTAGACCGGTTTGCAGTTGCTTGGTGCGCAGCGGGTTCTTCAGGATCACAGTCATGAAGAGTTCGGGCGCAAAAAACGGCAAGCCGGTGAATTGCAGGTTGGCCCCGTCGGTGATGGTGTCGCCCAGTTGCACACCGCCGTGGGTGGTAAAGCCAATGATGTCGCCCGCATAGGCTTCGTCGACCGCTTCGCGCCGTTGCGAGAGGAAAGTGACCACGCTGGTGGGGCGCAGTTCTTTGGCGGTGCGCTGCACCTTGAGCTTCATGCCGGGTGTGTATTTGCCAGACGCCATGCGCACAAACGCGATGCGGTCGCGGTGGTTGGCGTCCATGTTGGCCTGCACCTTGAACACCACGCCCGAAAACGCGCTGTCTTCGGGCTGGATTTCTTTGACCACGGGCTGCTTATTGACCAGCAGGTTGCTGGTGCGGGGCCGGGGCGCGGGGGCCAGGTCAACCAAGGCGTCGAGCACTTCCATCACGCCGAAGTTGTTCACGCCCGAGCCAAAGAACACGGGCGTTTGTTTGCCCGCCAAAAAGGCCTCTTCGTCAAACGCGGGCGATGCGCCGGTGGCCAGCTCCATGCTGTCCATGGCGGTTTGCCACTCCAGGCCAAAGCGCTCGGCCAGTTGGGCTTGCTCGGTCAGCGAGATGGTTTCGAAGTCTTGCGGCAGGCGTTCGCTGCCGGAGTCGAACACGGTCATGGACTTTGTGCGCAGGTTGATGATGCCGCCAAACGATTTACCCTGGCCCACAGGCCAGGTCATGGGCACGCAGGGCATGCCCAGCTCGCGCTCAACCTCATCGAGAATATCGAGCGGGTCGCGCACTTCGCGGTCCATCTTGTTGACGAAGGTGATGATGGGCGTGTCGCGCTGACGGCAGACCTCGATCAGGCGACGGGTTTGCGCTTCCACACCGTTGGCCGCGTCGATCACCATCAAGGCCGAGTCCACGGCCGTCAGCACGCGGTAGGTGTCCTCACTGAAGTCTTTGTGGCCGGGGGTATCAAGCAAGTTGATAACGTGGTCGCGGTAGAGCATTTGCATGACGGACGATGCCACCGAGATGCCGCGCTGCTTTTCGATTTCCATCCAGTCGCTGGTGGCGTGGCGCGAGGCCTTGCGGGCTTTGACCGAACCGGCGATCTGGATCGCGCCCGAGAACAGCAAGAGCTTTTCGGTGAGTGTGGTTTTACCCGCGTCGGGGTGGGAAATGATGGCAAAAGTCCGGCGGCGCCGGGTCTCGTTGGCGTAAGTCACAAGGGGTCCTGAGGTCGTGCGGGTGGCCAAACAGCCCCCGTGGTGGCCAACCCGTGCGGGCTGGCCAAAGGTGCGATTTTACCGGGCCAGGCTTGTGCCAAAACCCGACCAGCACCCTGCACTCACACCGCAACCGCTGGTTGAGGTCCACGTCCAGTCACTCAGGCAGTCTCGCAGGGACAGGCCGCATGGACCCTTTGGGCCTACACTGCTCTGCATGAACGCCAACCTCATCCTCCTCACGCTCTGCCAGGGCCTTTTCTTCACCAACAACGTCACCTTCATCGCCATCAATGGTTTGGTGGGTTTGTCCATGGCCCCGCTGGGCTGGATGGCGACTTTGCCCGTCATGGGCTATGTGGTGGGTGGAGCGCTGTCGACCGGGCTGGTGGCCAAGAGCCAGTCGCGCTGGGGGCGCAAGGTGTCGTTTCAGCTGGGACTGGTCGTGGCTTTTTTCTCGGCACTGCTGGCCGCTTATGCCGCCTGGAGCCATAACTTCTGGTTGCTGGTGGCGGCCACGGTCATTGCGGGTTATTACAGCGCCAACGGCCAGCTGTACCGATTTGCCGCGGCCGAGCTGGCAGCGGATGGCTTCAAGGAAAAAGCGGTTTCTTTGGTTTTGGCTGGAGGTTTGATCGGGGCCATCGTGGGCCCCAACCTGGCCTCGCGCACCCGCACTTTGTACGAAGTGCCATTTTTGGGCGCTTACATGGCGCTGGGCATCGTGGCGATTTTGGCCATGGTGTGCATGGCCTTCATCCGATTCCCGGAAGTGCCCGCCAAAAAGCCCGGTGACAGCGCGGGGCGCCCTTTGAGCGAGATCATGCGCCAGCCAGTCTTCATTGTGGCGGCAGCTGCTGCGGCCCTGAGCTATGGCGTGATGAACCTGCTAATGGCGGCCACCCCGCTGGCCATGCAGGTGTGCGGCTTCAGTTTTGATGACGCGGCGCTGGTGCTGGAGTGGCATGTGATCGCCATGTTTGCGCCGGGCTTTTTCACAGGCCACCTGATCAAAAAATTTGGCACGCTGCAAATCATGGCGGTGGGCGTGGTGATCAACTTTGTGTGCATCGCCGTTGCGCTCACCGGGGTTGAGTTGCACCAGTTCCTGATCTCGCTGTTCTTGCTGGGCTTGGGCTGGAACTTTTTGTTCACCGGCAGCACCACGCTGGCCATGAAGGCCTGGACGCCCGCCGAAAAAGACCGGGGACAGGCGGCCATCAACTTCTTTGTGTTCGCCACCATGGCCGTGACCTCGTTCGCATCAGGTGCCTTGGTCACCACACAGGGCTGGGCCTGGTTGAACATCGGATCGCTGTTCCCGGTGGCGTTGACTGGTGTGGCGCTGGTGTGGATGGTGCTCAAACAGAGGGACGCGCAGAAAAGCGCGTCAGCAACCAACGCTTGAGCGCCGTGAACACCTGAGCGCGGTAGAGGTCGTTGAAGATCTCGTGGTACATGGCCTCAAAGCACTCAGCCTGCAGCACGGCGGCGGGTGCGGCCCGCGCAAAGTCGGCACTGGCCTGCGCATTGACCAAGCGGTCTTGCCCCGCGTAGAGCAACAAAGTGGGCACCTGCCAATGCCTTGCATCTGCCAGTGTTTGCGCCCCTTGCGTCAGAATCCAGGCCGCCAGTCCCGCGCTGATGCGGCGGTGCACCAGCGGGTCGGCCTTGTAGGCTTTCACCACGTCGGGGTCGCGTGACACGAACTCGGTTTTCAGGCCGTTGTCCACCCGCAGGTGCGGCAGCACGTGGGGCAGGCTGGCCAGCAGCATTTTCTGAAAAAAGTTGGGGAACGCGCCCAACGCCGGCGACGAAAAAACCACCGCATCGACCGGGCGCAAGCCCTCGGCCAGCGTGCGCGCCACCACCAAACCGCCCATGCTGTGGCCCAACAAGATGAGGGGTGTGCCCTGCAAAGACGGGTGCTGGCGCGTGTCGTCGATCACCCGGCACAAATCGGCTTGCAAGCTGCCGGGGCGCAGCATGTCGCCGCGCGCGCCTTCGGATTGGCCGTGGCCTTGCTGGTCGTAGGCCCTCACAGCAAAACCCCATTGGTGCAAGTGCGCCGCCACCTCGCCGTAGCGCCCGGCGTGTTCGCCCAGACCATGCACCAAGATCACGGTGCCCAGCGGCTTGCTGGCAGGCATGGCCCAGTCGTACAACGCCAGTGCGCCCGCCTCGCCATGCAAGCCCGACACCTGGGGTCGGGGCAAGGAGGGGCGTGCAATGAGGTTCATCAAGGCATCCGCGCCATCACTTCAGCCACCGCCGCCGTGAGCTTTTTGGCATAAGGCACATGCAAAAACTCGTTCGGTCCATGCGCGTTGCTCTTGGGGCCGAGCACACCACAGACCATCATTTGCGCTTTGGGAAAACCGGCGCTGAGCATGTTCATGAGCGGGATGGTGCCGCCTTGCCCGATGTAACCCACGCCCGCGCCAAAGTGCGCTTGGCTGGAGGCGTTGAGGGCTTGCTCGAACCAAGGCGAGGTATCGGGCGCGTTCCAGCCGGTCGCGCCGCCGCCGCTTTCAAAAGTCACCCGCGCCCGGTAAGGCGCGTTGTCTTCCAGCAGGGCTTTCATCTCGGCCACAGCTTGAGCCGCATCCACCAGCGGCGGCAGGCGCAGGCTGAGTTTGAAAGCGGTGTAGGGCCGCAGCACATTGCCCGCGTCTTTCAGCGCCGGAAAGCCCTCGGCCCCTGTCACGCTCAGTGTGGGCGTCCAGGTGCGGTTGAGCAAGGCTTGTGTGGGGTCGGTGGTGGTGGGCAGCGCAAAGCTGGTGGAGCCGCCGCAGTCGTAGTGCGCCCAAGGGAAGCGTTTGTACACCTCGTCACCCAGGATGGCGGCGGTGGCTTGCGCTTGCGCGAGGCGCTCGGCGGGCACTTCGCAGTGGAAGCTGGCGGGCAGCAAGCGACCGGTGGCGCTGTCTTCGAGGCGGTCGAGCACCTGGCGCATGATGCGAAAGCTTGAGGGCACCAGGCCCGAGGCGTCACCCGAATGGATGCCTTCGGTCAGCACCTGCACCTTGAGCGTGCCGCTGGCCATGCCGCGCAGGCTGGTGGTGAGCCAAAGCTGGTCGTAGTTGCCCGCGCCGCTGTCCAGGCAAATCACCAAGCCCACATCGCCCATGCGTGCGCGCAGCGCGTCCACATAAGGCAGCAGGTCATACGAGCCCGATTCTTCGCAGGTCTCGATCAGGCCGACGATGCGCGGGTGCGGAGTCTTCTGGCTTTTCAGCGCCTGCACGGCCGCGATGCTGGCGTAGGCCGCGTAACCGTCGTCCGCGCCGCCACGGCCATAGAGCTTGCCGTCTTCGTACACCGGGGTCCAGGGGCCGAGATCGTTGCGCCAGCCATTGAACTCGGGCTGCTTGTCCAGATGGCCGTACATCAGCACCGTCTGGCCAGAGCCCTCGCTGGCGGCGCGGGTAGCGGCCACTTCAAAAAACATGACCGGCGTGCGGCCTGGCAGCTGGATGATCTCGAGCGTGAGGCCTTCCACCTTTTGCGCCTCGACCCACTGGGCAGCGCGGCGCAGCACCGATTCGATGTGACCGTGCGCGGCCCAGTCGGCGTCAAACGCGGGCGACTTGGCGGGGATCTCGATGTACTTTTTCAGCTCGGGCAGGATGGTGTTGTCCCAAGCTTGGGTGACGTCGTTCAAGGCGCGGACGCTGTCGAGCGCGCCATCGGGCATTTCGCGGTGCAGGGGGGCGTTCATGGGGGACTCCTGAGGGGCCAAAAAAAGCCACTTTAACGCCTGCGCCCCAAAACGCACACCACCCGCATTCACCGGGGTGACATGCAGATGGCAAGGCCTGAGTCCATGGCCGAGGTGGCGCGTCCACCGTGGCTTGTCAAAGTCCGATCAGGGGCGTGTCAGTTGCGACACCGAAAGAGGCCGGCAAACTTCCAGAACCGTGGTCGCTTCCAGCACCTGGGTTTGATCCTGCAAGGGCTCGCACACACAGTTCTCAAGATTACGAGGGGTACAGGCTTGGGTTGGCGGTGCAGGACGGGTATAGAGCATTTGGCCGGTGGCCGCGCCAACGCCGCTCAAGCCACCAAAGCCCAAATAGGCGATTCGGCTGAAACGACCCACCGAGCGATCCACTTCGGGCGTGCGCACACTTTGAGTCGGGGCGCTCGGGCGGGTGATGCTGGCGCTCAAGGTCTGAGGCGACCCATCGTAATTGGACACCAGCCCCCCCTGAAGACCATCGGCCAAACCATAGATCACCTGCACGGGCTTGCCATTGCCCACCTCTGGATCGGCAAATGCACCCGTCACCGACACCACGTTCAGCGTTTCATTGCCCATCAAACCCAGGATGCTGCCAGCCGTCACTTTGGCGGTGGTGTTGCCGTCGTAGGTTTTGTCTGCAACAGCCGTGCCGATGAATTGCAGCGGCGCCTTGCCGATGGTCAACACGCCGTTGCCATAGGTGATGCTGTAGTTGGACGCATCTGCACCTGTGACACCCAAAGCGGCGGTGTACTGACCCACGTTTCGGCCACTGGGCAGACCCGTGAACACCAGTGCATCGCCTGCTATAAAGCCGGAGCCTTGCGTGCCCAGCAGCGTTTGAACGGTACCGTTGTACACCACGGTTTGGTTCGCAGCGCCCAAGGAGGCGGCTCGTTGCGTGATGGTCAGCGGCGCATTGAGGAACTGGATGGTGTAGTTGCCCGCATCTGCGCCTGTGGCGCCCAGGCCCGAGTTGTAGGCGCCCACATTGCGGCCACTGGCCAGGCCCGTGGCGGCCACACTGTCGCCTGCGATGAAGCCGCTCAAGGTGGCCGCACCTTGGGTTTGCGTTTGGCCGTTGTAGACCACGCTGGTGCCTGTGGCGGTGATGCTGGCCCCCAGCTTGTTGATGACCAGTGGGGCGTTCACATAAGTGATGTTGTAGTTGCCCACGTCGGTGCCAGTGGCCACCAAATTCGAGCTGTAAGTTCCTGCATTGCGACCACTGGCCGCGCCGCTGGCTTGTATGTTGTCACCCGCCAAAAAGCCGCTCAAGGTTGGGGCGTCTTGGGTTTGGTTGGCCCCGTTGTAGGTCACGGTTTTGCTGGCTTCTGAGATGCTGGCGTTGGCGGGTGTGATCACGCCACTGTTGCTGCTGGCGGAGGTGATGGCGTAATTGCCTGTCATGTCTGCGCCACTGCTGTCTTTGATTTGGACGCCAGTGACGGTCACCGTTTTGCCGGTGCCAGCGTTTTTATCGGTAAAGCTCAAGCTGCCCGCATTGGCCACGCTGTCGCCTGCGCCAGCCAAGGTGCCCACGACACCGGTGCCCGAGGCGCTCAAGCTGCCGTCGTAGGTTTTTTGGGATGCTGCAGCAGTGACGATCAAAGCCGCTGTGTTGATGGTGCTGGCGGTGTTGTCCACATAACTCACCGCGTAATTGCCGCCGTTGTTGCCATCGGTGACTGTCACTGCGCTGGTGGTCACTGTTTTGTTGCCGGTGCCTGCGTTTTTGTGGGTGAAGGCAAAGCTGCCGCCGCTGATGCTGTCTTGGCCAAACAGTTGGGTGCCGCCCACCACCGTTGCCGTGCCTGCCGCGCTGAGCGTGCCGTCGTAGGTTTTGGTGACATTGGTGGTGGTCAGGCGCAAAGGTGCGGGGGTGATGGTGCCGTTGACGCCCGTCAGGCTGTTGCCACCGCTGAGAAAGTAGTTGCCTTGGTCTGCGCCGCTCAAAGCCAGATTGTTGAAGGCGTATCCCCGTTGGGTGCCCGCGTTCTTTGAATTGAACACGCCGCTGCCCGAAATGAGCAATGTGTCGCCTGTGACTTGGCCCGTCAAGATCAACGCGGTATTGGCCAAGGCGGTGGTACCATCGTAGACCTTGGTCAGGCCACTCACGGTGGGAGTAACAGACTTTTGATTCACGGACAGGTTGCCCACGAACACGGGTGCGCCCAAGAAATTAGCGCCCGTGATGAGGGGGCTCTTGTCCTCAATCAGGTAGTTGCCGACCACGGTGTTGCCCGAGCTGCTCACGCCGGCAGGCGTGTTGCCACTGTAAGCTCGCAGCTTCACATTCACCGAGCCGCCTGCGTTGTCAATGAAGGTGGTTATGTTGCCAGAGACTGAGCGGCTCAGCGTGTTGATCACGTTGGTGCCATCCAGGTATTGCGCCGTCGTGCTGTAGGTGGGCGTTGTCCCATAAGTGGTGGACATGTTGGTGGTGCGGATCAACAACTGGTTGGCCGGCACGATGGTGTAATTGCCGTTGGCAAAGCCGATGGTGTAGTTGCCAGAAGTCAAGCCACTGGGCACCAAGCTGCCTGGATAGCTGCCTGCCGCCACGTTGGTGCTGGCGTTGGTGCGCGCAATGGCCAGAGTGCCGCTCAGCACAGCGCTGCTCTCACCGCCGACCCAGCCGCTGTAGTTCACGCCGTTGAAGTTTGTTGCATCGGTTTGGGTCACAAAGCGTGCATCGGCATTGGCCGTGATCGTCAAATTGGCCTTGTTGATGACGCTGGCGGTGTTGTCGGCATAGAGGATGTTGTAGTTGCCCGTCATGTCCTGACTGTTGGTGTCCTTGATGGTCACGCCGCTGGCCCGAACGGTTTTGCCGGTGCCGGCATTGGCGTCCAAAAAGACTTGAGCGCCTTGGCTGTTGACGCTGTCATTCGCACCGGCCAAGCTGCCCACCGTGCCATTGCCTGTGGCGTCGACAGAGCCGTCGTAGGTCTTGCTCACCTGTGTGGCAGTAACGGCCAAGTTCGCCTTGTTGATGGTGCCCGTGGAGCCAGTAGTGCCGACGCTGTAGTTGCGGCCCGAGTTGCCGTCATTGACCGTGTAACCCGTGCCGACAGTCAATGTGCTGCCGTTGGTGCCCAGTGCATTCTTGCTGCCAAATGCCTGAGACAGACCCGTCACCGTATCGCCCGAGTTGGCGGCAATGCCCGAGACGGCCACGCTGACCGATGAGTTGGTGGTGCCGTCATAGGTCTTGGTATCGGTCGCTGCGGCCAAGGTCAAAGCCTTGGGTGTGATGGTGCCGTTGACCGACTGGGTGGTCACTGTGTAGTTGTTGCCTGAATGACCGTCGCTCACTGTGTAGCCAGAATTCACAGACAAAGTGCTGACATTGGTGCCGAGCACATTCTTGCTGCCAAAGGACTGAACGGCCGTCACCGAGTCTGTGGAACCGTAAGCCAAGCCCGAGATGGCGACCGTGCCTGAAGAGGTGGTGGTGCCGTCATAAGTCTTGCTGTCCGAGACTGCTGTCAAGGTCAGTGCCTTGGCCGTGATGGTGCCTGCCGCTGTTGTGGTTGTCACGCTGTAGTTCCGGCTTGAATTGCCGTCGTTGACGGTGTACCCGCTGTTCACAGACAGGGTACTGCCGCCTGTGCCCAACACGTTCTTGCTGCCAAAGGACTGTGACTGGCCAGAAACGGTGTCACCCGAACCTGAGGCAATGCCGGAGACGACCACGCTGGCCAATGAACTGGTGGTGCCGTCGTAAGTCTTGGTATCGGTCGCTGCAGCCAAGGTCAAGGCCTTGGGTGTGATCGTGCCTGCCGCTGTGGAGGTGGCTACGGTGTAGTTGCCCCCCAAGTTGCCATCGTTGACGGCGTAGCCGCTGTTCACCGACAGCGTACTGCCATCGGTACCCAGAACATTTTTGCTACCGAACGCTTGAGATAAGCCTGTCACGGTGTCGCCAGAGTTGTCGGCAATGCCCGTGACGGCCACGCTGGCCGCAGAAGTCGTGGTGCCGTCATAAATTTTAGTGGCTGTTACAGCGGCCAGGCTCAAGCTCTTGGGCGTGATGGTGCCGTTAGCCGACTGGCTGCTCACCGTATAGTTGTTGCCCGAATTGCCATCGTTCACGGTGTAGCCGCTGTTGACATTCAAGGTGCTGCCGTTGGTGCCCAGCACGTTCTTGCTGGCAAAAGCCTGCGTGAGCGAAGTGACCGAGTCTATCGAGCTGGGAGCCAGACCGGAAACCGTCACCGTGCCGGTTGAGCTGGTGGCGCCGTCGTAGGTCTTGCTGCCCGAGATGGCTTGCAGCGTCAAAGTGCGGGGCGTGATGGCACCGGTGGTTTGCACGCTTGAAGCAGCCAGGGCGTAGTTGCCCTGGTCAACGCCTGACAGGCTCAAGCCGCCAAAGGTGACGGTGTCGTTGGTGACCACGTTTTTGGTGGTGTAGGTGCCGCTTGTGGCGGTCGCGGTGACCGCATCGCCTGACTTGACCGCTGCCAAGTTCAGGATCACGCCTGCGGCTAAGGTGCTGGCGTCATACACCTTGGAGACATTGGTTGTTGTGGGCGAGAGACTGAGTTTGTCCACGGTGAGTGTGCCGCCGTTGATCGTGACCCCGCTGTATGGGGTTGTAGGGCTAGAAGCAACGTTGGTTACGCCATAGGTGTAATTGCCAGCCTTGAGGTAACCACTGGTTGACAAATTGCCCGCCGTGGTCACGGTGGTCTCCATGCTCACTGTGGCACCGGCATTGTCCAATGCCGTCCAAGTATTTCCCGTGCCTGCCGTCATGGCCAGGCTGTAAAGGTTCGCACCGTTGCAGTCGGTTGCCACAAAACAATACTGCGCGGTCACGTTACTGGCTTGGCCCGCCATGCTGGCGGTGCGAATGCCGTAGGTGACACTTTGCGAGGGGACCGTGATCAAGATGTGATTGGCGGGAACCACCTCCAAATCGCCCTTTTGCACTGTGATCGTGTAGTTGCCGTTCTGCGCAGTGGGTGTGAAGCTCAGACCATAAACCGCGCTGTAGTTACCCACCGCAGGCGTGCTCGCGCCGGTGTAAGTGCGGTTGGCCGCAACGGGCACCTGCACCAAAGCGGTGGCCGCGGTGTCTGCACCTTGCAGACCGGTGTAGCTCACGCCGGTGTCGATGGCGGTGCTGGCATTCTGGGTCACAAAGGCTTTGGTGTTGCCCACATTGACCCTCAAAGCTGCAGGTGTGATGGTGCCCACATTGCCGCTGGCCGAAGTGGGCAGGGTGTAGTTGGACATCAAGGTGCCGCTGTTGGCGGTGAACTGGCTCGTGGCCAGGGTGGCAGAAACCGCGCCTGTTCCGCTGTTGACATTCACATTGGCGCTGGCGTAGGTGCCTGCGGCTTGCGTGACGCTTGCGCCCTCACCGCTGACCCATCCGGTCAGGTTGAAGTTGCCCGCGCTTAAAGTGGCGTTGGTGGTTGCGTCATAGACTTTGCTGACCGTGCCGGTGAGGCTGGCCGCCAAAGCCGCAGGCGTGATGGTGCTCGCCGTGTTGTTCACGTAAGTGAGGTTGTAGTTGCCCGTCACATCGGCGTTGGACGCGTCTTTGATGGTCACGCCCGAGGCCTGCAAGGTTTTGTTGCCCGCGCCTGCGTTCTTGTCCAGGAATGCCTGTGTGCCTGCGCTGCTCACGGTTTCATTGGCCGCAGCGCCCGCCAAGGTGCCAACCAGACCATTGCCCGAGGCGCTGGTCGTGCCGTCATAGACCTTGGTCACCGCTTGGGCGGTCACAGTCAGATCAGCTTTGTTGATCGTGCTGGTGGTGTTGTCCACGTAGGCAATGATGTAGTTGCCGGTGACATCAGCGTTGTTGCTGTCTTTGATCGTCACGCCCGAGGCTGTGACGGTCTTGTTGCTCAAACCGAAGTTCTTGTCAGTGAAGGCCTGGGTGCCTGCGCTGTTCACGCTTTCATTTGCCGCTGCTCCTGCCAAAGTGCCCACCGAGCCAGCACCTGTGGCTGTCGTGGTGCCGTCGTAGGTTTTAGCGACTTGGGTGGCGGTGACCGTCAAATTGGCCTGGTTGATCACACTGGTGGTGTTGTCCACGTAGGTGATGGTGTAGTTGCCGGTCATGTCCGCGCCACTGCCATCCTTGATCGTCACGCCTGAGGCTTGCACCGTTTTGCCGTTGCCCACGGTTTTGCTAGTGTAAGACTGCGAGCCTGGCGAGTTGACTGAATCTCCAGAGCCTGCCAGGGGGGTGCCCACCGAGCCCAAGCCGGTTGTGCTGGTGGTGCCGTCGTAGGTCTTGGTCACGGCCGTGGCGGTGACCGTCAAGTTGGCGGGTGTGATGCTGCCCGTGCCCTGAACCGAACTGACGGCGAGGGCGTAGTTGTCTTTGTCTGCGCCTGACAGGGTCAAGCTGCCAAAAGTCACTGCGTCGTTGCTCACCACGCTTTTGGTGGTGTAAGTGCCGCTGCCGGCCAAGGCACTGACGGTGTCGCCATTCTTGGCTTGCAGGATGTTGAGCGTGACACCTGCAGCCGACATGGTGCCGTCGTAGACCTTGGAGACGTTGCTGGCTGTGGGGGTGATGTCCAGTTTGTTCACGGTGAGCGTGCCACTGTTGACCACATAACCGTTGTACGGGGTGGCTGCAGTAGCGCTCAGGTTGGCCACGTCCCAGTTGTAGTTGCCTGCTTTGATGAAACCGCCACCAGACAGGTTGCTCGTCGCAACGGTCGTCGTCATGCTCACGGTTGTGCCTGTGTTGTCCGTGCCGCTCCACTGGCTGCCCGAACCCGCCGCCATGGCGATGTTGTACAAGTTGGCGCCATTGCAGTTGGTGGCCACAAAGCAGTACTGCGCGGTCACATTGCTGGCTTGGCCTGCCGTACTGGCGGTGCGGTTGCCGTAGGTGTCGTTTTGAGAGGCAACGGTCACGATCAGTTTGTCGGCCGCAACCACCTGCAAGTTGCCCTTTTGCACCGTGACGGTGTAGTTGCCGTGATGGGCCGTGGGTGTGAAGTCCAAGCCATAGACTGCGCTGTAGTTGCCCACCGTGGGTGTGGCGCTCGTGCCGGTGTAGGTGCGGTTGGCGGCCGTTGGAACCGTCACCAAGGCCGCGGAGGCTGCGTCTGTACCCTTCAAGCCGGTGTAGCTCAAGCCCGTGTCGATGGCCGTGTTGGCGTTTTGGGTGACAAAGGCCGAGGTATTGCCCACGTTCACACTCAAAGCCGCGGGCGTGATGGTGCCCACATTGCCGCTGGCCGATGTGGGCAGGGTGTAGTTGGACAGCAAGGTGCCACTGTTGGCCGTGAACTGGTTCGTGGCCAGGGTGGCAGAGACTGCGCCGCTGCCGCCGTTAACGTCCACATTGGCGCTGGCATAGGTGCCTGCGGTTTGCGTGACGCTTGCGCCTTCAGTGCTGACCCAACCGGTCACATTGAAGTTGCTCCCGCTCAAAGTAGCGTTGGTGGTCGCGTCATAGACTTTGCTCACGGTGCCTGTGAGGTTGGCCGCCAAAGCAGCAGGCGTCACGCTGGCTGTGTTGCCGGTGCTGGCCGCTGTCAAAACCGGCGCTTGGTAGTTGCTGGCCAATGTGGTGCCACTGTTGACCAGCGTCACGGCATTGACGTAGGCCGCGCCCACCACGTTCTTGTCGTTGAGGGTTGCACCTGTAAAGCTCAGGCTGTCGCCCGACAGCAAATCACCCAACACCAATTGACTGCCTGTGAGGGCGGTGTTGCCATCATAGGTTTTGGTGGCGGTCAGGCTGACCGTTTTGGGGTTGATGGTGGCGGTGGTCGTGGCGATGGCGTTGATGTTGGTCAAGGTGTAGTTGCCAGCCTGCGCGCCCGCAAGGGTCAGGCCCGAAGCGGTCACGGTTTGGCTGATCACATTGCCCAAACCATCACGCGCCACATTGGCGCTGGCAAAGGTATCGCTGGTGCTGGAGAGGGTGACTGCATCGCCCGCGATGATGTCTGAACTGGTGTGACCGGTGATCGTCGCTGTATTCGATTTGTCGTAAGTCTTGTCGCTGGCGGTGACGCTGGCGGTCAAAGACTTGGGGCTGATGGTGGCGGTGGTCGTTGCCGTGGCGTTGGTCAAGGCGTAATTTCCTGCCTTTGTGCCGGTCAAACTCAGGCCCAAAGAGGTCACGGTTTGGCTGGTCACCACCCCCGAACTGCGCGCCACATCGGCGCTGGCAAAGGTATTGCTGGTGCTGCCCATGGTGACATTGGCCGCGTCACTGCTGAAGATGTCTGAAGTGGTGCGGGTCACCGTGGCGGTGGCCGTTTGGTCGTAGGTTTTGTCGCTGGCCGTGATGGCGACCGTGACCAATTTGGGGTTGATGGTCGCACTGGTGGTGGCGGTGGTGCTGGTCAGGGCGTAGTTGCTGGCTTGGGCACCTGACAAACTCAAACCCGAAGCAGACACGGTTTGACTTGTGACATTGCCAGAATTATTGCGCGCCACATCGGCGCTGGCAAAGGTATTGGTGCTCCCTGCCGACAAGGACACCGTATCCCCGCTGATCACGCCCGTGATGGTTTGATTGGTGAGGGTGGCTGCATTTGTTTGGTCGTATGTTTTGTCACTCGCCGTGATCGAGGGCGTGAGTGCCAGGGCGGTGATAGTGACCGCGTTGTTGGTGCCCGCTGCGGGCAAGTTGCTCGAGAAGTTGTAGTTGCTGATCAAACCACCGTTGACACTGCCGAGCGTCAGGCCACTCAGGTCGGTGAGGGTCTTGTTGGCCGTGGCGACGTTTTTGTCATTGATGACTGCTGTACCCCCAGAAGCAGTGAAGGTCTCGCTATTGATCCCGGCTATGGCCGTCATTTGAGTGCCCGTCACGGTGCTCAGGCCGTCGTAAGTCTTGGCCGCCGCCACCTGCGTGAGATTGGCTTTGGTGATGCTGACTGAATTGTTCACACCTGCCGCTGGCAAGCTGCTTGATTCCAGGTTGTAGTTGCTGGTCAGGGCACCGTTGACACCGTTCAAAGTCAAACCGCTGATGTTGGTCAGCGTGTTGTTGGCGTAAGCCACGTTCTTATCACTGATGCTGGCGGTGCCCGCTGACGCTGTAAAGGTTTCACCGTTAACGCCTTGAATGGTCGTCATCTGTGCAGCAGTCACCGTAGTTGAACCATCGTAGGTCTTGGCAGCAGTGATTTGCATCAAGTTGGCTTTGTTGATGGTCAATGTGCCAGCGGTCAAACTGACGGCATATCCCAGCCCGCTGCTTGCTGTACCACTCAATGCATAAGTGTTGGCATTCTTGGCGCCCTGAGAAGTGCCGCCATAGGTGATCGTGCCCAATTGGGCGCTTTCTCCGTTCAAAAGCCCAGAGAAACCAGTTGCAAGACCATTGCCCCCTGAATAAGTGAGACCGTCATATGTTTTGACAACACTATTGAGTGTTGCGGTGATCACGGGCGCTTCACGGTAAATGCCGTACAAGCCCGAGCCCAGGGGATTTGTGACGGTCGAATAGTTGGTGGTCGTCTCGTCGCTGTTGTAACGGAAGTTACCCGAACCCGCACCCACCAAGGTGGTCAAACCGGTGCTGCCCGACAGGGAGCCTGTCATCAAAGTGGCGCGGCCCCCTGTGCCCACACTGACGGTGCCGGTGCCGCTAAATGTGATGTCCCCACCCGTGCTAGTGCCTGCATTGGTGCTTTTACCTGCATCAAGCAACACGGCGCTGCTGGTGGCATTGGTTGTGGCAATGGGTGCAGTGACCGTGATGTTGTTGTCCGCCGCCAAGTTAACCGTGCCGCCAGTCAAGTTGATCGGGCTAGACACAGCCAATGTGCTCGCCGCGCCGGTGATGGATGCTGACACATTACCGGTGCCCGAAATGTTGTTGGCGATGGTGGTTGCAGCTGATCGCACAAAGCTGAGGTTGGCATTGTTGGACAGCGTCACAGCGCCACCGGTGCCCAGGGTGCCTGTAGTGCCGCCTGTGCTGCCGAGCGTGACGGGGGCATTCAATCCGTTTGTGAAGCTCACGGTGTTGCCCACATTCAAAGTGCCGTCGGTGACTGCGGTGCTCCCGGTGTAAGTGTTGTTTGCAGTCAATACCAAGGTGCCGGCACCTGTTTTCGTCAGACTACCGTTGCCAGAAATAACGCCCGTGATGGCGGAGGTGTTCGCGGCATTCACACTGATGCCGCCGGCAGCGCTCAAGGCCCCGGTGGCGTACACGTTATTGACTGAACTCAAAGCCAAGGCACCCGTGATGCTGATCGCAGCGGCGTTGTTATAAACAACGCCCTGAGTGCCCGAGTTGGTGACATTGAGGTTCAAAACTTTGGTGGCTGTCTCTGTCACCGCGCCGCCTAAAACTACGCCGTATTTGTTACCGGTGAGGGTGAGGGTGCTGTTGCCCGTGGCATTGATCGCGCCAAGTCCGATGTCGCGCAGGCCTCCGTTAAAACTGCTACTGCTGCCCGCAGTACCTGTGATGGCGACATTGCCAGAGACCTTTAGATTTCCGCTGTAGCTGCCCGTTACGCCGTTTTCAAAACCCACGCGCCCTGAACTGGTAGAAGCATCCGCAGTCAACGTGAGTTGTCCGCCCGTGTTGGCGAGTGTGCCGCCTAGGCCAACACCGCCATAAATGCTGTTGGTTCCGGTATAGGTTCCAGTGATGTTGACGGCGCCAGTGGTGTTGATCGTCGTTGCGTTATTACTGCCATAAAAGCCGTAGTAATTGGAGCTTGTGAAATTGAGATTAGACGTCCCTCCGGTCAGCCCAATATTGACCGTTGTGGAGCCGTTGAGTTTGCCTGCGCCTGTGCCTGTGAAATTAAGGGTGTTGGCACTGAGTGTGGTGTTGCCAAAAATAAAGCTGGTATTCGTCGCGCCGGCTGTCGATGTGGCGGTCAATGTGGATGAGCCTCCCGTGAGTGCAATACTACGGTCTACCGTGATGGTGTTATTGCCAGTGAGCGTAACGTTTCCAGTGCCTGATACGCCTCCTGCGGCAACGGTACTCAAGCTGTAGGCGCCCGTTCGGTTGATGTCCAGCAAAGCAGGTGAGGTGACGGTCACAGCCCCTGAACCCAGAGTGCCGGTTGCTCCGCCATTACCCACTTTAAGGGTACCTGCGCTGATGTTGGTCGCGCCGCTGTAGGTATTGGTGCCGGTGAGAATTTGGGTGCCTGTGCCTATTTTGTTCAGGGGCGCAGGTCCGCTCAAAACACCCGAGAAAGTGGCTGTGCCTGCTGTGGTGTTGTAAGTGCCAGCTGCTGTGTTGTTTACACCCAAAGTCAGGCTGCCGATGGTGGTCCATCCAAAAGAAACCGCGCCTGCACCAGTTAAGGCATCCACCCGGGTATCGCCCTCGGAGCCAGTAAAGCTCGCGCCTGAGGCGACGTTTAAGCTAGACAGGTTATTGGTCCACTTGCCGTGGTAGTTGGTACTGCCAATGAAGGTGCCTTCCTTCACATCAATCAGGGAGCCCGCCAGCATGTTGAAGGTGGTGTCATTGATGACATTCCATTGCAAGGTGCCCCCACCAGTTTTGGTGATGGTGCCCGCCCCTGTCAAGATGGTGCCTCTGTTGTCCAGCGTGACGCCTGTGGGGGCGTTGAAATCCAGCGTGGCGCCTGCTGCAATAGTAAATTGCGAGGAAGCATACTGTTGAGACGCGGTGCCCGTGGTTGCTGTTGTACCCAAAGAGAGGGTGCCTGCGTTGACCGAGGTTGCGCCTGTGTATGTGTTGGCCCCCGTCAAAATCGATTTACCCACACCCGCTTGGGTCAAGGTTCCCGTGCCAGAGATCACAGCGCTGACAGTGAGATCGCTAGAAGCGTCGCGGTTAAGGACCAGCGCAGCGTTATTGGTCACTGAGCCCGAACCCAGCGTTCCTGTGGCTCCTCCATTGCCAATTTGCAAGGTGCCCGCCGTCACTGTGGTGATGCCGCTGTAAGTGTTGTTGGCGGTCAATACGCCAGTGCCGCCAGTGCCGTTTTCTGTCACTTTTCCCAGGCCGCTGATGGTGCTGGCAACCGTTGATGTACCCGATGTGTTGGTGAACGACAAAGTAGAGGTGGCGTCGGTCAGCGCGAGCGTGCTGCCCGCTGCGCCCAGTGAGCCGCCTGTGCCAATGGCCAAGGTTTTACCTGCGTTGACGGTGGAGGCACCTGCGAATGCGTTGCTGTTGCCCGTCAAGGTCACAACGCCCGTGCCTGCTTGAATCAGACTGCCTGTTCCCGTGATGACGGAAGCGTTTGAATACGCTTCTGCGCGGTTGAAGGTCAATTTAGAGCCCGCCGCAATGCTCAGGTTCGTGACATCCAAGGTGGCCGTTGCAGAAGCAGTTGCAGCCGTACCGTCACCGACTTGGACATTGCCTGCATTGATGTTAAAGGCCGTTGCGCCCACCTTGTCTTTGATAAGCAGATGGCCGCCCCCGGACACGTTGACCGTTCCACCGTTTTGCAAGCCAAAACCCCCTTGAGAATTTTGGGTGAATGCCAGGGCGGCAAAGCTGCCATCCAACAGCGTGGTTCCACTGGTGGCACTTGTCAGGTTCATATTGACGGTGGCACTGTTGGCATTGAACATACCGGTAATGGTGTTGGTGGCACCACCACTGGTGCTGAAGGTGTTGGTGGTCCCCGATGCGCCAATGGGGTTTCCCCCCAAATCCATGGTGCCCCCACCCAAGCCACCTGTGAAATTGAAGGCCGTGTTATTCCAACGCCCATTGGAAGCCGGGCTGAGGGCAAATGTCGAAGCGTTGACGACGTTCACGCTGGCTGGGTTGAGCTGGGCATAAGTGCCGCCGGGTGCAAGCGTCAAGCTGCCGGCATTCACCGTGTAGGCGTTGGACACGTTGGTGGCCACCGAAGGTGTGGCAAGCCACGAATCCAGCGTGAGAGAGCCCGCGCCCGCTTTGGTGAAGTTGGCGGCGTTGATCGCGCCTGAATAAGTGCTAGTGCCAGCTTGGGTAAAGGTGACGCTGGCGTTTTTGTTGGTCGTGTCACCAATCGCACCCGCACCTGTGATCGTGCCGCCGGTGGCAGTCAGGTTGATGTTGGCGCCCGTGCCGGTTGTGCCTGTGGCTTTGATGGCGGCAGCATTGGCAATCGAGTAATTGGAGCCAATGTTGATGGTGGCGGCAGTGCCGCTGCTTGTAATGGCGCCCGTAGCCGCCAAGTTGACGCCCGTGGCGTTGGTGGACCGGTTGCCTTGGATGTTGATGTTGCCGGTGGCAGTGATGTTGGCGTTGGTGGTAATGGCTGTGGTCGTAGCGTTCGTGCTGGCACCCGCAGTAATTACACCTGTGCTGGTGTTGATCGTGCCGTTGGTGTTATCCAGCGTGATATTCGTACCAGAAATCGCCGAATTGTTGGTGATGTTGCCGCCTGTGGTCTGAATGAACAAACCCGCCCCACTTGCCACGGCTGAGCTGGTATTCACGGTCGCCGTGCCGTTGGTTTGCAAATAAAGATTACCCGTTGCAGCCGCGGTGGTCAGCGCCGTGCTCACAACCAGATTGCCTGCGGTCGTGCTGCCCACCTTGGTGGTGGCTGCTGTGATGCGGTTCAGTTCGGCGTTGGAGACACCCAAAGTCAAAGGACTGCCTGTTAATACATCTGCACCGCCCACATTGATCAAGGTACCAGCGGTGCGGTTTTGGATGGTGACGGTGCCTGTGCCTGCGTTGATACTGGCCGTGGGGCCAATGGACACACTGTCAGCTGAGACCGTCACAGATGCGTTGGCTGAACTGGTGTTGATCGATGAACCGTTCAACAGCGCCAATGCTTCGCCAGAACCACCACTGGTAGCATTGATCGTGACCCCACCATTGCCTGTGGCAGAAACAGTCCCTTTGGCATTAATATAAACACCCGAACGAAAAGCAGATGAAGACGTGGTTGAGCCTGTACCGTCGAGCAAAATTGCCGATGAGCTGTTGCTGGAAGTCAGCTGTGTTGAGTAGGTCGGTGTTCCATATTGACTGATTTCAATACCGTACGCTGCATCAGTGCCAGTGGACGCCGATATGCCATACATGGCAATCTGACCGGTGCCAGCGTTGATGACATTGTTGCCCGAGGCGTCGCGCAGGCGGATACCGTTAGAACGATAGTCATAAATCGTTGAGTCGCTCGTACTTTTACCGCGCAACGTGATGTTGCCACCGTTAGACAAAAGGCTAGCGCCCTCCAATAAAATGCCATTGGGGTTGGTTGAGTTGCCGGTTGCGTAACTGGCTGCAGATCCTGCACTGCCGCCGCCCAGTGAAATATTGCCACCGTTGCTGGTGATGCCTGAGCCGGAGTTCATCACAATGGCCCCGGCACCACTGGCATCAAAGTCGCTGTTGAGCGTGACGTTCAAATTGCCAGAAGTTGATGTAATGGTTTTGCCAGCAGCCAAAGTAATGTCGTTATGCGCCCGGAGCGTCAAATTGGCAAAAGTTCCCGCTGTTTTGGAAATACTCTCATTGATTGCGATGTTGCCTGCGCTGGCCCCCGTTGCGCTGGTGGCAATCGTGACGCCTGTGCCAGCATTCAAGCTGGCGTTGATGTCGGAGGCAAGGATGACCGAATCTGCGCCGGCGGTGTAAGTGGCTGCGTAGGCCGTACCGCTCGCACCGCTGGCAGCAATGGTGATATTGGTGGGGTCTAGCAGCCATTCAGCGGCATACACCCGCACACCGTCGGTTTTCAGATAATCACCCGAGGTCTCGACAAAGCCTTGTTTGCTTTCAAGAATTGCGCCACTGACATCGCTGGCCTTGGCCAGCACACCGGTGTCCGTATCGCGGCCGATGATGATGTCGCCGCCTTTAAGCGTGAGCCCTTGGTCATCGCGACCCGTGCTGTTGGCGGTGATGCTGCCGTCCACAACAATTTGGCCACCATCGGCTAGCAGATGCACCGCACCGGCTTGCACGCCACTGGTGTCTATGCTCCCCGAGTTCAACAAAGTGGCCACGGCTGGGCCCATTGCTGCGGCTTGCATGTAGACCTGCCCGCCCTCGACCACGATCACGCCGTTCTTTTGGTTGGCCACCGAGGCGTTGATGCTCGCTGGCGTCAGCTCCAGCTTGATTTTGCCGGTGCGGCCAACCGGCACTGTGATGGTTTCTGCTGCGCCCAACGCCACGCCGCCTTGGGGCGCGATGATTTGGCCCTCGTTGCTGACGCTGGCGCCCAGCAAGGCCACATAACCGCCTGGGGCCACGTTGATGCGGCCCTTGTTGATGACTTGCCCCGTGCTGCCGTCCCGTGTGTAACGGTATTGACCCGCCATGAAGTCGGCGTCCGAGATGTTGAGGGTGGATGCGGTGAAGGCGCTGGCGCTCACGCTGCCGTCGCTGCCCACGACGATGCCCTTGGGGTTGACCAGCACAATTTGGCCGTTGGCCTGGAGTTGGCCCAAAATTTGGGTGGGGTTGTCTGACAGCACGCGGTTGAGCAACACCGATTGGCTGCTGGGTTGCGTGATGTTGACTTTGGCGTTTTGTCCAATATCGAAGCTTTGCCAATTGACCACCGCTTTGGGGGTGCTCTGGGTAATGGCCATTTGGCTACCCGATTGGCTGACACTGACCGCGCCTTGAATGACCTGCGCGCCTTGGGGCAGGGTTTGCGACCAGCCCAAACTGACCGAAGCGAAGCTCATGGCCAGAACACCGACAAAGCGCGCGCCTGCAAAGCTTGGGTTAACCCCAGACGCTTGGCCAGCACCTTGGCCTGTCGATTGACTGCTCGCATGTTCACCCACGGCCACCAGGGTGCCCAGGCGCTTGGAAAATACAGTTTTGTAGCAAAGTTTGTTCACGGGAAAATATCGTCAATGAACGCCATCCACAAAAAGCGACATGCTTTTTGCCAAATGCGAGTTCTTATTGGCGAATTTTCCAATTTCGTAACGATTTAATCATTACCCAATTGGGGTACTTTGATGAATTTTTCTATTTTTCTTTGTTACAAATGGTTAATGTGAGATTTTGTGGGTTTTAAGCCTGACCCGGACTTCTTCAGTAGTGAAAACTCAAAGCCAGATTGACCCGGTGGTTGTTGGGTTCGGACTCGACGTTGCTGGGCAACCA
>Ga0247832_1002253_pt1 | contig 30267 bp, 46 predicted proteins | sample LaCruzMarch2015__10_FD_192407 | JGI IMG/M metagenome (GOLD analysis project Ga0247832, IMG submission 192407) | Freshwater microbial communities from meromictic Lake La Cruz, Castile-La Mancha, Spain - LaCruzMarch2015_4m | ecosystem: Environmental > Aquatic > Freshwater > Lake | place: Spain... | reverse complement strand
GTGATATTCACCGTTACACGATAGTTGGAGTTTGACATGAAATTGGTCGCACAGAGTGATGTTCGCGAAGATCTGCCAGCAGGCGAGTACAGCTCGAGGCTGATCGAGGTCAAGACACTGCCACCGAGCGAGCTACACCCTGATTGGGGCTCATCGCTGGCGTGGGAGTACGAGGTGCTGCTTGGGCCGCGTAAGGGCCAGAGAGGCACGGCCTTCACGCCATGCGTGCTCAAGAGTCAGAACGGTCTTGGAGTGCTGATGCGCTCGATGCTTGGGCGAGCGTTTGCGGCTGGCGAAGAGTTTGACGCTGATGCCTTGATCGGCAAGACGTTCAAGATCTTCGTTGACTTTAATAAGTCTGGCTCGCGCACACGAGTGATGCGAGCCATTCCGATCGAGGATCCGTCGATCCCGCTGGCAAACGTCACATCAGCGCAGGCTCCACCGTTCACTCCTGGGCCGCGTACTGCGCCAGCGCCAACAAACGAGCTAGGGCATAGCGCTCCTCGACGACCAGCGGTAGCGCCACCGGCTGCGCCAGTCGCCAAGGTGCCAGTCGTAACCGTGGCAGATTACAAGCGCCAATCGTGCTTTGCCTATGTCCAGATTGGAGAGGATCCAGAGACGCACGAGATGCAGGTCTCAGCGATACGTCAGCTCGTAGTCTCCGGCACCTCGCCGAGCGAGATCTTCTGCTATATACCAGAGACAGCGTCATGGCTGACGCTCACGGCAGTGGACATGCCGTTCTGACCTGTGCTTACGGGTTCAGAGACTCATGGATTGAGTCTGATGCCGGACGTGGTCCACCATGATCCGGCACGCCTACCAAAATGCCTCGAGGACTGGCGGCGCAGGCCATGACGCGCTGAGGCTTCCGGGGCGCGGTGAGTACCCAGTCACTCACCGCTCTCACGTGTACAGACACGCAGTGCACACTGCGCCGGGTACTAGCCGAGCATCGAGGCTCGGGCGTGAGATGCCGTGTTTTGCGGCAGTTTAGAATCACAGGAGCATGTTATGAACCAGTTTACAGACCGTGCGCTATCCGCAGAAATGAGGCAAATTACGCCTGCTTTGGCGTTAGACTATATTCAGTATAATTATGATAATCGTCCCTTGAAGACTGCTCATGCAAATAATCTTGCCCAGCAAATGATTGATAATAACTATATAGAAGGCGTTGGAGACATTTCTTTTGCAAAATCTGGACGGTTAATTAATGGACAGCACACATTGCACGCAATAATTAAGTCTGAAACTAGTCAAACATGCTGTATTCGGTATGGGCTGCCAGAAGATGCCTTTGAGATTTTTGATATTGGAATAAAACGCAGCATGGCTGATGCCTTGAAAATTACCATTCATGAAGCAGCCATTTGCAATTTATTGCATTCTTTTATTATATATAATACAGTTCGACCATCTCCTAAAGAAATTCGACATATTTATAATTTAATTTCTGCGCCTTTAGAATTTATTAAACAAATTGAAAATTGGAGTCACAAATTGTCTCCTACTGCCATACCTGCGGCATTTTGCGCATCCTGGATTTTAAATCGTAATAATTCAGACTACATGTTTAGAAATTTACGCTGGCTCTCTAATGACACTGAACTAAATAGCATTCCTCCAAAAATTGTGATGGCTTTTCAGGCGTACGCAAAATCTAGTAGATCTAAAAGTTCTTGTGGAACTTCACCTAGAATTTCTTTTTTTCTAAAAGCCATGAAAGTTTTTGATCCTAGTTGTTGTGATGTTACAAGAATTTACGAAACTGAAGGCGCTCCGTTAGATGTCATGAAAGAAAAAATAAAAGAATATTTTTTTGGGGCCAATCTAAATGACTGATCCATGGATTGACCACAAGGACTGCTGCGCCCAGTGTGGCGCTCAGCGAGTCATGATTGCGGATGGACTATGTCGCGCTTGTTGGCGTGAGTCCAACGGAGACGCGGAGATGGAGCGAGAGGATCTGTATGGGGACTGAGATCACATCATGAGCCACGGTGGCCATGGCCCCTACTGCTCGTTGCAGTCGGGATTTTCTGCGGGCATTTGCCGCTGAACTGTCACCATGGCCACCGTTTTTAATTTGCTAGGATCAGATTATGCGCCCATTATGGCAGGTGATGGTTGATTATGGCGGCAAGCAATGGGCGCTGATTAGCAATCTCACGGAGGAGGTTGCCCGCGAGTTGAGCACAGGGCTTAATCGCTCAGCTAGGGCAGGAGAGCCTATTTTGTTTTGGCCCGAGCACGTCTCACGGACTTGGGCCATCGGCAGGGAGGATACGACTGATGAGCAATGCAGTGGTGTGCGATGCCTGGGCGATCGAGATGGCATGGATCGAAATGATCTTAACGATGGAGAGCTGGAATGAAGATTGTTCCGATAACGAGTAGAGTACGTGGCAATGACGGGCGTATATGGCATGTGCCACTACACACCTTATTGCTCGATTGTGCCCGGTGCGAGACTGTCATGAGCGCTAGCCTAGTGACATTGGCTCGGGGTGGTGGTACTCTGCCCCTGATGCGTGGTCGCCTGCCGGATCTCGCAGGCAACATGAGGCCTTTCTGTGAAAAGTGCTACGATGGAGTGAGAATTAACCAATGAGCATTCTCGACAATATCAATAAGGCCTTCATTTCTGGCGAAGAGCTGACTGAGCTGGATATCCAGTGGCTGCTCGATGAGGCTGAGGCTGCTGCTCGACTGAGGGCAGCCATACGCAAAAACTGCACTCTCCGCGCAATGGGCACGGAGATGATTCAAGATTGGGCTCGTGAGGCACTAGGATGATATACGCTATCTGCTCTATTCTGTTATTCGGCCAGTCTGCTCAGCAGAGCGCGAACACCAGCGCTGCTCAGGGTCGCATGGCTCATCGTGGCGGCAGCTACCGCTATGAGGGCGTGGGCTTTAGCACAGCCAGTGCTCAGCAGGCCATCCGCAACTGCTGCTACTACGGGCAGCGTACGCCGATCGAGATCGGCGTGAGCCGCGGTCGCAATGGCTGGTACGCATGCGTGAGATACCGATGATGGATGAGCGCTCACCACCGACACGATCTGATGAGACGCTGGCATGGTTTGGCGCAGGGCTGCTAACCGCAGCCCTTGGCTGGACGCTGTATTGGACGATCTGGCTATTACGTGAGATCCTAGGCTGAGGAGGACATCATGAGCATTGACGCAGATTGGTATCGCAAAATGCAGGAACTCAAGATAACGCTCGAGAGTGTGTCTGATGTCCTGCAAGATAGCGAGCAGTTGGTGCACGAGTGGGTCAAGGAGTATCTTGATGAGCGATCCAATTAGCCCTTATCATTATCGACCTCGAGACGGCAGCAACATCGACTGTGCTGCCGCGCAGCGGGCAGGCCTTGGCCTCGCTGGCTATCGATCGTACCTGGCAGGGTGCGCCGCCAAGTATCTGTGGCGGCACACCGAGAAGAACGGCATCGAGGATCTGCACAAGGCTGTGCAGTGCATCAATATGCTAATTGATACCTACGAGGGCAGCACATGACGCACCTACAGCTACTGATTGAGTCGCAGCAAAGAGTCAAGAAACTAGAGCGCCACATCGGGCAGATCAACAACGGCATCGATGTCGTCGATGTTCTCTATCGGCAGATCAGTGCCTATCAAGCTGAAATAAGGAGACTACTCAATCGGCTATTTCGTTATTCGATGGATGATGGCACTGAGCATCAGCATCGTTATGCTCTACTGGTACCTAGTCTCGAGACCAAGGGCGAGGGTCGATATACCACCATCACGACCATGGCCGATAAGGATGAGGCGCTCAGCCTTGCGCATGAGATGCTCACGCTCTACGACCTACAGTGCGAAGTCATGGACACCGAGACGCAGAATATCCTAGATACCTAGTCTCGACGCAGCACGGTGAGACCATTGTTGTTCTGGCGGATCAGCTCGATCCGCCATTTATTATTGGCATCAATGAACTCGTCAATAGCCATCAAGAGCCCTGCCTTGCCCGCATAGGTAGGCCTAGCAAGCGGCGAGGCGTGAGAGTAAATCGGCTCATCTTGATGGCCATATGTCACAGTGTCGTGTAAGATAATCACACCATTTTTTCTTAGACGGTCGGCGTGCTTGGCCAACTCACCTCGGAGTTGAGCGTAGGTGTGCAGGGTGTCAATAAATAGCAGATCAGTCTCCTCGATCACATTCATCATCAGCACATCAGCCCGGCGGAACTCATACTCGATGCCAGCTGATGCTGCGTGCTCAGCCACTAGGCTCGTATCCACATGCACGATGTCATAGCTGATCATGCGCTGAGGCAGCCCCGCCAGCAGAGCCCAGGTGGAGATCACACCACGCACGCCCATCTCGGTGATGTGCTCCTGATTCCATGCGTAGTCACGCAGGATGCTCAGGTGCTGGTTGATGTCACTAGGCGTGTCCCGCACACGGGCATACTCGGTCAGTATCGACATGATGGTCATCTCTGCACCGGCAGATACTCCGTGTACTCATACGGCCAGTGCGGCACCAGCTCAACGATGCCGCGGATCTTATTGTGCTGCGCCACATACTGCGCAGCCAGCTCGCTCACGATGTTGGTGCTCCACCCGCTGGCGTGGTAGCCGCCTGACGTGCCCCATCTGTAGACGTAGAACCGATGCTTGTCCTCGATCTCCTGCGTAATGGTGCCGTAGCGCTTGCGCAGCTCGTCAAATAGCAGAACGTCGATAGCCCCACTATCTCTGACCTCGCTGTAGCTGCCGACCGACTCAAATACCTCCCGGCTCATTAGAAGATTGCAATGGTAGAGATTGCGACTAGGCACAAGCTTGTGCGGATCCTCCTCGAACCACGCACTAGCAGTGTGGTAGATGCGGTGCTCGTTAAGATGCTCGACGCTGTAGCTTAAGCGCCACGGCAAATAGATATCGTCATCTTCCCAGATCGCTAATAGGTCGCCAGTAGCAAGAGCTGCTGTGCGGTTAAACTTGGCACCGAGTGGGCGGATCTGCTCGAGCAAATTGACGATGCGTACCTGCGGGTGGTCATATATCAGAGTCTGCTCACCGTAGTCGTTGAGCACGATTAACTCTTTCTCTCCATGATAATCCTGCCGTAGAAACGACTCGATGGCATGCTCAAGCTGGCGTGGCCTGCCATACGTCGGGCATAGGCACGAGATCTTTGGCAGCATAACTCACCCCTGAGGTCGTGATCGTACTCTATCGAGCCATGCCGCGGCATCGACTCGCACCAATGGATTGTGGCTGCGCCAGTCGCTGTAATGCCCAAATATGAAATGGCAATCCTCGCACAGCGTCATCAGATTGCCGGGCGATAACTCGAGCTCAGGGTGCAGATGGTAAGGCATGACATGGTGTACCTCGAGAGAGGTGACACGGTCGCAGGCTTCACATTTCTGCTGTGCCTCGAGGTGTTTGCGTTGCACCGCCGACCATCTCGGTGATCGAGGAGTGCCGCCGTAGACATCAGCAATGCCTGGTGATGTGAGCAGTCGGTCGAGCCATCGAGCGAATGAGTTAAGCATCCTTATCCTTAGCCTCGAGCACATGGGTGCGGATCAAATCAGTGCAGTACTCGGCCAGCATCCTCCATCCGTGCCCGTCCGGGTACTCAGGATCGGCAAGGATGGCGTCACATGCCTCCTCAGCCCATACCCGCAGCAGCTTAGGGTCAGGGATAGCTTGACCCGGTCGTACCTTGATCGCCTGCAAGGTGTGTGCCTTGATTAACGCCTCACCCAATACTGTGGTTGCGCTGGTCAGGCAGAGCTGAGACCAGCCCTCCTGCCCACGTGCCAGCCGTCGTACTCGCTCGATGTGCTCGACCATGTGACCTCCTATATGATCCATGAGATCTTGCGTGTCGGGAATCCCTCGACGTTGGAGAATATCCAGCAGTCGCCACTGCGCAGCATAGCCTCGATGGTGCTGCTCGAGGCATAGAATCCCTCAGGCCCAGGACTGCCCGGCCCTACTGGCCCAGTGTGCGACGATGCGCCCCAACTGTTGTCGATGCGCCCATACTCACGGCCAGTCATGGTGGCGTAACCACATAGGCACATGCAGTGCTGCCATGTGCCTGCTGCCATCGCAATACCGTTAGCGTTTCTCGTCATCGTGAATCCCTGCGATGAGCAGAGAGCGATGCCGTAGCCATTGGCAAGAGCTTTCTTGGCATCCAGCCAGTTGCGCACTCTCGTGACGGCTCGCACCGGGTGGATTTTGGCTATCTGCTCTAGCTCTAGTGGCACACCTTTGCTGCCGTATTCACGACATCGAGACTCTGAGTACTCACGCAGGTCGATGCCTAGATACTCCTCACGGCCGAGTACTCCCCAATCTCGCACCCATGCCGCAGCGTTAGCACCGATTGCGCCATCTCCACGGATGCTGCCACCACCTACCTCGACGCGGGCACCACCATAGATCGGCTCAGTGGCAAGCGGGATGTACTGCTCAGACTCGCCAGCAACGATCTCAGCACACATCGTGTACTCAATTGCTCTGGCCGTCCCGAACGCCACGCAGGAGCCAACCTTGCCCTGATTGCGTGGAGGCAATAGGGCACCAGTGGCCTTGCGGGCGAGATCCCAGAGATAGACGTGATCGGGCAGATCCTCGATAGGAGTCGAGCCGATAGGCGTACTACTGATGTCCGCATCGACGCAGGTAGCGACGATGTCATCCACGGCTTGCTTGTCGTCTACCCATCCCGGCACATACTGGCTATTCATCGGATAGTCTCCAGAGCTGACACGATGCGGGATGACAATGTGATCGCTGCGTCGCGTAGCTCGGGTGTCAGGGCACGATCATCTGCGCCCATGACTGCGGCCCACTCGACTGCGATGCGCTCTCTGATGGGCGATAATGCAGTGTCTGCGATGCCAGCGGTCTTGCGTGCTGCGATCAGTGCTGAGTAGAGCTGCTCGGTGGTCGTGATCGTCGGTGAGCGTATCGTCGCAGGTGCTGCCCTGTAGAGCGTCAGCAGCCGCGCCAGTGTCGCGGCCTTGTCTCGCTCCTGAGATCCGCCATAGATGCCGCCAAGTGCCTCAGAGAGCGTGTCAATCGGTGGTGGTACTGGCGGAGTCGAGCCACCGATGATCACAGTTGTGATGACTGGCTCGGTAGGAATGTCGGCAACGCTGGTGTAGGCCAGCAGGCGGTATCTGCCGGGCTTGGCGCTCGTGACTACGGTCGCCCGTTGGTTGGCTAGCAGGCTTGGAGGGAATACTTGCAATCCCTGATCGAGAGCCACGTATCTGACGACCTTGCCCTCAGTCGTCGCAATCACCGTGACAAACTCGGCTACCTCGCCGCGTACCTCAGCGGGTACGACGAGCTGGCCCAGTGCTAGTAGAGCTGCGAGCATCATTGTTGCGTCATCCCTGAGTTACGTGGTTGCGGTCTGCACCCTAGTGTATCGATTTTTGCCGAGATCGCCACGGCAGTGTCGGCAAGGTCGTGCTGAGTAGTGCTGATATCCTTGATGCTGCCGCGCAGCTCTTTGAGAAATTCCCGGTGATCATCTCTCACCGGGATGAGAATGTTCTGCGCTAGCCACCATGCTGCTGCAGACACTCCGCAGAGCACAACGTAGAGCAGCCAGATATGGGGCCCAAACGAACGGCTAACCTCATCCATGACTCTCTCCTAGTCGTGAGTTTTGACGGCTGGCACGTTGTCGTACCTGCCGTCGAATATCTGCGGGTAGATCTCGAGCACCTGCCGTTCAACCTCAAGCCGCTGAGCTTGAGGTAGCTTACGTCCAAAATACTCTCTGAATTGTGTGATGTTCCAGCGCATCTCGTATGCGCCGATGAGATAGTTGCGCATCTTGTCGTTGAGCGTGAGGCTGTATGGGACTGCGCCAAAACGTGGGAAACGATGGCACCACCCGAGCCATGGCTGGTAGAGTACCTTGCCTCCATAGAGACGGACTTTGTCGTGTATGTAGATCTCTTCGCCCGCGAAACCCCTGAAATGCTGGCTAAACTTGGGCCAAGCGGCTTGACGCATGAATGATAGAGCGCTGCCGTGGGCGTGCACTTCGCGTGTCTCGCTGACCGGGTAGCGACTATCGACGAGCCATGTTCCGAAAAAGTCGCCACGCAACTCAGGGCTCAGCTCGGTGGCGATGATGTTGCCCGCCTCTGAGCGCAATGGCCCGACCCACATATCATACCCGACTGCGTCAGCTCGAGCCGCGGCCACCAACTTGCCAACTGCACCAGGAGCGAGCAGCACGTGACAATCGACAAGCAGCACATGCGAACCCCGCGCATGCTCCCACACGGAGTTTTTCGCGTGCGCTGGGCCTAGCGCTTTAGGCACATGGACATATCTGGCCTGCGCATTATTGCAGACGTTGCCGATCTCGCCACGATTAGGCTCGGGGTGATCATCGACTACCAGCAGCTCCACGCCTGAGAGGTCATGGTGCATGCGGAGAGAGGATAGGGTCCACCATACGCCCTGCGGGTCGTCATAGGTCGCCATGCCGATTGTTAGGTCAATTGCCATTGTCAGATCTCGGTGCGTAGTCATCACAGGAGACGCAATTACGTGCGCTCTGATCCCGAGATGATATCCTACATCGCTCATGTCTACCACACTGATGCAAGATTGCCAATGTTCCGCCGCACCCACAAGACGGCTTGTCTTCGAGAGCGTTTCCTAGATTCTTGCAAGGGTTTGCCATAATTAATTTGATTTTACGCAATGTTTCAAGTTGTTCGGCGGTTGGCTGGATATTTTGCGCCGGTGGCGTCGCACCCGTAGTCGTGACGGTTGACGCCACCGTGGCAGGATCAGCGCCCCATAGCGCACGATATCGAGGGTCGTGATCGAAGAGCCAGCAGATGCGGCATGATGAATGCGCAGGTGTGTGGTTGCATGGTTTCATTCGGTCACCAATAGCCTAATTGTCCCATCAGCCACAGCGCCATAGTGCATCACAGAATTCAGTGTTGGAGGAGCGCCAGGGTTATTTAGTGTAGAGCATATCTTTACTTGCGAAGATGCTTCGTAATTGACTGGGAAAAATGTTGCACAATCAATATCGCCACCAGTTTGGTGCCAAACATCATATACACCATAATCAGAAATGTTTCCATCACTTTTTATTGTCTGGAGATGACAATCACTCAGAGTCCAGCCAGCACTTGGGCTGAATTGGAATACATATGATTTCATGTGCGAATTCAAATAAATTCTAAGATCAAATTCACAATTATATGGTGGTATATAATAATCTTTTATAAAAAATCTGCCTTGTATTTCTAAATTACGATTGCAATTAGTAAATTGAGTACTATTGCAATCTGGCACAGTTGTTGGCAATGAATATGCCCCTACATTTGCGCAAAGTACTTTTTTGGGACCAAAGGTGTCAACGACTAGGCCATCAATGTCATATACGTAGTGGATGCCGCCAGCTCCAGAAAAAGTCACAGTGTGTTCAAGATTTAGTGTTATTGATCCTCCTATACAAGTAAGTACTCCATAGTCATCGATTAATGTTAAATAATATCTATTTTTTAGCTGATACGTTGGGCAACATGTGAGAAACGGCATCGGGCAGCAATTAGCATTTGCACAACACTTCTTGCACGTCAACCGCTTACACGCTGGCGTAGCCGTCTCGCCATCCGTCGTGCCGTTGCTCTCAGGATACGAGCACGAGCAGCCCGTCGAGCATGTGCCATTACCGCCAGAGACCTTGATCCATTTTTGTAATTCTGCGTACCAGCGCCATGTGCATGTCCCGGTGCAGGGCTGCTCGGTTGTAGTTGTCGTTGTGGTCGACGAGGTTGTGGTGCCAGTGCCCGTAGTCGTGGTCGTCGTTGTCGGCGGCGCAGTGCTTGTCGTGCTAGTCGAGGTGCTGGTTGTTGTGGTCGTAGTGGCTGGAGTGCCTTGACACGGGAGCTTCACCTGCTGCCCTTGAGACGTTCCGGAAAAGGATGGCGCCGGCGGGCAATAACACCCGGCATTTGTGCAATCGGAAAACAAAAATATCCAATGGTCGGCGACTCCCATCTCGCCTTGCGACCAGCTCCATGTACAGCCACTACATCCGGGTGGACCTGTCGTGCTTGTCGTTGTGCTCGAGGTGGTCGAGCTAGTCGTGGTCGATGATGAGCTACTCGAGGTCGTCGTTGTCGGTGGCGCAGTGCTAGTAGAGCTGGTTGTCGTAGAGCTAGTCGTGGTCGATGATGAGCTGCTCGAGCTTGTCGTGGTCGATGATGGCGTGCCCTCGCAGGCTACGGTCGCGACGTATCCGTCATATGGGCCTTCCGCCCCAGGTGGAGGCCCACACGTACAACCACTCTCGCACGTGTTAAATCCGCCGGGATACCATGCCTCAGCTCCAGCGTCCCAGTAGTATGTGCATTGGCCAACGCATCCCGGCATATTTCACCTATAGCATGTGTACGTACATTGCCCTCACGGCGATGCCGTCGTAGTAGTACTGGTAGTCGTCGGTGCCGCGGTACTGGTCGTCGTGGTTGTTGTACTGCTAGTCGTGCTGCTAGTCGTGGTGCTTGTCGTAGTCGTCGTCGTCGTGGTAGTCGTGCAGAAATACGCCCCCGGCACGCATATCGTCGTGTACTGAGGCGTGATGGTGCCATCGACGCAGGAGATGGATGACACGTAGTCATAGCTCAGATTTGCGCCACCACCACTGCCCGAGAGATCGATCATGTACACGGCATCACCACTCGGCCCAGTGCCCGCATAGCGTGCTAGGTATCTTTGCACTGCCGGTGTACTGCCATTGATGTCCTTGATTTTGATAGCAAGCCCATCGACCCATACGTCAGTCGATGACTCATACTCCATGATGAATCCGGGATAGAGCCCCGACGATGGCGTTGTCGAGGTGACACGGATCACATGCACCGTAGGGTAGCCGCTGCTCGTGATCGGCTGGCCGTTGCGGCTGCGATTGGTCAGATTGCCCGCCTCATACTCTCTTAAGAGCGTGGCGAGTCGTGCGACTGACTGATCGTCTAGGAGATAGCCTGCCATTGCCTACGGGCCTCCTAGAGTGACGGGAACGTGACGCGTGGGTAGACATGGTACGTGAGCGGGATGGGTGTACCGCCAGCAGCCAGTGGTTGGCCTGCACCGTCAAGATTGACGGGCACCGTCACGTTGACTCCATTGATGTCGATCGGTTTTCTCGCCCCGCCTGATTTTTTAAACATTCCCATGTCATTGACCACATATGCCCATCCGTTAGGTCTGTATTCAAATACAAGCGACCAGCGCCAGTAGCTGACGTTGTTTTCATAAACTAAATTGGCGCTAACGCTATTAAGCTTGACCAGCGCTGTACCGCAGACGTATGGCCCGATGGTGTAGCTCGCCGCGTTGATGCTGCCAATGGCACCGATCCATGCCGCTGATGGCGAGCTAGTCGAGTTGAGCCCTACGGTGATCGTGGCTCCGCCCTTGACGATCTCAGTGGGTGGCAGGAACGGATCGTCTGCGGAGTTTTTAATTAGGTTATTTGAGCGATCGTAGGTGACGCCGATCGGGTAGGCGACCGTGGCGACGCTGTAGTCTCGAGGTCGTGATAGCGGGTTCTCGACACGATCCGCGGGCGCTTGCCCTGCCTGCTGCGTCTCGACCGCAGGATCGCCCGATGGCGCGGATGCCGCCGATGGCGCATCGATGTTGTATCCGTAGTTTGCCGTGATCCTCCAGAGCGTAGGGTCGCCCTGATCCTGTGATGGCTGTAGGCTCAGGCAGTAGGCCTTGACATCCTCAGGATGCACCGACCAGATCGTCGGCAAAGATGGATGAGATCCCGCGTAGCCTGGGCCATACGTGGCAGAATCGGTTCGCACCAAAAAAACGCGGGCATAGGTGCGATTGTATTTCTGATCGACGTTAGCCGTGCGCCCCTCGGCGACCTCGCTAAATAGTTTGTACGCCATGTCGCCTCCTTATTTGGGTATTATTAGTGTGCCGGGCTTGATTATGTTAGCCTTCTCGGCAGCGACGACCAGCCGCTCTTGCAATTTGGTTTGTGCCGCATCCTGTTTGGCGGCCTCCTCGAGCGCTAAGACAATCATCTTCTGCGGATCTGCTTGGGCGTTTGTCATCTCCATACGTGCCCTGATCTGCGCCTCAGCAGCGCCGGCAGAGCCGACGACAAACGCCTGAGCGCTGCCTGCCTGAGCGGGCGCGAATTGCTTGACTAGATCTTGGAGAGCCTTGCCGGTGACGCGGGCTTGGGCGGCTCGCAGCTTGTCAGCACTCTCCTTGCTGCCCTTGGCTGCCTGCGCCATGATTGTCTCGAGATTGCCCGTCATCTCCGCGAATTTCTCGGTGATCGTCTTATTGTTGTTAACTATGTCTCGAGTCATTTTGTCGTTGTCTTTGGTCGCATTCTCAAGATCAAGCGTGAGCAATGCCGTCTCTCGGGCTTGCTCCTCAAGAGCAGCGCTGCAGGCCTTGGTCTCTTCCTCTAGATTTTTTGCGGCCTCAGCCTCAAGCATTCTCTCTTGTGCCAATTTACTTTCCGCTGCGGCCTTAGCCGTGGCCTCAGCCTTTGCTGCCATCTCGGCCATAAGCTTGTCGGCCTTAGCCTTAGCATCGACGGCGGGCATCAATTCACTAGGTCTTATCGCAGGGCTGACAAGTTCTGATTTTGCATGAACGCCTGGGCCAGTTAGTCCAAAGGTGAGCATGTTGAAAAAGTCATCGTCGAACGCTTTCTCTTCTCGCAGCCTAGCATCTAGTCGTTTTTTTGCCGCTTCAGAGTTTGCATCCTCGCCGGGCAGGGCGGCAGTAAAACTAAACTTGACCGCATCGCTAATGTTCTTTGGCGTTGGCAGGCCTTTGTAATCCTCCATGAGTTGCCGTATGCCAGCGACAACCTCGTCAAACATTGTTTTCAGCGATGAGACGCCTTCAATCAATTTGTTAGCAACGTCTTTGGCAATCTGCTTACTTGATTCAAATATAGAGGCTAGGCCTGCTGCTTTATCTTTGGGATCGACCACGGGCAGGAATGCTGCAGCGATTTCTTGCACGACTTCTTTAACTCCTTGAAACGCGCCCTTGAGTGCGGCGAACGCCTTCTCTGGCTGAATGATGGCAAGCATCTGCTTGCCTATTTCTGTTAGCAGGTCGTTGAACCCAGCGGTAACTTGGCGAAGCATGCCCTCAAATGAGTTGGCAATTTTGCCCGCTGTATCTGCTGCCTCTTTAGTGTTCGACGCGCCGAACACTGCACGTACTGCGGTTGCGCTGCTGACTGCTCCATCCTTGACCGCCGCTAACGCATCCTCAACGCTATAGGCATTGCCCGTGACTGATTCGAGCTCTTTGGCCAGTGCTTCAAATACTCGTAGGCCACCCTTCTGCAATGTCTGCAGTGGGCCATCGGTGGCGATTGCCGCGCCACGTATCTCAGTGATTGCGCTAGCGACCGCATTAGCGCCAGCAGCCCCGCCACCAAGTATCTCGATGGCGTTGCCAGTCTGGGCAAGGATAGTGGCTGCCCCTGCCGTGCTCATGCCAGCAGAAGTGAATTGCTCGAATGCCTTGGCAAGATCCTCGAGCGGTACACCAGTGTTGCTACTGATGTCTCTCAGATCTTTAATTACTTTGGTGCCATCCTCGACTGATTGCGCCATGTGCTGAGCGCGTATCGTCATCGTTTGAAGAGCGCCACCCATTTTCAGAATTGAAACGCCAGCTTGTAACGGCATGCCGACAAAGAAAGTGAACACGCCCCTGGCCATGTCAAGCAAGCCCTTAACGTCGTTAAGAGACTTAAGGCCTAGCATTTCTGATATGTTGATTGGCTCGACTTTGGCGATGGCCTCGAGGCTTTCCTTCGATTTGTCTGCCGTGTCGCCTACGGTTTCAAGGCTCTTGCTGGCATCCGCGGCCCCTTTGGTGACATCGGAGCCATGCCATGCCATCTGTACTGAGAGTTTGGCGATACTAGCCATATGCCTGCTCCCGTGTCATGATCTTGGCCCCGGTCTCTACCAGTGCCGTGAGTGTCGTACGCTCTGCCTCCATCTCTGCGCAGAGATCTCGAGGCATGAAGTCTGCTATTTTTGCGCCCTTACTCCACGCTGCCATCGGTGCCCATGCCGATAGTGCATGCTGAGTGTCGCTGCGGTAGTAGCCCCATGGATCGAGCCGAATGAGTGCGACCCACTCGGCCAGCTCTGTGCTACTCATCCGCTCCTCGATCTCGCCGACCGTCATGCCGAGATGGCCAGCGAGCCGAAATAGCACCCGCCTGAGCGGGCGCTTGGCTAGTTTTTTTCCACGTCCTCAGGACGCAGGCCTACAAGTTTGCAGGATGCGTCCCACAACTTATCGACGGTGTGAGCAGGCAGCCCGCTCACGACTGAGATCTCATTGTCGTTAAATAGTCTCACGCCCTGCTCGTCGCAGATTGTGAGCACTAGCATGCGAGCCCGGATGTTTGCATACCGAGCCGCGCCCTCATGCTCGATCTGCCAGGCATCCCATTGATCGCGCTGGCCTGCCGTGATCTCGCGCAGGCACACATCTCCGCCCCACTCGGGCACGGAGATAGTGATAATCTTTGGCTTTGCGCCTGCGAGAATAGCTGCTTTGTCAAGAGCCATTAGGTATTGTCCTTGTCACTCAATTGCATTGTGAACGTGAAGCGCAGTGCCTCATCGGTCGCACCGATATCAGGATACCCGATCTCGGAGATGTAGCCATCATACACTGCGAGCGTGTCGATGTTAGCCCCGCCAAGATCAACTGTTACGCGGGTGTGTACCTTGCTGGTACGGCGAGTATTTAGCAAGCTCAGCAAATTGGTGGCGGTCGCTGTATCGTCGAGGTACATCGTGAATTGAACCGTGCCTGGGTCGTGGCGCACGGGTATACGCTGCATGGTCGTATCGCTCAGCGCGGTCACGTCCGCAAACGTGGTCGAGCGCGCATTGGCGGCGATGCTCACTAGCCCGCTGAGGGCTGCGGTGGTTCCTGCTGTGGATGAGGTCAGCGTTGCATATGCTGCGGTGCTGCCCGGCCCGAGTACATTTGGCATATCGAGACTCCCTTACTGGTATGTGCCCACGATATCGATAGTCGTGAGCCGAGCTAGCTCGTCGGTCCCATCTCCTCCGAGCTCGGATTGATCCTGCGCCTCTTCGATGCGCCAGTGATGGATTGTTGTCGAGGACACGGTGTGCCGTCCCGGTGTAGCCTCGATCTGCGCTGCGATCCACACTAGGACGCCCTGCGCATCGGATCGTGTCTCAGCCACTGCCGTGAGAGTTACGCGCTCCGTGATCACGGCAGGCGTACCAGCGAGCAGCATCTGACGCTGAGTGCTGATGCCCTGATAGACGACATAGGGCAGGGACGAGCCCACTGGCGCATTCTCAGGCGATATGCCACCGGGTACAGTCGTCGCGTAGTTGCTGCGCCCAACGAGATAGGTGCGCAGGAGCTTGCCTAGTGCGCTCATGTATCACCTATGTCGGGTACTATTTTGCCCTTGGAGATCAGATTGTCTATTGCGATTTGAAGATAATCCGCGGTGATCTCTGATGCCGTGTACATGCCAGCATCTAGGGCAGGGCGCAGAAAAGGCTTGGCGCTAACTCTTATTCGCTTATTGCTGGCCCAAATTTTGGCATTAAATCCATTTTCGACAAGATGCGCGTATTTTGTTGGTTTTGCTTCGATCATGACATTACGCTGCGCTACTTTTGATTTTGACGGCTTGTAATATGCAATAAATACCTTGGCTGAAGTGCCCTTTTTGGGGCCAACTATTGCCATAACTACGCCTTTTTTTGTCGTGACGACCTTCACGGCAATGCTTTTTTTCAACGCTAAACTTGCGCCGTACATGCGTACTAGCTGATCGCCTACACGTATCATCGCTTTACGGCTCGGCGCTTTCGCCCGAGCGATCTTTGCCACTTGGCCACCAATTTTGCGAGCAGCTCGGCGAAACGCAGTACGTATGGCGATCGGGAATCGTGCCAGTTTGTCCATGAGAGGACTAATGCCGTCGATGGCGAATTGGCCATTCATGACTGCACCTCGACTGCCGTGATTTTGAGATGTTCATTGAGCCCTTCGATGGTGCTTAGCCCAACGATATTAAGCTCGAGCGATCCGTAGAGTATGCGATGGATCGGCAGCACATCAGCCCGATAGCGCATCGTGATCGTGTAGGTCGTCACTGCGCTCTGCATCAGTGCGCTCTGCGGCTCACTGCCAGGAGTCGAGATAACGCTGGCCCATACCGTGGCGTACGTGGCCCATGTGCGGATTGCCTGCCCGTACGAATCGACGGCGTCAGTCGGTGACTGAAGAGCCACGCGGCGGCGCATGTCCCCAACTACTGTGACGTAGGGCATCAGGTATACCCTCCATCGCTATAGAGCCTGAGCACGCTATCCACGGCCAAGGGCACCTCAGAGCCAAACGATCCAACGGCTTCGCGGTGCTCGTACCAGTGAGCGACGAGCATCATGATGGCAAGGCGCAGGAGCTGCGGCACGCCAGTGCTTGCCGCGCCATACCCTGCGATCCAGTCGATCTCGATTGCACCACGCTGTAGCGGGTAGGTTGTCGGCCACGTGCCACTGGCGGGCAGCACAAGCAGCGGCGGGTTGTTGTTGAGCAACAATTCAAAATCACCGGCAGCGTACGTCATCGTCTGCTGATTGCCATCGCCATCGTAATAGCGGATGCGTGGTGTGATGTATGCGATGCCAGTGATTAGATTGGCTGCTGCCTCAACGGCAGGTGAGCGTGGCAGCTCGATGTCGTAGGGCCATACGTCATAGATCAGGCGGTATGCGGTGTAGATCAGAGTACGGCCCGTGTAGCGCTCAACCATGTCACGGGCTGCGCTGATCATTGCCCCGATCAGGGCATCGTCATTAGAGAGATCTACGCGCAGGTGCAGTTTCGCCTCGGCCAGTGTGACTGGCTCGACGCTGCCTCGCGCTAGGATGCTGATGTTCATCGTTTCTCCACGTTCTTTCGACGCTTATTATCTGCGATGTCTAAAGGTGGAGGAGCCAGAGCTGCTGGCTCCTGATAGGGCTCGGCGAGCCCAGCGGATACGAGCCGCTGGGCATCATCGCCAATAATATCCAATACCTCACCGGGCATGTAGCTCACGAGAGTGCCAACACAATGGATCAGTATTTTCACTCTCATGAGTCTACTCCACATTAGGATGCTGGCTGAGTGATGCGGACAATCGCTGCGCTCTGAGCGACCTTGGCATCGCTACGACGCACTGCCATAAACCCGGTCTGATAAGCATCAGCATAGCGCTCGTTCATGCGGATGATTTCGATATCGCCCGCATCACGGATGTAGTACTTGCTGAAATCTCCAAACAGTACAGTCTTGGCGCTGGCAGCGATCGAGCTGGCCATTGCGTTATTGATGATCACAGGATAACCAAGCAACCTTGGAGCGTTGCCGTTCAACAAGTCGAGGAACAATGGGCGGCTCTGTGAGTCGGCCAGTTGCAGGATGCTAGACCAGATCGACTGGTGCATCATCCACGAGCCGTTCTGCTGGTAGCCGTAATCGAGTGCGTTGCGGCATCCCATGATATTTGCGAGCGTGATGGTGGTAGTGGTCGCACCAGCAACGCCAGTGCTCGAGCCGGTGACTACGCCCTGAGGTGCAGTCGTGCCGTTCCCGGTTGCGTGATCAGTCGCCTCTTTGCGACCCAATCGCTCACCGAGCAGGCCAGCCACTTCGGTCGCAAGATCCAAGCCGGAGTCGCGTAGCAGCTCATTGCTGAGCAGCACGAGCGACTCGGTGCGGTATGCGCCGAGGATGATCTGGCCAAAGGTCATGTCGGTGGCTGATGGTGCGGTGTTTTCGGCGCCAATCGCACCAGGGTTGCCAGTGTCATCGATCGTGGGGAATGGCAGGCTATTGCCAGACTCGGTGCGGATCACGCGAGCAACATCACGCAATGGGTTGAAATAGACGATCTTTTTCTCGAGCTCAGCCAAGAATCCCTGCGGGATGGTATAACCACCGGCGCTGTTGCTCGTGCTGTTAGCACGAGTCAATACGAGACGATTGCTGCCCAGATTGAGCCCTGAGCGCTGAGCTGCGCTGCGATGCTCAGCCCGTGCGTCGTTGCCAAGGAACCAACCACAAAGGGCTTGTTCACGATCCCGATTGGCGCGCTTGTTGTCGAGGTCACGCGTAAACATTGGCACTCCGATCGGTGCTGGACGAGTGCGGCGTGACGATGCGCTGAGCACATTGTTGAGCCGTGCGCGTGACGCAGCCTGCTGCTCTGCTGCTGCTGCTGGTGCTGCTGCTGGTGCTGCTGCTGGTTCTTCTGCTGGTGCTTCGACGGGGGCCTCTTCGCCAGAGACCTCCTCAGCCATCGCCATCTCGATAGCTGCGATGCGGCTATCGTGCTCAGCGATCAGAGCAACGATCACATCGACCTTTGCAATCTCCTCAGGCGTCCATTCACGAGTCGATGCCGACTCATGGTAGCTCTGGGCCTGCTCTACTAGACGTGCTCGCTCTGCGAGCAGGTCGCGACGTGATACGCTCATACAATCCTCCCTGCGCAGCCGAGCTGCGACATCAATAATCTCCGGCCTCTTAGATGTACGCTTAGCCGCAATTGGCTAGCGATCCACTGATCACGCGACCGTATCGCGACCGTGGTGTCCGGATATGCGGGGATGGTGACGACGGAGACCTCGATGAGCTCGACATCTGTCACGGTCCGCACTCGCACAGTTTCCTCGATTGTCCACTCGTCAGCTCTCACAATGAAGCCAAACGACATTTGATTGACATCGCCACGCTCGATGAGCGCTAGTAGATCCCTGGCATAGCTTGTGTCGGGCGGGTAGATCTCGACGCCTAGGCCATTTTTGTCGGTGCTCAATTTGAGCGTGCCCGTACTGCGACGACCTAGCACAAGCGAGGCGTCGTGATTGACCAGCGCTCGCACATCTGCGCTCTTACTCTCGAGCGTGCGGCTAAATGCCTGCGGCGCAATGCGCTCACGGAACCCGCCTAGATCCTCGCTGAGAGGACCGTAGACGCTGGCATAGCCCATGAGGCGGCCTGCGTCAGATGAGACGGTAGAGAGTAATCTACGCTCCATCGGTGACCTCCTGCGCAGGCTCTGTTTTGCTCAACGGCAGAATCGGTCGCCATTTAATCCTCCAGCCATGACGGCCGCCTGGGCGGCTCGGCGGCACTAGCTCACGCTCACGCTCGATGCCGCAGACACGGCAGCGATTGGTGCTGCCATGCTCGCAGCTCGGGATCTGATGTTCGGTCATTGCCAGCGCTAACGCAATGACTGCATCGCTGGCGTATGCCTCGAGGTCGTTGGTCTCTGCCGGTGCTGCTGGCGCAGGCACGAGCGCAGGATCGGGCACGGGCACTGGTGCGACTGTCGGGTCGGCAGGTGGTGCCTGAGCCCCGCCCATCGAGTTGACTGGCTGCATGTTGAGCGGCTGGAGGAATACATCTCCACCCTCAATAGGGTCGAGTTGCTCGAGTGCTCGGATCTCGTTGACGCTGAGCCAGCCCCAGTTGCGACCGATGGCGTATGCGCTGTATCGAGCTGCCAGATCTGTGCGCAGGAGCCCCTCGACGCGATGCTCGACGTAGTAGCTGCTACTGATTGGCAGGAGCAGTTTATTTCTGACCTCCTGCTCGATGCGCACCAACCATGGGCGCAGCGTCTCGCTCAGAAACGCTTGGTTTTCCTGCTCGAGCGATGAATAGGTCGATCCACCAGTTGCCCGCAATTTTGATACGGGAATGTTGAACCACCTAGCGATCTCCTCGAGCTGGAAACGTCGAGTCTCAAGGAACTGCGCATCGTCAGGCGGTATGGCAGTCGTGGTCCATTTCATACCTTCCTCGAGGATCGCCACCCTTGAGGCATTGTCGATACCGGAGTGCAATCGTTCCCAATCGCCACGGAGGCGACCGCGGGCATCGTCGCTGAGTCTGCCGGGATGCTCGAGCACGCCGGACGGCCTTGCGCCACGACCAAAAAATGACGACCCAAACGCCTCAGCCGCAATGCCGAGCCCGATGGAGTCACGGGCAAGAGCGACAACGCTAGCACCGACGTAGCCATCACCACCAGGGCCGCGCAGGTGCAGTACGTCTGATGCTGGCAAATAGGTCGGGCGAGCCTGATCGTCGCGATAGAGATATTGCAGGTCGCCGTTAGAATCGCGCCCGACTTTGATGCGAGCACTATCGAGCAGCCACACACGCACTGGGCGGCCGATCGTGTCACGCTCGATCTCGCAGTAGCCATTGCCCCATATTAGAGCCTGCGCAAGCCATTGCTCGCGCAATTGCATGGCGGTCATCTCGTCATTGGGCGCATATCGCAATAGGTCAGCGATCATCGAGTCATCAGCGATGACTCTGCCACCGTTGACATGCTGATACACGTGAAACGGCAGGCTTGCCACCGTCTCGGAGATGATGCGGACTGCTTGCCAAAATGGTGCATAGGAGAGTGCGGTAGACTCAGATACCTGCACGCCTGCCGTGCTGACCTCACCGCCGTACCATGACGTGAGAGCAGGATCTCGCAGCCCCGGCCTGCGCATGGTGCGCAGGCTGAATAGGCTCATGATCCGCTCGACGATCGTCATAATAGGGCCATCCCTCGTGACTCGTATATCGACGGGGCACCACGCCCTACCGCTCCGCCTGCCTCACCGACTCTCGACCTTGCAACGGCCATGATCGATGCGACAAGGGCATCGATCTTTTCTGATGACTTAGCTTTACTGGGCTTGATATTGCCAGCAGCGTCTGACTCTATCGAACAGTTACCCGAACACCATCGCAATACCGGATTGCCATCGTGTCGTAATTTTCTCGCCATGACTAATGTCTCAAAATCCTTGGCGGCAGGGCTCATGCTCGCATACCCTTGGCCAAAGGAGACGATGTTGAGGCCATCGCTCTGCATCTGCTGAGCCAACTGGCTTGCATTCCATCGGTCAATTGCGATATCGACTACGCGATACTGTGCGCAGAGCTGCTTGATCTTGGTGTAGACATCCTCATACTCGATCACATCGCCATCGGTCACGTTGATGTGCCCGCTTGCATGCCATTGGTCATAGCGCATGCGATTGGCTCTCTCTCGAGCCTTGAGGGCACCTCTAGGTGCCCAGCATGTTGGCTCTATCCAGATCGTGCCATCGTCGAGGGGAAACGCCAGCACAAACGCTGAAAGATCCATGGTGCTGCTCAGGTCAAGAGCCCCATAACATAATCGGCCAGCAAGATCAGGTCGAGGGCCGCGGCATGCGTCCCATGTCTCAGGTGCGATCCATCGGGTGATAGTGTCGGTCCACTCGCATAGGTGCAGGCGGCGAAACGCTAGCTCACGGGCAGGAGATTGAGCTGCGTCGAGCGCTGCTTGGTGCATGTAATCGGGCAGCACCGAGACGCCATAGCCGGGATTGGCTGCGCGCCACGTTGCCTCGTCTCGCCACGATGCCCCGTCTGGCGCTCGATAGAGCACGGGTAGGAAACTGTGATCTACCAGTGTGCCCTCAGCCACGGCTCGAGCGTGTAGGTGCATCTCGTAGCACAGTGAGTTGCGATCGTGCCCTGCGGTCGTGATTGCCACGGTGAGCGGCTGGCGACGTGATCCTACGCTCGTCGTGAGCACATCCCAGAGCTCTCGATTGGGCTGAGCGTGGAGCTCATCAAATATGATGCCCGAACAGTTGAACCCGTGCTTGGTATGTGCGTCTGCGCTGATTGCTCTATATCTGCTACCGTGCTTGGTGACGATCTCCTTGCGCAGCACAGTACAGCGTGATGCAAGCATTGGGCTAGCCTGCACCATGCTCGACGCAATGTCGAATACGATAGACGCCTGCTCACGGTCAGCAGCTGCGCTGACGATCTCCGCGCCCTTCTCGCCATCCGCCATGAGCAGATAAAGCGCTATGCCTGCGCAGAGCGTACTCTTGCCGTTTTTACGCGGAATCTCAATGTAGCTAGTGCGGTATTGACGCAGGCCATCGGCACGGAGTGTGCCAAATAGAGGAGCGATGATGTCTCTATACTGCCACTCTGCCAGCATGAGCGGACGCCCTGCGTCCGCTCCCTTGACATGCGTCAGGCATGTGCGAAAAAACAGCTCGACATTGCGCGCCGCTAGCTGCCCAGGAGTTTGAGTATCGGGTTGTCGTCGGGCACGCTGGCGCTTGTCACCTGCTGCTCTGCGGGCAGGCGTGTGCTCGATCGTGTCCGCGGCATTAGATTCAGAGATATCAGTATTGACTGTATCCGTGACTCGCTGCGCCCTAGCTCCGCGTACGCTGGGTGTAGCGCTGGCCCGTTTTCTTTTTCGATCATCGGGCTCGGTAGCTGTTCGATCAGGTCTCGCAGGATCTGCGCTCTCGCCAGCATTTTTGCCGTCATCGTCACGGCTGCGAGATCCGACGCCCCGCCCGTCCCCACGTGCGCCATTGCGTCCACTAGCCATTTATAATGCACCATTTCTAATTTTGATAAGCCGACTGGCTTGTCGGGCAATGGTCCGCCAGCTCTCAGCCATGAGGTGCGATCGACTGGCTTGCGACCACGCTTAGCCATTGTGATATCTCCACTTATACCAAAAATATCTAGAGATCCTATGCAAAAACACGTTCAGGTGGCTAAGGCGGTCTTCCTCCCTAAAAAGGGGGTTTTTTGACCCCCCCTTGGCTTTTTTTTTTCAAAAAAAACTTTCAAAAAAAACTTTCAAAAAAACTTTTAAAAAACTTTTTTTGAAAAAAACTTTTGAAAAATTATCCTGAAATTTTCTTCAGCAAAATCTGAAGCGCAAATTTCAAAATAATTCCCACGATAAACGGCGAGACGCCCGCAATCGGGTGGCCTTCATCCTCGCTGCCAGCGATGATCGACTCGATGGCGGTGATCACATCATCCTCGCTGGTCTCCTCAGGCACTGCGCCAGCGACCTCAGCAGCAGGCACAAACGTCTGGCCAAAATAAACGACGACCTCGATGAGAGCGTCAAACACGGGCTTGCCCCATGGCGTCTGGCCACGGGCAAATGATAGCAGAGTCACGAGAGCTGATGTCGGGAACATTGCAATCTCCTACATATTACGCCACGGGATAAACTGAACGGGTTTTGGTTTTGGCGCTGGCCTCGGCGCTGGCTTGACCACTGGCCTCCTCACCGGCGCGACGTACCGCCGCACTGATGGAGCTGCCGATGGTCATGTCGGGCATGGCGGCGCGGCGAGCATGAGCCACGATATCATTATTACTTGCATGGACATTCTCCATCGCAGCAACTATGAGGACATGCGCACTGATTGGCAGGCGCGCTTGTCGGCATGTTTTCCGCACATCCGCAGCACGCAATTGAAAATAACAAAATATAATATACCATTACACCACCTCATTAAGCATAACTAACAACTCGCCATCCGGCAGCACCCGATCCATTATCGGTGCTGTCGTACACCAGATCTGCCCATTCGTTTACGGTAAGGCTCACATTGGTGCCACTGTGCATGTACATTCTGTTAGCTGCTGCACTGCCAGTGTCATTGTGCATCAGCCGCACCGTTGCCGTGCCCACACTAACGAGCCTGATCATGCGCCCGTCAACATGTGCCCCACCTGTCGGTGGAGCAATGCCGGTGATGTCTGATGCAGTGGTGCAGTTCAGGCGTTGGAATGCGGAGCCGGTGAGGACGTAATCATTTTGATTTGTTGTGATTACTGCCGGTGTGTTAGCCTTAAACGCAAGCGATCCACCCGCAGAACTTGCAGCACCAGAATCGACAATAATGATTTGTTTTGCGCCACGCCGTAAGCCAACATCTGCTGTTCCACTGGCACTTGACGCAGTCCACCCAAGACCAAACACATTGCCTAATTGGACCATTTTTAACGTGTCCGTTACCTGAAACATGACAAAAGAACTTGTGAAAAGCTGTGTAGCTCGAAAATCTCCAACATTAACAACAGCAGGAGCTGCATTGTCGTTGTTCTTAAACCACAAACCTGCTAATTGCCCAGAGTAATTTGACGTGATATTGAAATGCTGCGTAGCTGCGTTTGCATCTGATCCTAATTTTAGGCGGATAGAACCATCATTACCAGTCGTAGCCTGTGCCCCCGGCTGCAAAATGATGCTACCACCAGCCCCGCTTGTCACCCCGTCCGCGGCCTTTATTGTTATTGATGCCCCAGCCCCGGAACTTGCGCTATTAGGCTGAGACAGCCCCTCAGCAACAATCGCAGCAACTGTAGCCCGACCACTGGGTCCACCAGATGGGGTGACTGGTAGCAGGTCAGTATCTGCTACTGTGCGGGCGTCTAGTTCGTCAATCCGCTTGCTTGCCATTGCCTACCTCATTACTGCCAGATTATGTAGTCTGTCGAGCCGCTGAATATCAAAAAGTCTGTCGCCCCTTGCCAGAGCAGACCATCGATTGGGCCATCTGTGCTGATGACTCGGCTGATGTCAATCGAGAGGCCGATACTGATACCTATCACAGGACACCGGCGGTGGTGGCCAGACGTGTCAGTGTGGCGATGATGTCTGACATGGTCGAGGCGACATCGGCATCGCTGGCGGCGAGCGACCACACATCAGCGATGTGATAGTTGCGCCGCTCTGCGCCGAGCACCCATCCGGTCGGGCTTGCTGCGTCGCGTCGAGCTGATCTGAACCATGCCTCGGCGGTCAACGGCTGCTCGATGCCATCGCCCGAGAACACCAGCGACTCGACGACCCATAGCGGGTACGTCTGCGCTGGTACTGCTGGTGTAACGATCGGTGTGCTGGCTGGGATGTCTGCCATGGTCGATACTCCTAGTAGAGATTGACAATCGATGTCGCGGTGGTCGATGTGCTGCGGACGTGTGAGCATCGGATCGGCAGCACTGTGCCAGCGGGCACGCCGGTGAATGTCACGTTGCCCCCGCCCTGCATCGTGACTACGAGATTGCCTGCGCCGCCGATGTAGAGTGCCCGGCTGACATAGGTCAGCGGTGCCGTGTCACTAGGTGTGACCGCACTGGCATCGTCAGCTGGCGAGGTCATCCCCCCGACGAGATACATCTGCTGATCGATTGCACCAGCGGTCGTGGTCGTGGTCGTCGACATGCGTGATCCTCCTCATCTCACTCTACCGCATCTGTCACGACGTGCGCAACTGCTCACGTGCAGTTTTTTTCGAGTGGCATGAGTGGCATAGCGGCTGGAGATTGGCTCGATCGTTAGTCCCACCTCTCGCTAACGGCATGATGTGATCGACCTGCGATGCAGCGCCACCGCATGCTCGGCACATCGGCTCCTCTCTCAGCACCATGAGACGCCATCTCGCCCAGGTGCGGTCGTATCCGCGAGCGGCAGCGCATGGTCGCGTCTCGGGTGCTCGATTCGGCCGCGGCAGGTGGTGTCGCGCTGGTCGATGCTGCGGGATTCGGTCGGCCATAGTTTCCTCTCCTTACACCCGCCAGCCCAAAAGACCCATAGGCGATAGCCGTATGGGTTTTTGGGTGGCGGCGCCTACCCTTATAGTACTCGCGTGCGCGCGCTCTTTGTATTTATGTATTAGTATTTATGTATTGTGTTAGTGTAGCGCCGTCACTGCCACTGGCCTACGTTGCACTGCGGCCAGCTGGCAGCTGACGGATTTTAAGCGTTACGTACGCGCGCGCGTGAGAGCGGGCACATGGGGGCCCATAACGCCAGAGCCTTACACAATCGGGGCGCCAAGGCAACATCTTTGCAAATTCGTGAGATCGGCCACTTAAAACGGATCGTCGATTCTAGGCCATGTTATTAACGATTAAACGCCATGCCTCGATATAACAATCTGCACACACGCTGCTGAGATGGGCAGCATGTCGTAGCTTACCTCGATGTGCCGAACGATGCCGCAGTTGTCATCTGCTATTACGCACCAGCGTACTAGCCAATCGAGCGTGGGCTTGACGATGTTGTCAATGTCGCGATCTCTACGCCAGCCAGTACCCGAGCGCACCGTGATCGAGATCGAGACCGCCGTCTGAATTGCGTCACGCGGCACTCGAGTCGTGAGACCGATCAGATCACACTCCTCGAGCCAGCGGCTGTATTGAGCGGACTTGACCACACGCCCGCGGCGAGCTGGTCGCCAGATTGCGTTTGCACTCGGTGGCACTGGCAGCGTGATCAGGATGGGCGCTGGCGGCATCGTGCTCTCTCCTGGGCGAGTCTCTCGACCTCGCGTGGATCGAGTCGATGATGACCATCACCGGGTCGGGGAGTTAGACGACCCAGCTCGACGAGTGCACGTACATATCGCGGGCTAACTCCTAGGATCTCGGCCGCGCGGCGTGTACCTACGGTCTCCATCGGATGTCCTCATGACGACGGGATCTACTGCCGATCATATCCGCAGGAGGACACGACATGCGATACCAGATCATATTGTCAATACCGCTCATTTTTTTCATGTGTGGCTGCGCAGGCACGCAAATATCTGCGAGCGTAAGTTACAATACGCCAACGACTTCGGTCACAATTTATGCAAATCGGTAGAATTCTAGTTGACGCCTTCCGATGCCGGAAGTATTGTTCTGGTGTCGGGCACATCGCTCGACGGGACTGAGAGACACGGAGGCCGACATGAGCACCATCAATAACATTAGTGACGTAGTCATCAGGGCAGCAGCAACGCAGGCTATTAGAGCAGCTCGCACATGGGGCGTTGACCCAGTCGATCTGATTGAGCAGCGTTTGCGCCGCATTGGCGTCAGGCTCAACATGCGAGCCGAGAGCACCGATGGCCACGATCTAGTTGAAATGTGCGATGGCAGATGGTTGAGATATGCACCACACATGGGTCCAGACGCAGTGATCATCTGCGACTAACCGATCACGAGCAGCGGGGTCGTCCCTATGCAGAATGTGCGGGGAATGTGGACAAATTCTTTGTGCGGTCTCGCTGCTCGCGTTTTTGCCCGCTTTTTACTTGTCATGACTGGAGAATAATACATGGCTCGAATTGCGCCAACGACCACGACTACGGCAGCGGCCAAAACGCTAGGCTGCACAGTGCGCTGGGTTTGTTATCTGATAGCCAACAAGGTGCTAGAAGCTCGCCGAGACGAGCGAGGATTTTGGCAGGTCAGGATTAGCAGTGTGATTGAAGAACAGCGGGCACGGACTGTGCGAGCAAACTTAAGGAGTCGCAAGGATGCGAGGATTGACGCTGACACGAAAAGAAGGGGAGCACATAGTCCTCACGGTAAAAAAGGGCGATAAGGTTGTTGTGATCGGCGTGATCACATTGGCAAAAATAGACGGATCAAGAGCACGTCTCAGGATCATGGCTGATGCTGAGATCGGGATCAGGCGATACCAAGGGCCGCTCAGCGGCGAGGACGCAACGACATGACGACGAGCACACTACTAGCCGCGCAGCTATTGCTGCGTGACGGGATGAGTATCATCCCAGTGGCGCGGGCCAAGAAGCCTGCGATTGCGTGGGCATCGCACATGCTGCATCGTGCTGACGATCAGACAGTCCAGCAGTGGTACTCGTCGTCATCTAGTAACGGTATCGGCATTGTCTGCGGTCATGTCAGCGGGCAGCTTCTGGTACTCGATGTCGAGAGTGAGGCAGCGTGGCTGCGATTACTCGATACAGTGCGACTCGGTGCAGATGACCAGCTGATCGACATGATCGAGACGAGCAGCCTGAGCGTGACGCCGTCAGGTGGTCGTCATCTCCTGATGCACCTAGACTACTCTACGCCACCTGGCACGGTGCTGGCTCGAGATGCTGCTGGCGAGGTGCTCATCGAGACACGCGGGCAGGGACACTATATCGTCGCTGCTGGCTCACCTGAGCATGTGCACCCGACCGGGATCCTGTATCGATGGGATCGATATCTAGATCCTGAGGAGCGAGCAGTATGGTCTGCTCACCACATTCACGCGATCTTGACGATCGCACAGAGCCAGCATTGCCATGTACCGCAGGCTCAGCGTAGCGATCCAGTGACACGAGTACCAGGAGAGACCGGTGCTAGCGATGCTCCTGGTCAGGTATACAACGCTCGAGGTAGCTGGGATACGCTGCTCTGCGAGGCCGGATGGACGCTTGTTTCTACTCGAGGTGAGAGCCAGTACTGGAGGCGACCAGGCAAGACTAGCGGGATCTCAGCCACGGTCGGCCATTGCCGCAACGACCGAGCCGAGCCGCTGATGTACGTGTTCACGTCGAGTGCATCGCACCTAGAGCCGGGCCGCGCATACTCTTTGTTTAGTGCACGTACTGCCATGCGCCACGGTGGCGACTATGGCGACTGCGCCCGTGCGCTGTATCGGGATGGGTATCGCTCTGAGCAGGTCACCGCTACGCTCAGGGTCTCCTCTCCCGATACGGCCACGTCATCAGCAGTCGAGGATCCGGTCGTGACGCAATCTACGCCGGACCCGGTGCGCAGACATCCAGACGGACGTGAGCGCCGATACCTGCTGACCAGTGAGCTACCTAGGGTCGATCCTGCGATGAATTGGATCTGGTACGGGTGCATCAGACGCGGGGCGGCGACGATGATCTCAGCACATCCTAAGGTCGGAAAAACAACGCTGATTTCGCATCTCTTGCGCTCATTGCAGGATGGCGGAGAATTCCTTAGCCTTACGACTCAGCCAGCTCGAGTACTGGTGCTGACTGAGGAGGATGGGCCGACTATCGCAGAGCGAGCCGACATCATCGGCATTTGCGATCATGTAGCGTGGTATGTACGACCGTTCACATCTCGCCCGACGCTCGTCGAGTGGAAGGAATGGGTAACCATGACAGTGCAGGATTGTATCGACCATCAGGCTGATCTACTAATCGTGGATACCTTGATGCGGAATATGCCCTTGCGTGACGAGAACAACGCAACCGAGATCGATGATGCTTTATTGCCATTGTGGAAACTGATGGAGACTGGCGTGGCTATTGTCGTGATCCATCATCTCAGAAAGGGTGGAGGCCCTGAGGGTACTGGCGCGCGTGGGTCGTCTGCGCTAATGGCATGGCCTGAGGTGACGTTTGAGTTGTCAAGAACCAATCCAGACGATGTCGATTGTCGGCAGCGCACACTGCGCAGCAATAGTCGATTTCGGCAGACGCCGGTCGAGCTTGTGATTGAGCTCGGCGATGACGGATATACAGTATGCGGATCGTTGCGAGATGCTGAGGCTCGCGGGATTCACACAGCGATTAGTCACATGCTGGCCAACGGAGAGCCCATGTCGCACTACGAGATCGCTACTGCCATGGGGCGAACCCGGCAGACAATTGAGAGCCACCTTGCGAGGATGGTCGACGCGGGCGTCCTGCGTCGAACGGGTACGGGTACTAGGGGTGATATTCACCGTTACACGATAGTTGGAGTCTGACATGAAATTGGTCGCACAGAGTGATGTTCGAGAAGATCTGCCAGCAGGCGAGTACAGCTCGAGGTTGATCGAGGTCAAGACACTGCCACCCAGCGAGCTACACCCTGATTGGGGTTCATCGCTGGCATGGGAATATCAGGTATTGCTCGGGCCGCGTAAGGGCCAGAGAGGCACGGCCTTCACGCCATGCGTGCTCAAGAGCCAGAACGGTCTTGGCGTGCTGATGCGCTCGATGCTCGGGCGAGCGTTTGCCGCTGGCGAGGAGTTTGACGCTGACGCCTTGATCGGCAAGTGTTTCAAGATCTTTGTCGATTTCAATAAGAGCGGATCTCGCACACGAGTGATGCGAGCCATCCCGATCGAGGATCCGTCGATCCCGCTGGCAAACGTCACATCAGCGCAGGCTCCACCGTTCACTCCTGGGCCGCGCACTGCGCCACTGCCGACCAACGAGCTAGGGCATAGCGCTCCTCGACGACCAGCGGTAGCGTCACCGGCTGCGCCAGTCGCCAAGGTGCCAGTCGTAACCGTGGCAGATTACAAGCGCCAATCGTGCTATGCGTTTGTCCAGATCGGTCAGGATCCCGAGACGCACGAGATGCAGGTCTCAGCGATTCGTCAGCTCGTAGTTTCGGGAACCTCGCCGAGCGAGATCAACTGCTATATACCAGAGACAGCGTCATGGCTGACGCTCACGGCAGTGGACATGCCGTTCTGACCTGTGCTTACGGGTTCAGAGACTCATGGATTGAGTCTGATGCCGGACGTGGTCCACCATGATCCG
>Ga0247832_1002250_pt1 | contig 30287 bp, 21 predicted proteins | sample LaCruzMarch2015__10_FD_192407 | JGI IMG/M metagenome (GOLD analysis project Ga0247832, IMG submission 192407) | Freshwater microbial communities from meromictic Lake La Cruz, Castile-La Mancha, Spain - LaCruzMarch2015_4m | ecosystem: Environmental > Aquatic > Freshwater > Lake | place: Spain... | reverse complement strand
ACGGCTGCTCCCAAGAATCTCTTTGTTGTGAACGAGGAGTGCAAACCGCTAAGCGACGCGGCTCGCGTAATGTACCATTCGATGGTGGCGAAATGTCTGTACTTCGCCAAGCGTGCAAGGCCAGACGCTATGACCGCAATGTCTTTTCTCACTAAGTGAGTGAAGAAACCTGATCAGGACGATTGGGAGAAACTAGAACATTTGGTAAAGTATTTGGAGTCGACGAAGAACCTTCCTCTCATACTAAGTGCCGATAACAGCGACAACATCTACACATATGCAGACGCCGCGTTTGCAGTACATCCAGACATGAAGAGTCATAATGGAGCGGGGTTGACGCTAGGAAGGGGATTCGCGATAAGTATCTCCAGTGGACAGAGGCTGAACACGGGTAGTTTGACTACAGCAGAGATTGTGTGTGTCAGCGATATCCTACCTACAACACAGTGGATACGATTATTCGTACTTGCTCAAGGATTGAAGGTAAAGGAGAATATAATATACCAGGATAACGAATCTTCAGTGCTACTGGAGAAGAATGGTAAGACAGCTCTAAGCGGACACGTCATATCAATATCAGAACATTTCTCGTCACAGATGCAATGGCGAAAGAGGAGTGCGATGTGGTATGGATAAGCCGTGACTATATGTACGGTGATTATTTGACGAAGGCTCAGCAGGGCGCTGAGTTTGTGATGATGAGAGACTTCATCATGGGTGTGAATCCGTTCAATCGTGGATAACCATAGATACAGGTGTATTGGTAATTTGATCAGGTGATTGAGAGTGTTCTTGCAGGTGCTTGGACAGGTAGTTAGATACGGTTATTGTAACACCGTGTCCAACCAAGGAGTGTGTTGGTTTTTATGGCAGATTCAGGTATGTTTGCGATGGTTTGCGGACATGGAATTAGTGCTTTTCCCAATACGATTTTGATTAAGACGGAGTTTTCCTCAGGCGAGGAAAGCAGTTAGAACGTGTCTCTAGTAATCGGTAAAGTGGTGCATGAGCTCATATTTACAGAGAGAGACTTAAAAAGTAGAATAACGATGGTGTAATTGTTAACGTCCTAATAATTACAACCCGTGCCGGCACACGGCCTACTAGGTAGCGGTTGCAGCGGCTCTATACAAGTTACGTGGAGCATATCCGACCGATTCAGGGGAATCGGGTTTACAGGCGAGACAGGGCAGTCTCGAGAGTCTTCCAACAGTTACCAATCCTTCGCAAGATTGTAACTTCACCCACATGTGGGATTCGAAAATGATCAGTCGTTGCATGCACACAGGCTGCTCGACTATCGATCATATCGACGCATTCCCTCGCATCTCCGTGCGCTCGTCAGTTAGAACACTGTTCTACCATTCCAACATATTAAGTTGGGTCTGATAAACTGTTTCGGGTACGTGTCTATACCCTCATTAACACCGTTAATAGGGCAGTTACCACGATACCTCTAGATAAAGTAAATAATCACTTCTCTGACAGAATAATTATAAATTATGATTTCTAGCTACAGTACGTTTGAGGTCAATATGCGATGCGCAATTTGAGGGCAAATTCAGCGTGACCCCCAGTAGATAAATTCACTAATTTTATGGTTGGAAGGAACCCTTTAGTGATCGAACGACTCATTCCGCACTCGAAATCCGATGCCGCATCGTCGCAAGGGGCCTCATTTTTCTCCCTCAAAATTTTGCTCATTAGTATTAGATTCTACTGTCGTTTTGCATCACACGCGCAATAAGTAATTCCTATTTAATTCTAATAATTATTGGTTGGGCCCGAAATTTATTAGATTTTTAACACTCGATATCTCTGCCAATATTCGACTTGCAAGAAAATGCCAGCATACAAAACTCATTTTCTCGATCCCATCTATCATGTGTGTTAAGTTGTCGAAGCGAAATTCCCGAGTTTTAAAACCGATCTACATCTTGACCCCAAACGTACTGTAGGAAGGAAGTCCTGTATGTTTGACCTGAAGTCATACACACAACACTGAACATAAAAAGACACCGTAATGCGCATGGGCGGAACCCAAGTCAGAGGTAGTCAGGAGACTATTTCCACAGAGGAGAAGAATCCGCCATTTTTAAATCCGATCCGTCGTCCTAGGGTCAGCTCCTCGTCAACCCTGATTGTTGGTCGTGTGTCGTCGAACATAATTGAGTCGACTCTGACACCTTTGTTACTGGACCTGGCAGTCTCGAGCGTGGAGGCACACGCCGACAATGTTCTGATCTATGAACAGCAGATAATTTTTTCATCGTTGAATTGCGGTGGATTGAACGATGACATTGAGGGGGAAACGGTAGGCGTCGCCGTCAACAGTTTCCCTCCGCCCCTCGCCTACCGTCTTTTCGCAACTCAAAACGACGTGGACGAGATGGCGTCTTTACTATTCGACACGTCCTTCCGCTTTTCCTTCCCGTCCAACGATTGGCGTGTCTTCTCCAACGCCGCTAAGTTTGAACGATTACTTGACGAGAGGTACGGACGCCTCCGTCCGTTTGTTACATCCTACCCCAAAATCGAGGCATTTGTGAGGACCGTCGGTCGGAAGTATGCCATGGGCTCCTTCTCGCCATTGAGGAAGGGGGAAGGACCCTTAAATAGGTCAACAGCAATCATGGCGCTTTTCATTATGCATCGTCAGGGAGTTAGGGTTGATGCGATGATACTTATGACGACTTTCTGCCTTGTGGGATTGCAACCATGGGCGCTAGTGACGCTGGTAGCGCTGGGGAAGTGGAAGTTGGAGAAGAGGAAGGGACTAAGGGTACACGGCATGCCAGGGAGGTTGAGATCGTGCGAGCCATACTACGCGCAGGTGGTCGGCGACTGCGCAGAAAATAGCAATGGACAGGTGGTGATGACAGTGGAAGAGAGCGAGGAGGAGGAGCGATTGAGGAAGTACGCCATACTGACCCGTTCGGTTCCAGGGACGAGATTTAACCCCGCTGACTTGAGCTTGCGCGACGAGGTGCATGATGTGCTTCTCCTGGGGAGCGGTGTCGAGACGCTCTTCCCTGCGGCGCTGCTGGCGCGGGCTGGTCGTAAGGTTTGCGTTCTTTCGCCAGCGGAGGACGTGTCTGGCTGCGTAACGATGGATTGTACGACAAACAGTAGCTTCAACGATGTGCCATTCGACACAATGGGATTCGACTTCGCCCATTTATCGCATCAGCAGTCACTTTTGGCGCCGGCGCTTTGTACAACATCAGATGTCCAGGGAGGTATTCGATTTGCGCGCGTCGGTAGCGACCGGGACGGTTATGCCCATTCAGTATTGTCAGTGCCCGGGTTGGGGACAAATGGTGGCATCCAAGTTGAGCTCACGCCCGTGGCGATCAATTCTGGTGGACCTGTTGCGCTTGCAGAGTACTGCTCGACGCGCCTAGGCGACGGATTACATTCCACGGATTCGGAAGGCGTTGTTGACGTAGACAATTCCGCAAGTATGAGATATGTGATGGCATGTTGTCAGATCAACGAGGGATCCGGGGATTTTTACCTGTCAAAGCTCTTCCATGGCGGAACTTACCAGAACTCTTACCTCCAGGCCTCCCGCCTAACAGCGTCGACGTTCCTTAACAAGTGCCTACCACTTAACCCGCACATTCGATCGCTGATGGCTGCGATTGGTATGCCGAGCGAGAATCTTTCTCCGGAGAATACTAGCATGGCAGCGCATGTTACTAATCTGTGCTCCATGCTGAGCGAGGAAGGTATGGCTTACCCTGTTGGTGGTCCGCGGGCCCTTTGTCACGCTTTAGCGAGCGTCATTAAACAGTGCGATGGTCGCGTTGTAGGCGGAGTAATTCTGGAGGAGTTAATGTTCGACATGCCATCAAAAGTGGATGCCAGTACAAAAATCAACACCAGTGGGGAGGCAAAGGACGGTGGTGGTGACGCCTCATCTTCTAATGTCTTAAGCCACCTGAAGCCACGTTGCAGAGGGGTGCGGCTCCAGAACGGAGGAGAAGTGAAAGTCCCGGAAGGAAGCGGTGCAGTGCTATCTACGTTGGGCTTCATCCCAACCTTCATACACCTGATCCCACCCAATGTGCGCGCCATCCATGGGGTTCCGCCGGGCTTTTCGTCCGTCGCAGAACGTCGTCCGCTGATGAAAATGCTCGTCGGTTTAAATGGCACAAAGGAGGAGCTGGATCTAAACGGGGCCGATTGGTATCGACTGCCAAATTCAATGTTCCCTGCAACAGGCCAAGTCATGTCTGGATCCATCGGCGCCAATGAATTTGATGGAATACTGGGAATGGTCAGCCAGATAGAAGAAAGCGAGAAGATGATCCCTATCACAAAGTCAAAGCTGTCCTCTGCTCCTATTCACAACACAAGGAAGCGTCTTCTGTCTAAGTTCTCTTCTGGACTGTCATGGATGAAGGTATCATTCCCTAGTGCCAAGGATCCAAGTTGGTTTGATCGTTATGGCGCTATTTCGACATGTGTTGTAACAATTGAGGCGGATGATAACTTTGTTCAAATGTTTGATGCCAAGCCAAGGATTTCCTCAATCATCAACGAAGACTCAGGATCAGTGGTAAATACAGCTTTAAACCATCTTGTGTTGAAGGATTTGTATTCTTCATTTCCGCAGCTTAAAGGTGAGATTTGACCAACAATTTTCATAGCGCTCTTCTTCTACTTCTTTTGGACATTTTCTCTAAAATTTATGGCAGGCAAAGTTGAATGTTTCCAAATCTGCGGCCCTTTTCGCTCTGGCCTCATACAAAATCCTGCAAAGTTCTCCATTAATGGTAACCGTCCTGAGATGGTTTACCCAGGTCTTTTCATTGGGGGTACAGATTTAACTGTGGCTGATTCTAGTTCTGGTGCAGTTGTTGGTGGTTGGATGGCTGCTAATGCCATTTTGGGCTACAGTCTTATTGACCATTTGTACCTTAAGAAGAATGTTACAAATGACTTGCAGAGGTTTTTGGAGGATTCCAGCACGTCCACCGAAAGGGATGGAGTCATTGTAGAAGATTTGGCAGTTCCAATTAAGAGATTTGTGTTTGAGAAGGGAGTTGTGACAAATCCATTAGAATCTACAAGAGACTAATAGAGACTTTTTCTGAGTGCCATAACAAATAAACATGCTTTGATAGCCTCTTATCTTCTAAAGTTTCCTTTCTTGAACTAGTTTCTCAGGAGTAACATCCAAAGATGGAAGCTTGACATCCCAAATCCACACAATAAAGTTTGAATCTAGAGGCATAACTTGTCATTCTCATGGAGTTGGGTGTAGAATCTGCAGTTAATAGATTCTACCCCTCCCTTGCCTCAAATAGATGCTTCTAGGGTGGGTTTGGGATTTTTTACTTAGTATTACATACCAAAAGATGATGAAATTTGAAATTGATGAAATGCAGCAATGATACCTCCAATACAACAATCAACATGTAACAGAGGCAACTGGCGTAGCAAAGACACAAATGGATGGGACTTGAGGACTATCCTATTTCCATTGTCATTGTAACAAGTATTATCACCTTAGGCACTGCTTTCCACTCATTCCTTGAATCACTCACCTAGAGTCTATGTCGAGTCACACCCTGTCTCCTTTTACACTCACATTCCAATCCCACCTCTAGGTTCACACCTTATGTCCAATTTCTTCTGTAAATAGGGGGTCCAGCCCAAAAAATGTCAATTTTTTAAATGGTCCAAAAATTGTTTCTGAGTGATCAAACTTACAGTACTGAGTGTGAATATGATATCCTGAAAGTTTGGTTCAATAAAATTGACCATAACATGTCCATCAAAGGTGTCAAAGTCGACATTTTTTTCCCAGGTACGTTTTGTCGTTGGTTTTTACTTGGGGAGTGAATGGGGATGGACTTATATACCTCTGGTGCCTCAATAATGGTACTTTGATCATTATCAATCATTAATATAATGTTATCAAGTATGATTAGTCAATAAAACAACATTTTCATTCTGGTAAAGCCATAATATTGACATATATACACTGTTTTAGGGCAAATTTATAGATATTTAGTATGCAGAATCAGCTAACTTTCGCTGTCACTGTCACTATCACTCATCTCCATCTTATCTTCAGATACATTCCCTTCACCTTCATCTTCATTGTCTGTGTCTTCCTCATCAGATGTATCATGAAATTCAATGGCCAAGTCCATCCTCCATGCACCTGAGTGAGTGAGTGAGTGATATCTTTACTTCCTTTAACCTACTCTACTATACTTACGAAAAGTATTGGTTTGACGTCGTCATTTGACGAATATGAATTGCCAGAGGTACGGAATTGTACCAGCATGTGCTGGAGTCTGTAGGATTAACCTCATGGTTCATTTGATCTCCGCCCACAGGATCAAGCAAAATTAGAACACTCCCATGAGGGTATACTAGTTGTTGATTGGCCTCCCTTCGCCTTCGAATCCTCCTCCCTTCCATTGACGGCAAGCTTGATCTTCTCTGCTCTCACCGCTAATTCACCGTTAATTCAGATTGGGGTAGCGCCATGTACCTCTTCCCCCATCCCTTCTCGCCCAAATTAACACTGTCCTCTTCAGTGCTAAGGTTTAAAACAACACAAACCATGCTATCCCCTCTATAGGCCTCCAGCTGATTCGTGATCCTCCACCCCCTGCCTTGTATACCAGTAGTAAAACTAGTATACACGCCCTCCCTCCTCCTTTGTCTTCTCAATATTTAATAATATTATTAGTATTATTATGGAAGATGCTGGATGGTCCAAATAAGTACACCCGAATATATATATTTCTCTTCATTATAACGTAATGTCACGTATGACTAGCCCCGACGCTAACTCTCCCTCTTGCACCGTGTGGGGGAGCACAAGGTACAAAAGGGTGAGCGTCCCACCGTACTTGTACCATGTGGGGGAAGCACAGGGCACAAATTATTGGTGAGTAGGCGTGGTTCTTCTCCGCTTCCATGTGTCATCTTGAGCGAGCGAATATTTGTTATTCCTCTGTGGATGTAATTATGTTGTTGGGTCCTGCCAACGACCCTAGTGGCAATACCCCTCGTGGCCAACTGTGAGGGGCGGCCTTACGTGAATGCCCTCGGCGGGGCTCCGGATGTGGGAGTTTGAGCGCACCTTTCCCTAGCTGAAGCGTACGCCTAGCTATGATGCGACGGGGTCGACCGGCTTCTCACGCCACTTGCGGATGGTCGCGATGTGACAGGGTAGCCATCTGGGCCATGGGCCATGTTACGGATGTTTACTTGATCCGTCTTCTCACACGACAGGCTATTATATTTATCTCTAGTAATATGACATTATTCGGCCTCATCGGCGACCTCGCCCCTGTAAATTCACTAACAAAAATGAGCTCGAAACAGACCCGCCGGCCATCGCCGCGATAGTCACAATAAGGCCGGAAACGCCGGACTTCCGCGATTCTTACTCATCTATGGACCACGCTCTGTCGTTTCCGCCGGGTGGGGACGAGGTATGAAAGTACTGGTGGGTGGTGTATGGGTGCCGCTATGATGTCGCGGACACCATGGTTTGTGAGGTTTGTGGGGAAAATCCCCTTGTGGAGGCCAAAAAGGCCTTTTTGGGGCGGGTAGAGGGCGGGGGGCGGAAAAAAAATGCGGGTTCGTAAGTAGATGGCTGTAATATCTAGACTGCTATTTTAATATGTAGTCTCTCCAGTGGTTGTTCATCCTTACATTTCTCCAAAAGCAGCTGGGATAATTATCACTCATCACCCGGTAATAGACTAACAAATGCCCACAAAAGTTTGCTCACACTCAATGAGATAGTGCCCTCCTGTCATAGTCATTCTTGCCATTACATCACTCTGGACACATCAATATGTCGCTGTTTGTTGTGTCATTTGTCGATTATTTCATGAAATATCTCCCCATCCCGCATCATCCCCCATTCATATATAAATTAGTACCGCATTTCACTGTTCTACAGCTTCTCTGTTCTCCGCCTCTCTGCTTGATTCTGACAATTCCCAATCCAATGCATATGAAACACCTTAATTGAGCCTCTTAACCCTTTGTCTACCGGACGTACTTTACGTAGACAATTTAGCTGTTTTTTTCCCGCTAAATTTCGGGCGATGGACTTTGACCATGAATTCGTCCCTACTACGATGAGTTAGGTCCTGGGTAAAAATGCGATGAGGGAGCTCGGATAGTCGTCTATCCATAGATATTAATAGTTTAATATATGACGGCCGTTTTTTATGACATTTATCTATTCTCGATATCGACCCTATTTAAGATTCTTGAATGGGCCACTAGTTCCTACGTAGGCTCGGTACTGAAAAAAATGAGCCAAAAAGGTGCCACGGTAGACAAAGGGTTAAATGATGGGGTATTTCCATTATTTTACCTCATACATAGCACATAGCAACCAAACGGAATCGGGAAATTCCAAGGTGGAGCCTTAGTGCATGTCTTGATGAGTCTATTATTACTCACAATCACAAGGTCGTGGATTCGCTATACCTATACGCTCAACCAAACCCGTATTGCATGTGCTTTCTTACCAGCCCGATCACTCTAGAGTGCTGCCAATAGCTTGATGCGCAACATTGATGATCAATAAGTGCTTGCCCCAATAGGGGTGCATGAAACTTTGGCGTGCCAACAAGTGACGGGCGCACTTTTTGCATAGCACTAATTATTGAGCGCCCCATTTTAAAGTGCTGGTTAGAGGTTTAAAAACAGAGAGGATGAAAGAAGAAATGGTTTCGGACCTTTAAATTTGAATGAATCTGTTTGAATCTTTGAAGGTACCATATGCCCCACGAAGTAGATAGAAGTAATAAGTACCGAAGTTTCAAGACGACGACGACGACGACGACACGACGACAAACTCCATTCATTCACAAGCGGACCCGGGAGTTAACTGCTCCATGGAAAAAGCTGATATGCCGACATGCTCGGTGGCTGACAACGATGTGTCGCCATCAATAACAGCATCTACTCCCGCCGCTGTGTTTACATTTGTCGACGATCGACCAACGACAAGGGGAGGGTCGATTATTGACGAGGTCCATCCATTTTCTAAAGCAATTAACGACAATTCGACTATCACTGACAGCAAAAACAGCAACGATGATGATGACGATGATGTTGATGGACTGTTTTTAGATCAGACAGTATCAACTGAGACACAGCAAAAGATTGCAATGGATAAATTCCTTGCGGCACAACTATCTGGTAATACTACCGCGAAAGTGGATGCATGGAGAGAGCTTGTTCAACTGATGAAAAAACGAGTAGGGGGAGGAGATGCTAGGTCAATGTCCTCGGATGTTAGTGGAGGGAGTAGGAATAATAGAAGACCTCTTAAAAACATTGGTAGACCTCCACGACGTACCAGCGGCAACTGTCTTGGTATTGGAGGTAGGATAAAAGGAGGTGGAAGTAAAGATGATGTTCTTGGTACTATATGTATCTCAAGTAGTGCGATGAAGAACATTGGGAGTACACACAGTAGTCTCACTGCGAATACTACCGACAGCGATTATCATTTAGATGTCTCTCCGGAAGATACTACTGCGGAAGGAGGAGGAAAAGAAAGAGAAGGAGAAGAAACAACTCCACCTACTCAACTACCAATACTATCTACTAGTGGGGTAAAGGTGGAACAATCACCAATGGTATCTCCATTATCACTTGGTGGATCATTTGATGATGATGATGATGTTCTTATCCGACCTGTAAATATTATGATTGGAGAACAACATTATCACCCCCTTGCGAATGCACCACTTACCAACAAGGCACAAAGTCAAAGTCCCATCCCGCCTACTGCTGCTACATTCGTAAGTCCACCAGTCCTCCAAATGCGAGATAAATCCGTCATTACCAGTAGTAAAGAGGGGACGAAGAAGAGTATGTCATCAATGAAGAAGAAGAGGAATCCGAATATCTTCTTTGATATACGAAAACCAAACTATTCGTTACGTAGTAAGGACGAGGATCCAATAATTAATAATTTTGTGACGCCAAGTCTTGCAGACTCGATCAGTGAAGATAATACGAGCGAACGTGAACGTCATTCTACTTCTGTAGTGTCATTGCCAAGAATTGGTCTTGATGCTGCAGCGTTTACGACGAGTCTACAGACTGAGACCGGGACTGACAGTTATACGACGACGTTGAATAGCAATAACTGTAGTGACGTTGACGATGGGGCAGTAATGTTGTCGACGGATGCCGCTAAATACTTTTTTACAGCTTTACTCGGTGATAAAAAGCCAAAAGAGGAAGTAGTACTATCTCAACAACACCCGTCTACTACTCAACTCAAACCACTTGATAAAACATCAAGAAGTGCAAGTTTCGTTGCTCAATCGTATGAACACATGGTAAATGATTCTAGCACGAAGAAGGAGACTATAGGAGAAGTTGTAAAACAGCAACAACAGTCAATACCTATCGACCTGGACAATTTAGTATCGACTTCAAGTGACCAACACCGATCACAGAAACGAAGAACAAAGCACCGTCGAGGTGGGAATAATAACAATAACAGTTTACCAAGTCTCGAAGATCAAATTAGGAATGTGTTGCAAAAGCAACAAACAGTAGTGATAAGAGATGACGAGGAGGGGGGCATTGAGGATGAGGTAGTGAGGGAGGGTTCACGGGGCCTGGAGAAACCAAAGAAGAATGACAGCCGCGTCGTCAAGAGTGGGACTACTGGATCGACGACTTCTGCTCATGATATTTTGAAGGAATTGCGAAACTCGACAACAAGAAACTCTTGTTAGTAAAAGAAATCGATCGACCAAATATGGGACTGACATTGGACATGGGGCACATGCTCATGGCGGGGGAAAATCCTGGCCAAAGCATTGCCCTGGTTGGACAAAAACTTTTCGGTATTCAGCTTAATGATGGTTATACAAGATTGGCCGCGGAGGATGGACTTATGTTTGGCACTGTCCATCCATCTATTGCATTAGAGGTAATGTATCAACTACGGCAAATCAATTTTATGGGTCATATGTATTTTGATACATTCCCTCAGCGGACTGATCCAGTAGCAGAGGCTGAGTATAACATTGGACGAGTAAAGGAATTCTGGTCAGCGGTAATGAAGATGGACTCTGCCGAGATTAAGAGGATAACAGCGGAGCACGATGCAATAGGTGCGTTGGAGTTGGTCAATAGAGCTCTGAGGAGGAGATAATTGACTAACAACGACGAGTACATTATTGGCAATCTTTTTCATGCCATGTAAATATCTCTTGTATCGGAAACTGAAACCAAACTCAGTTGTACTCGACTTCATGATTTTGTAATTGTCTGGTCCTCACAATATTGATGTATTCATATCTGGCTTCGCTTCTCGTTTCCATACAAAGCTGTCAAAATTTGTTCCATTTCATCTGCACTGATATAACCTACTTCGAACGTCGATTGCAAGTTGCGCATGGAATGATAGTTCCCAGCTGATGCAGCAATCGTCCAATGTTTTAATGCTCGTTCCAGGTTTCCTGATTGGTACTCATTTGTTCCAAGGGTGCTTCTTGCCAGTTCGCGGCCAGCCATATCGGCAGCCTCGTAGTGGAACTTGGCCTTCTTCAAATCGCCCCTAATATAATACTCATTACCCAGGTGATATTGCGCCTCACTGGACCCGAGTTTCGTGGCCTAAGTCCATTACTCCCAAGGGGTAGTAACCTGCATGGGAAGATTGTAAGTGCGGCATTGGATACCATAAAGTGTATCTATACAAAGAGAGTTGCACTAAACCTTGACACTAAGAGGAGTTGACAATGGGAATATTATGTCTAATATTTAACTTTATCCGTGCTAAAGATTGAGTTCCAGCGACAAATCTTGTGTGCCATTACTCCTACTCATATCGAACACAAATAATACGGATAGTCTTTCCAGTCTGAGCCGCGATATCGAGTGGACTTCCTCAAATAATCACCCCCTTACTATTACCTGAACTTGGGCTCTGTTACTCGAGCATTATTTTGATTGCTCTCTCCTCATCTTGCACCAATGCTGGCGATAAATACACGTATAGCGGCGTCTCTTGCTTCACTTCTCATCTCAACACACGAATTATTGTATGCTGTCAAAGTTGCGTCCATTGTAGCTCTACTAGTCAAACCTTGATTGAATGAAACTAGAAAGCTATCCATGGCATTATAATGCCCAGCTGATGCAGCAATTGCCCAATGCTTCACAGCTCGTTCCACATTTCCTCCTGAGTTATACTCCATGCATCCAAGGGTGTACCTTGCATCTTCATCCCCTGCCATGGCCGCGTCCTCGAAGTGGAACTTGGCCTTCTTCAACTTTCCCCCTTCAACGTAGTACAGACCCAAGTGATAATGGGCCATACTGGACCCCAATGCCGCTGCCTGAGTCCAAAGTTCCATTGCCCTTGCTCTATCTTGCTGCAAACCCAACTGTCCATGGCGATAAGAATTACCCAGAAAATAAATCGCACCAGCATCATTCACCTCAACCCGCTTCATCAGTTCTTCAACACTTTCTTCATCTGTTTTGTCATTCACTCCTTTGCAAAACGCACATGTCCCAATGTTTTCAGACATACACAGGGAGTGTATGCACCCGCTACAAATGCTTTTTCCGCAACATGAAAAATATGTTTCCATACTCATATTTGCCAACTCCTCATTTGCCTACGCAAAGTCGTGAATTGGAACAGACGTTATAGTCGCAGGTGGAAGCGTCATACACAATATCAACTTTACTGGCATCGGTAGGAAGCAGATCGGGCATTCCTCCTTGGCCGATGGGTCCTTGAAGAGCGCCTTGTCGTGCAGCTCGGCAGAACGTAGTTTGCAAACTTTTTTGTGCTTCGGCCAATGATTCCTTTGACAATCAGCATTGCAGTACCTGACGAGCATACAAGACTTACATGCCTTGAGACTGATGCCCCCTCCTGCCACGCTGCCGCAATCGGCACAGCAGTGGACCACAGCATTGCCAAGATGGTACATGGTTGACGCAGGGAGGCGCAAAAACTAGCGGGTTCAAGTAGTAGATAGTGGCGGGTCAAACGCAACTCAAACCCTATTGCTATTCTACGTGCCAAGGGACATCGTCTTGTCAAGGTTGCAAGATTTCGTAATAGCAGTTGTAATAGTCATAATAATGAGAAGGAGGGTGAGGGTCATACAAGTGCTGTAGCAGCTGTACATTATCCATCCTTTGAACGTATTGTTGAAAGTAGTCGTGATGATGGTGATGAACACATGTCAAAGCTCAATATCAAGAATAGAGATGCAATATCAATTGATGAGGAAGAACGACTGCTAATATCGGCTGGGAATGATGGTAATATAATCTGTTGGGATATAGGACCATCCAAAGACAAAGCAAACATGTCTTTGTCAAGTCCGTCAAACAAAACGATGAGCTCAGGTGCAGAACGTCAATCATTAGTAATGCCAAGTATACTATTTCGTATATCACATTGACATAAACCCAATTGGATTACCTCTAGTAGATCAATGGATGCTGCGTTACCAAATTCTATATTCGTGGTGGATACTACAAATAATATTTCAGTGTATACACTACCAATGTAGATTGGAGGGAATGTAATCAAACTTTGGCAGAATTTATTGAACTATATTACAAGGTCTTTTAGCATTTGCTCTGGTCACACTCTCACTCATCTCGGCACCCACACTCACATGCCATGGTCGTTTATTTCTGCCATAGTTCGGATGAATGCGTCCCTTGCCTCACTTCTCATCTCTTTACAAGAACTGTTGTAAGCTGTCAAAGTTAAGTCAATTGCTTCTCGAGGCATTAAACCTTGTTCAAATGCCTGTTGCAAGTTATACATGGCATTACAATCCCCAGCTGATGCAGCAATGATCCAATGCTTAAAGCCTCGTTCTACATTTCCAGATCTTCCCTCAATGTCTCCAAGGTTGCTTCTTGCCCCTTCGTGTCCGGCAATAGCCGCGGCCTCATAGTGGAACTTGGCCTTCTTCATATCTCCCCCTTCATAAAACACATTACCCAAGTTATGGTGCGCCTTACTGGAACCTAATCTCGCAGCCTGTTTCCATAATTCAATTTCCTTCTCTCCATCTTGATGTAAACCTAAACCTCCGTGGTGATAATAACTACCCAGTGCATAAATCGCACCAGCATCATTTGCTTCCACCCGCTTCATCATTTCTTCAATTCTTTCTTCGTTTGTTTTGCTCATTGTCTCTGCCTTACAAAATGGACAGTGTGCATAATTTCCAGACATACACAGGGAGTGTATGCACCCACTACATATATAGTTTCCACAACATGAATAATAGTCTTCCATATCTTCTTTTGCCAACTCCTGATTTGCCATTGCGAAATCGTAAATCGGTATGGACGTTATAGTCGCAGGTGGAAGCGTCATACAAGATATCAACTTTACTGGCATCGGTACGAAGCAGATTGGGCATTCCTCCTTGGCCGGTGGTGGGTCCTTGAACAGCGCCTCATCGTGCAGCTCCGCGGCACGTAGTTTGCAAACTTTTGTATGCTTTGGCCAATGATTCCTCTGGCAATTGGCGTTGCAATACTTGACGAGCATACACGACTTACATGCCTTGAGACTGATGCCCCCTCCTGCCACGCTGCCGCAATCGGCACAGCAGTGGACCACAGAATTGCCAAGATGGTCCATGGTTGACGCAGGCAGGAGGGAGGCGCACGAGGGGGTTCAAGTCAGTGTGGCGGTCAAACCAACTTCAAAACAAAATGTCGACTTCGCAAGTACAGCCAAAAGTACAACGAAGGAGGCTCAAGGGACATTGCAAACCGGTGCTATGTCTCTCCCACTCCTCTGAACGATGCCTGTCCTCTCTTTCCTGTCGTAATAATGATACCAACATTCATCATCATCATCATCCACCCTGTCTCCTATTAAGTGGGTCAGAGGATGGCACTGCCCGGTTATGGGATTTGCGATCCCGTCGTACTTCACTGTGCATGATCCTCCCTCCTGCGTGTACTACAACTGCCAACTTTGGTAGTAATGATGATGGCAGTAGCAATGGTACTAAATCGTTACAGTCGTATGCAGCAGATCAGTCAGTGAATTGTGTTGCGTTCCATCCATTATCATTTGCAAATAACGAAGAAAGCACTCGTAGTCGCAACGGTTACAATAATCATGACAATGACAATGACGTTATTAGTGCTGCTGCTGCTGCTGCTGCTGCTGCTGCTGCTGCTGAAATATATAACAATCCATGTATGGTCTATGCCACAAATTCAAATAGGATATATTGCTATGATATACGACAATATACAACTCCCATCGTTTCTTCTACTGCTTCTGCTGCTGCATCGTCACCAGTATCATCACAAACAATACCAATTATTAAAACACCACACGTGGATCTAACATTACAATTCCAGTGTATTGATGAAATTAATCAATTATCATTCTCCTATCCAAACAGTAATACAATGAATAACACATTGGAATCATCCCACTTATGTATGGCAACAGTAGATGATTCTGGTGAGGCACGAGTGATGCTAAATTATGATACATATTATGATGAGAGAATGTCACGCAACAATACTACAACAATGGTACTACAACATGCCAAACCTGAAACATTATCGATTGCATCATGTGCCGCATTCCGACCCAAACAACATCCAGGAAAGAAGAAGTCCAATAATAATAATGATGGTATATCCTACTTAGCCACGGCAGGGACTGATTGTACAATTAAACTATGGGATATAGACATGAGCAACAATGGTAATAATAACAGTAGTAGCAGTAGTAAAAGTACAATACGTATTCGTCATCGACCACCCACGTCAACTATAACATTTGGACCACATGACGACGACAATAATGATGATGATAATGTCACGGCAGCCGCGGGAACAAGGTCGACAATGTCGACAACAATGAAATTATGTAATCCACCATATGTACATTCATTATCATGGAGTATATCCGGAAAATACCTTGCCGCTGGCGTGGGTGATGGATCTATTGCTATTCTACGTGCCAAGGGACATCGTCTTGTCAAGGTTGCAAGATTTCGTAATAGCAGTTGTAATAGTCATAATAATGAGAAGGAGGGTGAGGGTCATACAAGTGCTGTAGCAGCTGTACATTATCCATCCTTTGAACGTATTGTTGAAAGTAGTCGTGATGATGGTGATGAACACATGTCAAAGCTCAATATCAAGAATAGAGATGCAATATCAATTGATGAGGAAGAACGACTGCTAATATCGGCTGGGAATGATGGTAATATAATCTGTTGGGATATAGGACCATCCAAAGACAAAGCAAACATGTCTTTGTCAAGTCCGTCAAACAAAACGATGAGCTCAGGTGCAGAACGTCAATCATTAGCAATGCCAAGTATACTATTCCGTATATCACATGGACATAAACCCAATTGGATTACCTCTAGTAGATCAATGGATGCTGTGTTACCAAATTCTATATTCGTGGCGGATACTACAAATAATATTTCAGTGTATACACTACCAATGTAGATTAGACAATGTGGTAACAGAAAAAAATATGTACTATGATATAGTAATCTCCCCTTTTGGATTCTCTTGCATCTGAAACAAACTCTTTACACTCAGGTTTATGTTTGATTGCTTTCTCTTCATCTTTCAACAGTGTGATCAGTAATGAAAATGTCTCTTGCTTCACTTCTCATCTCAGCACAGGAAGTATTGTATGCTGCCAAAGTTGAGTTGATTGTTTCTTCACTGACAGAGTAACCTTTTTCAAATGCCTGTTGCAAATTATACATGGCATTACAATCCCCGGCGGATGCAGCAATGATCCAATGCTTAAAACCTCTTTCCACATTTCCAGATTTTCCCTCTATTATTCCAAGGTTGAATCTTGCATCTTCGTGTCCAGCCATTGCCGCTTCTTCGTAGTGGAACTTGGCCTTCTTTAAATCTCCACCATCATAAAACTCAGTACCCAAAGCAAAATGCGCTTTACTGAAACCCATTTCGGCGGCCTGCTTCCATAATTCCATTGCCTTGTCTCGATCTTGATGCAAATCTAACTTTCCATGAAAATAATTACTGCCCAGTACATAAATTGCACCAGCATCATTCGCCTCAACCCGCTTCATCATTTGTTTAACTCTTTCTTCGTCTGTTTTCCCTATTCTATCAGTTTTACAAAATGGGCATGACCTATTGTTTTCAGACTCACGGAAAGAGTGTGCACACCCTCCACAAATACTCTTTCCGCAACATGAATAATATATTTCCATATCCTGAGTTGCCAGCTCCTCGTGCTCATTCACAAAGTCCTTGATTGGTATGGACGATACTGTCGCGGGTGGAAGCGAGACACAGGAAATGGCTTTCGTCGGCACTGGTAGGAAGCAAATGGGACAGTCTTTCTTAGCCGGTGGGTCCTTGAATAGTGCCTCATCGCGTAGCTCGGCAGAACGTCGTTTACAGAGTGTTTTATGCGTCGACCAGTGGTTCTTCTGGCAATTGACATTGCAATACTTGACGAGCATACAAGACTTACACGCCTTTAGAGTGAAGCCCTCTCTTGCCACGCTGCCACAATCGGCACAGCAGTGGACCATTGCATCGTGATTGAGATTGTCCATGGGGTGCTAGGAAAAAAGAGACGACGACAAGCCGATAGGAGATACGCCTCTCTCACGAGTTAAGCTTTGGTTGTTGCTCGATATTCATGAGGTATATCATCTATTTTGATTGGATGGTTTTGCTAATACGTTGCCCTATTTCACACATTTATCAATGTCAGCGAATTGTAGTTTAGTTTACAATATTTCATTATTTGTATTCATGTAATATTTTTTTGTGCCGCTGAGGAGTGAGATTGACCAACCCTGCCATCCAAAGTGTTATAAATCAATCCAGTCTCTGAGCCCTCAAATTGTCTCGTTATTAACAAGATATTCATCATTTTTTCTGTTACAATGCTGCAATACCAATACCCTCATCACCACCCGCACTCATTCCTGCATCATATTCCACCTCATCCAATATACGTTTCTTCTTCTTTTTTTTCTTCTCCCCCGTTGATGATGATGGGGTTGCAGCAGTGGAACCACTCCCGCCTCCTTTATTTGCCTTACGTTTTAACATTTTCTTATATGCCTTAGCAGCATCCTCTTCCTCCATAACACCATATAGTACACACCATTCTTGAGCCATTTCTGATTCTGGACGTTGGTTTAATAATGTCTCGTAAAACACACGACTACAATGATTGGTTTGTTTGTCAATTGAAATTATTGTTGATAAAATTGATGGGTTGATATATGAGCAATAAGGGATACTTTGGCGGTAGAATGACACAATGGAACGGTCCGTCCTCAAAAATGAAACTCCGAGATGATCAGGTACAACTGGATACCGATGAATGACGAAAGCAAAGACAAAAACGAAAACAACAGCAGCAGGACTCACTCGCCATTGCCAGGAGTTGGGGTGGGGAACTTCTGACCCGGTTTCAGCGCTGCCTCTTCCGACATGGGCACGACTATGAATATTCCTCCTTGGTTTGGACGCGCGGGCGATAGAAGCTTCGACTCTCACAAAGGGATCTAAAGGGATACAACTAGATACAAGTCCCCCATTTGCTGCTCCGGTTTGAAAGAGCATGGTCAATGGGACGTAACACCTACTCCTAATAAAGATTGGTATGATTGGAGGGAATGTAATCAAACTTTGGCACTTAATTGAGTCCTTATAAGTGTCTTTTAGCATTTACAAATATGGGTTTCACACTCTTACTCATCTCGGCACACTCATGTGCCACGGCCGTTTATTTCTGCCATAATACCGATGAATGCGTCCCTTGCCTCACTTCTCATCTCCTTGCAAGAACTGTTGTAAGCTGTCAAAGTTGAGTCAATTGCATCTCTACTTATAACACCTTGTTCAAATCCTGTTCTCAAATGATCCATGGAATGAAAATGCCCAGCTGATGCAGCAATCTTCCAATGCTTAATAGCTCGTTCCACATTTCCAGATGATCCCTCAATGCCTCCAAGTTTGCTTCTTGCTTCTTCATGTCCTGCCACAGCCGCAGCCCCAAAATGAAACTTGGCCTTCTTTATATCTCCCCCTTCATAAAACACATTACCCAAGTTATAGTGCGCCTTACTTGACCCAAGTTTCACGGCCTGTGTCCATAATTGCATTGCCTTTGCCCGATCTTGCAACAGACCAATTTCTCCATTGTAGTAGTAACAACCCAGTTCATGAATTGCACCAGCATCATTTGCCTCCACCCGCTTCATCATTTCTTGAAGTCTTTCATTGTCTGATTTTTTCATAATCTCTGCCTTGCAAAACGGACACTTCTCACTGTTCACAGATTTGCACAAGGAGTACACGCACCCACTACAAATATACTTTCCACAACATGAATGATATGTCTCCGCGGACAAATTTGCCAACTCTTCATTTGCTCTCGCGTAGTCGAAAATTGGTACCGACTTTATAGTCGCGGCTGGAAGCGACGCACAAGATATTATATTTACTGGCATTGGTACGAAGCAGATGGGACATTCCTCCTTTGCCGGTGGGTCCTTGAACAGCGCCTCATCGCGTATTTCGGCAGCTCGTAATTTACAGTCGTTTTTATGCTTTGGCCAATGATTCTTCTGGCAATTGACATTGCAATACTTGGCGACCATACATGATTTACATGCCTTGAGACTAACACCCCCCTCCTCGCCGCACTCGGCGCAGCAGTGGACCATCTTATCGTTCATTGTTAACTGAACGGGAAAGGAGGAGAATAGAAGGCACTTTTTGGGCGGGCATGAAATGAACTCAAATGACCGTCGATATGATAGAGAAGCCATGTTCTACTTTGAATGAACGTCCAGAGCTTTCTCTACATTAATAATTGTCGCTGTTGACGTTGGCGCATCTGGGTCCATCGTCCTGAACGCAGAACGAGCATATAATTAAACTATGTTCGGGAACAATAACATTCACCGCAATGAAGAGAAGGCACTCCTCGCCATAGTTCGGATGCAAAGCACATCATCATCATCACGTCCTACTACTCGTATAGGATGGGATACCTCGTCCACCGTGCCCTACTGTGAATGGGAGGGCGTCAAATGTGGTGGCAGTGGCGGCGTTGGCGACTCGATGTCGACCAACTCATCGATTGTGGAATTGAATTTGTCGAATGCAGGCCTTCGAGGGACGCTACCATCGGAGCTCGGGTTGCTCGCCAATCTCGAATATCTGTCATTCGCGGACAATATGCTACGTGGGACGATACCCGCACAACTATCCTCGCAACTGACGAAATTGATCACGTTAAATTTGACAGGATGTTACCTCACGGGGATACTACCGCAAACCTTCGCATCGACGCGGCTAGTATCATTACTATTGGCGAATAATGCCATATCGGGACGATTCTTCCATACGGCCGATTCACCCCACCTATCATCGATACGCGAAATACGAATGGAAGATAATTTACTTACGGGGACGCTCCATGGTCCGACTGTCGCACGAATGACTAATCTCGTTTCACTCTCGTTGAGCAATAATGATTTAAGCGGTCTACTGCCCGCATCTAGCCTCGGATCGATGTCCACGTTGAAATATGTCTACCTCGACTCCAATAGCCTCGTGGGTCCATTGTCAAGTTCACTAGCAGCAGCAACAACACAGCAACAAACTAGTGGTGCTGCAACTGCATCGATACTTGAATTGTGGCTACAAGACAATCTACTATCCGGGACGGTCCCCGCGTCCTATGCACACTTTGACAAAATGCATAGTTTTTACATAGATGGGAATAAACTCACCGGCGAATTGCCACAGGACCTATGCGGACCAGAGATTAATGTGGACTTTTTCAAGGATGCGCCCACCGAGGCGGAACGTAATTATTGTGATTCCATTGCCTGTCCGGCAGGCAGTGTGGCATTAGAGGGAGTGTATCCCTGCTCTCGATGTCCGGGAGGCGAGGCGGCACGGTTGCATAATCGGTATTTAGGCCAGACTGGCGATTGTGTCAATTATACCGATCGGGACGTCTTGCAATTATTTTATCTTGCCACGACGAAAGGCGGGCCATGGGATGGTGTGAATGATTGGAACGATACGACCAAGTCTGTTTGTGAAATGACAGGGATTGGATGTGATGTACATGATAGGGTGACATCTATCAATCTTAAAGGACGTGGATTAGAGGGACATATACCCAAAGAGATTGGATCATTAACCAACCTTGAAGTATTCGACGTTTCCGACAATCGCCTTATGGGATATGTACCAAGTGATATACGATGGACATCAATAACATCATTGGATATATCAGGTAATAGAATACGTGGACTTATCCCACCACTTCTGTGTATGATTGATGGATTGAATGGTAATGGACAGGATGGCGCATTCTACTGTGACCGTATTGCGTGTCCTAGTGGGACATACAATTCCATTGGCCGACTTGATTATGGTGGTGGAGAGGCATGTATGCCCTGTATACGACATACATCACCCTTCATTGGACAAAAGACATGTACAAAAATGTTCCATGGTGGTAATCCACTACCAGTGTTTGTCCGTGAAACGGTCCGGCGTGCAGGAGAGACGACATGGGCATTGGCAGTGATGATCACGACTGTTGCACTCATTATGGCCATGGTCTTATCGTGTGTGATACGTCGAAGTGAGAAGTATTGGCGAAGTAAGTATGAGGTAGGTGCGAACAATGAGGACGAGGCAATGATTTTACACTCGTCTAAATTGGGTGATGATGATGACAATGATGAGTGCAAGAACAGGAAGCAGGGGCAGATGGCGGGTAGTAGCACAGTGTATAGAGAGTATACAATTACCAGTGTGGAGGAGGATCTTGAGGCCGAGAACAACTACCACGATAATAATTATGATGATGAGGATGATGATGACAACACAAGTCGTACATCAGGACATAGTCGTGCTCGCAGTGCCACGGAATTAATCAATGACCATCAAGGCATATCCTTGAGGAAGGGTGAGAGAATGTTAAGGACTGTCGCGTCTCGTGTGGCAGTGGGGGATATGGGAATTGGGAGACGAGCACGGGAGGCAGCGTCCACAATCAATGTTAGTGCCAGACGATTGACACATTCAAGAAGCAATGTCGAGGAGACTTCAACAGAACCATCAGGAGCACCATGGAGTGATGACTCCGACAACGAGACTTTGGATTACTACGATGGCAGGACTGATTTTGTATCGACAAGTCCGTCTTCAAGTACGACGATGACACCCTCAAAACGAAAGACGAAGGTGTATCAATCTTCGGATCTATTAGACATACCTATGGTAACATAAACACAAACTAGAACAATTATTGCTCCTACTCCTATTCATCTTCAACAATCGCATTTATGAAAGGAATCCATTTCTTAAGTTGTGAATTCCATGTAAGTACATTACAAACAGCCATCTTTTCCTATTCTTTTTCTTAGAATGTTCACGCTTTCAACGATCTGAGGAATTCCTCGTAACCATCATCAGATGAAGATGATTGTTGTCCATTTCCATTTTCCTTCTTTTCTGGAACGCTTGATTCCAGCGGTGTCGATGCGACAATGTTGGATGTAAACGGTTTAATCGACTGTGGCAAAAATTCTTTGTCAGGCACGATGTATCTGTCGTGACTGACAAAAAAGGTTCCCATTTCTCCCTTCCCCTTAATATTTATCAAACCTCGTGAAATCAGCGTTATTCCCGGTGCCTGCGCTTTCAAAACTTGTGCAGCCCGATCAGAACAGTGAATTTTCATTGGTAATGAATGACTCTCCATCCTCGCGGTGGTGTTGACTGTATCTCCAAAGACGCAGTAACGAGGGTTGCGCGATCCGACAACACGTGCTACGACAGGGCCGCAGTGGATACCTACACGAATGCGGACTGCGCCCATACTAGGGTCCTCGCAAAGAATAGGCGTTTCCGCGGCAGCCTTAACGCATTCCATGGCAAATTCAACTACGCGTTTGGCATGATCATCAGATTGATCCTTCACAAGATTGCAGATGCCTACAAAGGCATCACCAATAGTCTCGAGTTTGAATACATCATGTTTGACCGACAACTCATCAAACTTGAGGTACAATCGATCAAGTAAATCAGATACTTGCTCGGGTGATAGTTTTGAAGATATGATGGTAAAACCAACGATATCAGAAAAGAACATTGTGGCCATCTCTGCCCGATCCGGTTCCAATCTACGTCCTTCCAACAAAGCCTTGGCAACGTGTTTCGGAAAGACCTGGTGGATTAGATCCTGCTCATTAATAATGGATGATTTCTTTTTGAGTCGATGACCAAAGTGGACATTTTCGGGTTCGACATTCTCTGAGTCGAGACGCATGACACGCTTGTCGATTTCTTCGAACGTCGGACGTTTATCCGGATTGCCCTCAAGACATTCTTTCATAATCTCTGCAATCCTTGTGGGACATCCTTCAGGAACGGCTGGACGCTTGTTGATTTTCACATCCACAATCTGATCGAGAACATGTGCTGGGTTCTCCCCATAGTAGGGGTCCTTACGAGAGTACAGCTCGAACAGAATGATACCAAAGGAGAAAACATCTGACATGGCAGTATTGCCAGACTCCCTACGCAATAGCTCGGGGGCCATCCAGTACGGCGTTCCGGTCGCTCCTAGTACCTTCTTCTTCGCAGACAATCCAAAGTCGGCAATCTTCGCACGGAAACGTCCGTCGACGAGGACATTGGCTGCCTTAAGATCGCCATGAATGATTTTTGGGTCTGCAGCATGGAGGAAGCGTGCTCCGCGAGCAATATCTTGAAGGATGGGGAAGATGAGCTCTCCATCAACCGCGATAGTGTCGTTGTGAAGAAGGTCATAGAGTGATCCATATTCCATGAATTCCATGACAAGCATGGGATCGTCTTTTTGATCAATCACGGACCCCATGACCTGCACAATGATATCAGACGAATGAGCGACGAATCTATACAATTTCGATTAAACGAGGCAATAAGTGTAAAAAAGAACGTACCGTCGTAATACATGGATGACGCAACTTGCTCAGAATTCTCATCTCGACAATGAACTCTTGTTTAAGCTGCTCGTAGGTCTTCCCGGTGACTGATTTATAACCTAACAATCCCTTCCAATTGCCCTTAACAAATGCGTCTCCATTTGTGCTGTTCAAGTTACCATTGCCATTGATGCTACTTAAGTCGACTGAACTATGTATCGTAGCAATAGTTCCGGTATCGATGCTGGGGTTTCGCTTGTACGAAGTGGAATTTTTTATTGGTGTACCGCCAGTTACCAAATTCTTAGGCAGGTCACCAAGCTCCTCATCGGAATTAATAGAGGAATCAATCGTATGTCTGCGATTTGCTTCCATATTGGTTGTATCAAAATCCAATTGATTCACACTATAGAAACTTCCTGTGAAGCTGTTGTTCAGCCTGCTTCCACCCCTACCACTTTTGGTGTGTGCCGTCAAGTGGTCAGGGGATAATAAGGATGAATCGTCCAGGATATCTTCCACTGAGTTTTTACGAAAGTTCTTCTCCTTGGGGGGGATGACTCGCTTAACGGCCACGATAGTCCCACGATACTCTGCCTTGACAACAAGACCGAAAGTCCCGCGTCCGGCGACTTCGGGAGGGTCATCGAACTTGAGTTCGTCCCTATCAATCTTCCAGATAGCGTCCTCGTGTCGGCGTTTACGATCCTTGTACACCCAAATGAAGACACCGGCCATTACAAAAAATAAGACTGGGACAAGTATGGCCACGAGGACAACGGTACTCGATTTCTCGACGGGGTCGTATTTGATACAAATCTGAGGATCCTTGTTATCCATTTCAGTGCGATAAAAATCACACTGCTGCTTTTCCGATAATCCGTCAAGGCCGAGAGATGCCCGGTAAATCTGGACCTGTTTCAATTTACCACCCTGTCTCGCTGTAACATCGTCCCATCCGCTACGGACCTCAGACATCATGTCCTCGATAGATATCTTACCGGCAATGCAAGCCTGGAATTCCCTTGTGACGACGTCACCACTGTATCCGATTACGCCTGGTAAGCGAAGAGTCAAGGCGGAATTAACATCATTGCCAAGGCCCCAGTTCATCACAGTGGCGTGCTCCTTCCAGGCAGTTTCACTATATCCGGCAACAATGTATCGCTGCTTGGCCTCCGAGTCTCCGACACTCATCTGGGAGACGCGCCATTCGTCCAGCCACGAAGGCTGTACCACATCATCAAGTGATGTATAAGGAGAGTTGACGTAAGAAAAGAATTCCCACATTAGATCTTTCTTCTTCGGTTCAGCACTCTTGCGTATACCCGTGCCATATCCTCCACTCCAATAGAATGGAACACGATTAATAATCTTGCCCACATGTGGAGATTCTACTAATAGATTCGCACGATCATCCTCAGGAAGCTCGGAGTTGGGAAGAATCTCTTCCCCCTTGGGACAGGTCGTGGTATCACACTCCACAAACTCCCCACTCTGCCGGTCGACGACTTGTAAACTCCCGAATGGCTTCATGCGGTAGGGTTCGGCATAGTCCCCATTCTTCATTTTTGGATACCACAATGGCTTCCCATCGTCATCGGTGAGGACCGACCAGTCTGACATGTTCCTCCTTGAGATCCCCCCAATCGGATTCCCATCATCATCTAACGCACCAACAAATATGGACTTCATACACCCCGGGGGAGCGAATGAGATGGCACATCGTCCGGCCACCATGTTGGGCGTGGTACAACCATCGGCAGTATTGCCCCACAGGTCCTTCCATATAGTCATGGCATTCTCGAACCCAGCTTTGATGTTGGGTTCGAAGGAGGTTTCATTAAAGAAGAAACTTTGCTGAATCCCGATTGTCTGGTCGGTCGTGGCCCATGTTGAGTACATCAATTCGGATATCCAATAGTCATTGAATCCTGACCCAGTACGGGGATAAATACAGAACCCGAAGTCCTCTTCCCCATCTTCATTCAAGTCGGTGCCGTTGTAGAAGTTGGCTAATTCTACAAGATCCTCCCAGGTGTGTGGGATTGGTCGGCCATCACGCTCCAACAAATCAATCCGTACTACCGGGAGGAAGAAGTCACCATCCGCCATTAGTAAATCAATATTCGTCTTCCCATCCTTCCTATATTCTCCCATGTTCTGGACCTACGGATGGAAAATAGAAAGGATTGACACATGAGATAAAGAAGAGCTCAGACAAAACAATTTTACTACCAGACCGCCACGCTGCCCCCCACCTCAGTTGAATCATAACAACAATCAACAGGTATCGGCAGGAAGCAAATTTGACAGTCCTCCTTGGCCGGTGGGTCCTTGCCCAGCGCCTCATCGCGTGGCTCGATCCGGTCTTTGTATGCGTGGCGCGTGGCTCGGCGGATCGTAGCTGAACGCGTATACATGACTTGCACGCCGTGAGACTGCCTCCCCCCGCACCTGGGATCACAACAAGAAATCCTACTCTTACACTATAAACTAACTCACCTTGGGATAAATATCATTGTACTTGAGCAACTCGGTACTTTCTGAGATACGATCATTCAACGTCTCCAGCAGGCCGAGATTACTTGCCTCGGACGTGAACGAATATATCATAAGGTACGCATCGTGTAGCTCCTTCCCAATGGGGGATGATGACGAACCAAGATCGGCAATCGGATCCGCCGCAATATCTCCAGCCTCGGCAAAGTTGATTTTACCCCCAGTGCATGCCTCTAATAACTTAGCACGCGTACGGAAGTGCGGGGTGGCTTGATCGGTATTAAAGCTTAGATAATTGGCAGTCACGCCTTCATACTTGCCAGGCGTGAGTGCCTGTAGGTATTGATCGTTCGTGCAGTGATAGGATCCTGCCGTTGAACTTCCGCTACCATCGGGTGTGTCCGTCCCTGCCGGCTGCTCACAGTCGGTGATGTTCACGGCACCGTCCGGACATAGATATAGCTGCCCATCTTGGATACGACGACGACGACGAGGGAGGTTGTTTGACATGCTGATCGACGATGAAGATCTGGCTTGAAGTTTCAATCCCGAGTCTTCGAACCTTGGCATGGCAAAGAATTGCAAATGCTGTGATTGAAGTGTGAAGTCTGAAGAAGTCATCCATCTAATAATGACCCTTCTGAGCATTTAAAAGTCTACCATAGGTATCGTAGATCTAATAATGACCACTGGAAAATTTAGGGTGAGGGTTAAACCCTAACCGTCTTATTGACTTTTCCCGCCCAAAACTTCTTTACCATCCATCATATCGTACTTTACATCTCCACGATGCTTCAGCTTCTTCTCATCGTCCAACTGTCAACGACGGCAATGACGACGGGGGTAGTTGGTGCATTTACCTACTCCTCACCCTTTTCACATCGTGTAAAGCCATCCTCTTCGTCGTCGTCGTCGTCGTCATGGGGGTCAGCTCGTCACCTTGTCTCCTCACGACACCTCGTCGGCAGTCGAACCTTTAACGTTGCAGTAGCATTCTCTTTTTCTCATTTATTCGCCATGTTGAAAGAAGTTGATGATGATGATTCTTCATTGTCGTCGTCGTTATCATCCACAACTACGACAATAGCAATGAAACGTCAACGTGAGGTCCCAAATCTATCTCCCGAAGATAGATCTAGCGTTACATCATTGTTTACCAAATTTAAGGATAATGATAGTATTATGATGGAGAATGAAATTGAAAAGAATATTGATACCATGTCCCCTTCACTGCTCGTGGCATTGCAAATGGCTGGGGAGACCCTCGAATGGAAGGAGAAAGTTGGAGCAGCCGCAGCATCAGTTATCGACTTTGATAGTCAAATGGTGCGCGTAGGCCAAGCATTACGCAATGTCTTAACCAAACGTCTTGAACATGGTAAAGATTTATTACAGCAAATGCTAACAAGTGGTGAAATACGTAAACTTGATGCATTAATCGGTAAGAGTGCACGTGAGGGCATGTTAGATACGAGTTTCTTTCAAGTATTGAATGCCAACATGATGGATGCCTCGTCTTCCACCATGACAACGACAAGTAACATTGATGATGACAGTGCCACTACTTCTGCCAACAACATCAATAGCAACACCATTCCGGACAAATTACAAATATTGAATCATATCCAAACACGGTGTCACGAAGAATTGGAAAAGGCAGTCCCTCCGGGCACGGGATTGCTGAACAAACTATTACGCACTACCATCCCATCAATACGTGATAATCAATTACGCCACTACCTCGGGCCGCGTGCAACGAGTATCACAAGTCCAGATGGTAAAGTTATTGATTTCCATTTGCCAAAGTCTGGCAACAACAATAGTGGAGGAGGAGGAGCAGGGGCACCATTAGTATCGCATGTTGAATTTGGTACAGCAATCTCTGATGCCATAACACGTATCCGTTTGATTGATAATTCCGGGGGGACTGACAAACTTGTAGCGCAAAAGCTTATTGAGGAGGTACGACAGATTGCCATAGAGGCACGGAGAGTATTAGTAAGTGTCACTGAGGGTGGAGAGGAGAGCACGGTTGTGATGGAATATTCAGAAATGCTTGGACCAGTATTTCGACCACCGACGGGTGCTGCTCCTTCTACTGCTGAGGAATGAAAAAAAGTGATATTCTTGAGGAATGGGTAGAGAGAATCTTGCTTTGTAATACTTTTTAATGATGTGTATTCTGCGTCAACCCCACCCCCCCACTCATTGCTGCTTATGCCGTGCCTTCTTCTATTTTCCACATAATATTTCAGCGTCTCATTACTTTTGTTTGCTATATCATGAAGTGTCCACGTTTGACTTTTAGTTATAAATGATCAGAAGTCAAACATATTGTTAAATATCTCGACCATGATATGTTTTTGTGAACTCACCACCCGATCCTAATAACCAAAGATTATTGTTGCATATTATCATCTTTTTTCAATTTTCTATCGTGCCTCAAATTGGATCACTATTGTTCGATTGCAAACGAAGAAAACAAACATTTAGAATTAATGAGAGAGATGGGTTTAAGACTTTGGAAAAAAATCACATCATCCTCCTCCTCCTCAATTACATTAAATCTTCATATTCTCTCTTTCTCCTTCGTTTAAAAGTCGCTAATATAAATAGCCATTGTCGGCAAAAATGTCCAACATCTCTGATGTTGGAATTACGCAATCTCATGTAGAATAAATAATCCATCATCGGAGAAAGAGAGAGAGAAAGAGAAGTTGCAACGGCAGAAAAAAATGGGTGGTGGTGGATCACTCTCGACACAACGCCGAATTTCAACGACGAAGATTTAGATATACATTACTATTTATAGATATAAACTCACATCGTTTTGTACGTGTCTTATAAAGTATACGAAAGCCACACTGTCGGCAACGCACGGGGTCACCACCCTTGATTAAATTCTTAGCCCCACAATCACCACACCGATATTCAACTCCACGTTGAATAAATGTCGGTGGTGCTGCTGCTGTGGTGTTGATTGGTTGAGTGGTGTTCATAGCGGCGAGGGGGAGATGTAGGAAAGGATAGGGCTACCGTGGGGCTAACCGGCCCAAAAAAGGCTTAACCCTTTGTCTACCGACGTACTTTACGTAGACAATTTAGTGTTTTTTCCCGCTAAATTTCGGGCGATGGACTTTGACCATGAATATCGCCCCTACTACGATGAGTTAGGTCCTGGGTAGAAATGCGATTAGGTAGCTCCGATAGTCGTCTATCCATTGATGTTAATAGTTTAATATATGACGGCCGTTTTTTATGACATTTATCTATTCTCGATATCGACCCTATTTAAGATTCTTGAATGGGCCACTAGTTCCTACGTAGGCTCGGTACTGAAAAAAATGAGCCAAAAATGAGCCACGGTAGACAAAGGGTTAAGGTCTCGGGCCACGTGGAAGCAAAAACACACACAGATCTGAGAAAAATGAGACAAGATGGCGCGAGTAGGCTAAATGACGGCGGCCAGCACCGTTCCACGGCCACCATGGTGCACCATACCCCAAGGCGCCGGGCAAAAGCGTCAAACAATAAGTAGTACAATAGATCTACGTCGTTAAAACTAGTTGTAACTGTAACTGTAATCTTTACTTCCTTTAACCTACTCTACTATACTTACGAAAAGTATTGGTTTGACGTCGTCATTTGACGAATATGAATTGCCAGAGGTACGGAATTGTACCAGCATGTGCTGGAGTCTGTAGGACTAACCTCATGGTTCACTTGATCTCCGCCCACAGGATCAAGCAAAATTAGAACACTCCCATGAGG
>Ga0247832_1002249_pt1 | contig 30288 bp, 48 predicted proteins | sample LaCruzMarch2015__10_FD_192407 | JGI IMG/M metagenome (GOLD analysis project Ga0247832, IMG submission 192407) | Freshwater microbial communities from meromictic Lake La Cruz, Castile-La Mancha, Spain - LaCruzMarch2015_4m | ecosystem: Environmental > Aquatic > Freshwater > Lake | place: Spain... | reverse complement strand
TCATGGCTTGTACTCCAGGATGCTGAATGTCTTTTCAACTCGGTCAAGGAACACAGCCATCGCTGGCCGTGAACCACAGGAAAGTGCCCGGCACGCGGCCAGGTGGATGGATGAAGGCCGTAGGACGGCCATCAGGACATAGCGCTTGTCCATCAGTATCTCCAGATGGTCACATCGACCACCCAAAGGCACAGGCAGAACTGGCCTTGGTGAATGCCGCACACAAACAGCGGCCAGCGACGCTTGAACCACTCCACGTCAAACTGCCAGCCTCGCTTCATGCTTTCACCTTTTCCAAGCCTTGCTTCAGGTAATGCAGCACCTGGGCAGACAGGCTGCGGGTGTTGCGCTCGGCCTCGGCCTTGAGCTTGGCCATGATGTCGTCCGGAAGGCGCACGGTCACGTATTGGCGTTTGTTGCCGGTTGTCATGCTGCCTCCTGCGCTTCTTCAAACATGTCGGCTGTGGCACCAGCGCCAGCCATCTCAACCGGAATTCCACCAGTCAGCAGGCTCACCAGATCGTCTTGGCCAGCCACCTCGATGTCGAATCGGGTCTGTGCGGCGTGCCGGATGGCCTGCGCCTGGTTGCCTGCGCGAATCAGGCGGTGTTTGTTGGTCTCCACGTCGGTGACCAGGTAAATGCGTGTGCTCATAGTTTCTCCGTTTGTTTTGAATGATTACTTGCTGGCATAGGAGCCAATCAAGACAGGCAGTTCAGACCCAAGGGCTTCGCGTGCCATGTCGGCGAACTCGTTGGCCATTTCTTCGTCGTGCAGTTCTTGCTTCACGATGCGCAGGCTGATCGCTGGCTTGTCGCCACCAGTCAGCACGCCCAGGCGCAAAACAAACTGGCGCGACTTCAGGCCGTGGTACGGCTCGCAGTCAAAGTAAATCGTGGTTGGGATCGGCTCGGCGCTGGTTGCCTTCACCGATTCAAATGTGCTTTTGCTGGCGCTGAGCGACTGCTCGCTGGACTGCAGGTTGCGCATGGATTCGATGGACAGTTTGCGGATCGCTGCAATGGCCTTTGGCAGTGTGATGGTGCCATCGTCATTGAAGCACTGGACATGGCCAGGCCAGTCTTCCAAGAACTCAGCGGCTTTCAGTTGGCTGATCGCCTGGACGCTGGAGGCATTGGACTTCAATGCCGAGTAGGCTGCGGTGCGCTTCAGTTGCAGCTTGGCGCGGTTGTCGGTGTGACCTGGCGCAGTAGCAGTGCCAAGGTTCAGCACCGCTGTGGCGCTCATTTCATCTGCATCAACAAACACGATGGCACCGGTTTCAGCGTGAACCTTGGTGTATGCCGAAAAGTCTCTCAAGCTGTGAGTGGCCATAACGCCACGGGCGCGTCGGCGGTTTTGCTGGTATTGCTCCAGGTCGTGCAGCTTGAAGTCGCTAGGCAGGGCTGCCAAATCGTCGGTGGTTTTGCAGAACTCCAGGGCAGATCGGGCCTGATCAATGGACGTACCTTCTTGCAGGGCGTTGATGGCTTCTTTGTCAAACATGATTGATGTCTTTCTGTTGATGGTGAATTACAGGCCTGGCATATTTGTCTGGCGCTCGTTTTCAAGGAGCGAAGGCTGCGCCAAGGACAGGCGGCCGTACTTTCCAACGTGCAGCACCGTAGCGCCACTTGTTTCCTCGCTGACGCTGCCCATGCTTGTAGGCTTTTTGAACTTGACGTCGTGCTGCAGGCGCACCTGGTGCGTGCCAACAATACGGTCGATCTTGAACTTGATCGTTACCTCACCGATCTTTCCGTGGTCAATTGCTGCGGCTGCGGTTTCTGACATTGCCTGAGACAGGATGCGCTCAAACATGCCGCCATCAAGGTCAGATATGAACTCAGGCACGTCTGTTGCTGCAGATGCTGGTCGATTGGATGCTTCTTTCATGATTGCCTTTCAGTGGTGGTAAAAAATCTCAGAATGGAATGTCGTCGTCCATGTCGTCAAAGCCTGAGCCTTGCGGTGCTGGCGCTGGACGTGATTGTGGCGCACTTTGCGGCTTTTGTGTTGGTTTGTGGTCTGAATTATCAGAGACAAATTCCAGATCGGCCAAGCGTGCAACCATCTTGGTGTTCTGCGTGCCGTCGCCTTTGGTGTAGGTCTGCAGGTGCACGTCCTCCAGATACGCCACGATCTGCTTGCCCTTGAGCAGGTAAGGTGCCATCGGTTCTGCTCGTTGTCCCCAGATCGAGGCATCGACCCACTGCGTCGGGCGCTTGCCGTCTTCGCCTTTCTTTCCATAGGTGAATGCCAGCGAGACGTTGGCAACGGCCGTGCCTCCTGGTGTAAATCTCACCTCGGCGTCTTTGCCGATGCGTGCCAGTCCTTGTGCTTTCATGCTTGCTCCTTCAGTTTGTAAACCCGAACGACCCGAGCGTGGGCCGATGGGTGGGTTGCTTGACAGTATCCAATCGGCTCGAAGGCGTCACCCCTCAGAACCGCACCCCAGGTGTTGTGGTGAAAGTCGTCTGGCAGATCGATCAGCTGCCGAACGTCGTTGATGGTCACCTTGCCGGATTGCTTGGCAATCCAGATGGCCATGTCGCGTGCCTTGGCGATCCAGTCCTCTCGGCCAATGGACACGGCAGCGATGCCAGCGTCTCGAAGGTCGCGGCCTTTCATGCTGCACCGCCTTTCTTGATTGCTCCGCGTTCGCTGTACTTGCGCTTCAGGCGAGGCACTGGACAATCTGCAGCATGCCAGTTCGGTCGGTATAAGACACCAGCACCGCTTTCGTGATCGCAAATTCTGCAATGTATGAAGATTGACCCATGCACGCCATAGTCGTCTTGATAGGTTGTTCGTTCAAGAATCGCTTGCATGTCTTTCAGTGGTATTCGGCTCATGCTGCATCCTTGTAAGACTGGATGAACTCGACCTCGCGCTCAATGTCACCGAGGAACTTGAGCACCTCGATCTCCAGCTCCTTGATGGCCTTCTCGTCGCGCATCACACGGCGAATGATGAGCTGGGCGTTTTCTGGAAAATCTGGGTTGTAGGACACGAAGTCGCACCACTCGCGCTCGGCCACCCAGAGCTGGCCCTGCACCTGCCAGCGGTAAGCCGTCGGGCACTTGCCTGGCTCAAGCCGCAAATACTCCAGGTGGGTCTTTGGCATCGGGCACTTGTATTCGGTCATGCCGTCCTTGCCAACCAAACCGTCAGGGCTGACACCGACCTGCAGCGTGTCGTGCATGCAGAAGCCGATCTCGGTGACAAACTGGCCTGTGTGGGCCTCGTATGCAGACCGGGCGAAAGGCTCGCGCTCGGTGCCCTGCTCCATGGCGAAGGTTGTCTTGAACTCTTCGCGCACCCCGGTGATGCGCTCCAAGGCCAAGGCGGTCAGGTAAGTGGCGCGGGTTTCCCCGCCACCTTTGGCCATGATGTCGCTGAACTTGGAGCCAGATGGCACACCGACTCGGGCTTGCTTCCACTCTTCGGTGCCTTGATCTGCTGTGATGACTCTCATGCTGCCTCCTGCTCGTCTGCGGTCTTGGCGGCCTTCTTGAGGGCTGGCCCTTGGGCTTGCCAGAACGCTGCCTTGTGTGCCGACTTGGGCAAAGCCTGGAACGCTGCGGCCAAGGTTTCGCTGCCTTGCATAGCGGCCTCGCGCATGGCTGGCAGGGTGGCTTCCTCAAACTCACCGTAACCGGCTGGCACCGTCTGTTTTGCGGCCACGTTGTGGGTCTGTGAATCCGCGTCGTTGTCGCCCTCTGTTGGAATGCAGAAGGCCTGGAACATGGCGTATTTGTAGGCTGCGCTCATGGCCTTGTTGGTTGCCTTGTCGCCAGAGTCCATGGCCTCGCCATACATCTTGACCGTGTGCTTGCTGCCGTCGTGTGCGCTCACAAAGTCAAACTCCATGTCCACCGTCACATAAAACAGCGCTTTCCCTTGGCCGCTTACGCGCTCCACACAATCTCTTGAAAGCGTGCGCGGAAGGATGCTCAGGCCATGCTTGGCCAACAATGGGCCGATGGCGTTGTAAACGTCGTCAATGCCTCGGAAGTTGTATCCAATGCCCTGGCTGTTTCTTTGGTTTTTGCTGATGCCGGTGTTGGCCAGTTCGCCAGCCACCAACGAGATCAGTTGGTAAACGTTTTGCTTTTCGGTTGTCATGCTGTTGTCTCCTGGTTCAAAGTCTGGGTGATTGCGTTGATCAGCTCCTGGGCCTGCGCTGGCGTCAGGTCTATGCGGCAGCTGCCGCCTCGGATGTGCACGCCAAGCGAGATGTGCTCCTCGTTTTGGCTGACGATGGCGGCATTGCCGTCCACCGCGTTTATGTAAAAGTCGTCTTGCATCGTGTTTACCTTTCGTGGGTGGTTGTTGGTGAAACGAATCATACACCATTACAAGAAAATTTTACAGTATTCCGCAAAAATAAATTTTTAGTCACGTTAAAAACTTCTGTTATAGTCTGGCCTATGAAAAAAGATGACACCTATTACCTTCATGTCTATGACTTTGCTCATAAGCAGGCGGGCAGCTATGCAAAGCTGGCCAAGGCTTTGGGAGATGTCAGCGGCCCTGCCGTGCAAGCCTGGGCCAACAATGGCGTGGCGCACAAGTGGCGGCCAGTTCTGGACAAGAAATTTGGGCCAGCTTTCCGAAAGTCCTTGAGCGACATGGTCGTCTGAGGTAAAGTGATGCAAGACCCGGCTAGGGTGGGAGTAGCTACCCACTCGAAGAGCGAACCTCCCGCCTGCCGTAAGTCTTTTTTCTGGAGGGTTTGCGAGGAAGTGCCATGCACTATTACAAAAGAAACCTAGGCGACTACGCCAAAAAATGCGGACGGCTGTCCATGTTGCAGCACGGTGCGTACACGCTTCTGATTGATTCGTGCTACGACCGTGAGAAGTTTCCCACGCTTGAAGAGGCCATCGAGTGGACTTGGGCCAGCACCGAGGCCGAGATTGATGCCGTCAAGTTCGTGCTGACCAGGTTTTTCAAGCTGGATGACGAGGGCCAATATGTGCAAGACCGCATCCTGGCTGAGCTGCTGGACTATCACGCGAAAGCAGACACAAACAAACGGATCGCATTGGATAGAGAGACGAAGCGTAAAGAGAATGGCACGAACCGTGCACGACCTGTAAACGAAGCGCCACCTAACCAAGAACCAAGAACCATTAACCAAGAACCAAAAAACACAAAGACGCAGCGCGGAACGCGCCTGCCAACAGGTTTTGAGTTGCCAGACGAGTGGATTGGATTTTGCAAGCAAGAACGCGCAGACCTTGACCCGCAAACGGTGTTTGACCAGTTCCTGGACTACTGGATTGCACAGCCTGGCCAGAAGGGCGTCAAAACTGACTGGCCAGCCACCTGGCGAAACTGGGTGCGCCGGCAGACCGTGACACGCAGCGCCCAAGGGCGGAACGAGCACAAACACGCTGCAGCCTCCCGCGCAATCTTTGATGGGGTGTTCGACCATGAATAACCTCGCAGAAATGGCAAGCCAGGCCATCCAGAACGCTGGCCAACAAACCGCACCACGTGGCGACAACCCGACGATCCGCAAGCTGTTCATTGTTTTGCACGGGTCTTACGGAAGCCTGTTCACCACCAAGTTTTCCACAGCTGAGCGCGACGCCAACGGCAAAGACAAGGGCATCCGTGCCGCCATGCTGGTTTGGGAGGCAGCCTTGGCCAAGTATTCACCGGAAACCATCGAGACGGCAGCTAAGCGCCTGGCCGACGAGTGCCCTGCCTTCCCACCAAACCTGCCGCAGTTCGAGTCGATCTGCAAAGCCGTGATGCCGCGCAAGACCTTCAGCGACGACCAGCCTCGCAGACTTCCACCGCCAGAAGCCAAGCCCATCGGCCCGGTGGAGTTTGTGGCCATGAACGACGGCAAAGACTGGGCACGCAAGCTGCTGGCCAGACAGGCCGCTGGCGACCGAATCAACATCGGCAGCCTTGAGTGCGCAAAGAAGGCGCTCAGAATCCAGGAGGGAGAATGACATGCACAGCCTGCCAAGCCAACGCCAAGAACCCACTGTCCGGTCAGTATCACTTTGGGTGCCTACAGTGCTGCACCCGGCTGGTGATCAGCACCAGGCCGAACAAACAAGCAGCAGCAGGGATGCTGGCAGCGATTGCCCGATACCCGCAGAACCCTGGCCGGGAGCGAATCTTGGCATCCGTCGCCCAGGCATTGACGAAACCCCCCTCAGCCTCGACGAGTGCTGGATCGCAGTCCGGGAGTGCCTGACATGACTGACCGCATCAAGATCACGCTGTTCGAGCCAGTCCAGGCTCACAAAATCCTGACGCAGCAAATCTGGCCGCTGATCAAGGCATCCCTGATGGCTGGCCACCGGATGGTCGTCGAGGTCAGGAAAGAAACGCGCAGCCTGGAACAAAACCGCAGGCTTTGGGCCATGCTGACCGACGTCAGCAAACAGGTGAACTGGTACGGCAGGAAGCTGACCCCTGAAAACTGGAAGGACGTGCTCACCGCTGCCTTGACCAAGCAGGACGTCGTGCCAGGCATCGACGGCGGCTTTGTTGCCTTGGGAAAGTCCACCAGCAACATGACCAAGCCAGAGATGTGCGAGCTGCAAGACCTGATCGAGGCCTTCGGTGCGCAGCAAGGCGTGAAGTTCACCGCGCCAGAATTCATCGACCCAGACACCGGAGAGATCACATGATCGGCACTAAGCACGACGGAAAAAAGCCACGCTGGAGCCTTTTGCCTGCCGGAACCGTCCAGCAGATCATTGCTGTGCTGGAGTTCGGTGCAGCAAAGTACACGGAGAACAACTGGCAGCACGTTGATCGAGGCCCGGAGCGTTACTACGACGCCTTGATGCGGCACGTGCACGCCTGGCGCGATGGCGAAAAAAACGACCCAGAAAGCGGCCTGCACCATTTGGCCCCATGCTGGCTGCTGTTTGCTGTTCATGCTTTGGCTGGATGACAGGGGCGTCAAATGACCAAACCAGCCAAGTGCAAAGTCTGCCAGTGCGCTTACACCAAGACCAGGCCGCTGCAAACGGTGTGCAGCCCACCGTGCGCCCTTGTGTTGGCCAGGAAAGCAACGGAAAAGGCCCAGGCCAAGGAGCAGGCCAAAGACCGCAAGGAGACCCGCCAGAAGCTGGACGCGATGCAAACCAAGCCGCAGCTGACCAAGAAAGCGCAGACGGCCTTCAACGCATTCATCCGGGCAAGGGACGCGGGTAAAACCTGCATTTCCTGCGGTACGCCACTGAGCAACGAGCCGAACACCTACGATGCAGGGCACTACCGATCAGTCGGCAGCGCACCGAACATGAGGTTTGTGGAGGAAAACTGCCACGGCCAATGCAAGCACTGCAACAACTATTTGGCCGGAAACCATGTGGAATACCGCAAGCGCCTGGTCGAACGGATCGGCCTGCAAGCCGTCGAAAGCATCGAAAGCGACAACACGGTGCGCAAATACGCTCACGAAGGCCTGATCGAACTGGCCAAATACTACCGGGCGGAAGCGCTCAAAACCAAGAAAGCAAAAGCATGAAACTGCCAGACAAACTTGAGGCAATCCATATTGATGCGCTCGTTCCATATATACGCAACAGTCGCACCCACAGCGACGCGCAGGTGGCCCAGATCGCTGCATCCATCAAGGAATTCGGATTCACCAATCCAGTGCTGATTGACGGGGGGGGGGGAATCATTGCCGGGCATGGCCGAGTGCTCGCTGCACGCAAGTTGGGCCTGACCGACGTGCCGTGCATCCGACTCGACCACTTGACAGACGCGCAAAAACGCGCTTATGTGATTGCCGACAACCGGCTGGCGCTGAACTCAGGATGGGACACCGAAATGCTGAAGGTTGAGTTTGCCGACCTGCAGGAGCTTGGCTTTGACCTGGAGCTGACCGGCTTCGACCTGGACGAGATCAAGGAGCTGCTGGCGCCCGTTGGAACTGAAGGACTGACCGATCCTGACGATGCACCACCGCTGCCCGAACATCCGCGCACCGTGCCCGGTGACATTTGGGTGATGGGTAAGCACCGCCTCCTGTGTGGCGACAGCACAAGCGTCAGCGACCTGGAAAAGCTCACCGACGGCCAGCTGGTGGACATGTGGCTGACCGACCCACCGTACAACGTAGCTGTGCAGGGCGGAAATCATGGCGATCCAGAGCGTAAAAACGGCCTCAAGATCATGAACGACAAAATGCCAGACGAGGATTTTCGACAGTTCTTGCGCGATGCTTACACCGCAGCCGACACAGTCATGAAGCCTGGCGCTGTGTTCTACATCTGGCACGCAGACTCCGAGGGCTACAACTTCCGAGGCGCGGCCAAGGACGCTGGCTGGGCTGTGCGACAGTGCTTGATATGGAAGAAGTCCAGCATTGTGATGGGACGCCAGGATTACCACTGGAAGCATGAGCCTTGCCTGTACGGCTGGAAAGAGGGAGCAGGCCACCTTTGGGCAGCAGACCGAAAGCAAACCACCATCTTGGAGTTTGACCGTCCAGCAAAGAACGGTGAGCACCCGACCATGAAGCCGGTGGCCCTGTTCGAGTACCAGCTCCTGAACAACACCAAGGGCGGCGACCAAGTCCTGGACAGCTTTGGAGGCTCTGGCACCACCCTGATCGCAGCCGAGAAGAACGGGCGCGTCGCTCGAATCATGGAGCTTGATCCAAAGTATTGCGATGTGATTGTGAAGCGCTGGCAGGATTTCACAGGCAAAATAGCAACTCACGCAGAAACTGGCGAACCTTTCGCGGAGGTTACAAATGGCAAAAACACCTGAAAAATCCACCCGACTGCCTAAAAAAGAGGCAGTTCAACCCAAAAAGAACGGCGGCGCACGTCCTGGCGCTGGCCGCAAACCCTTTGAGCCGACCGATGCCGAGCGCAAGCAGGTGGAGGCAATGTCGGGTTACGGCGTGCCGTTTGAGCAGATCGCTGCCCTGATTCGAGAAGGCATTTGCATCGACACGCTGCGCGACAAGTTCGCCACCGAACTGGTGAACGGCAAGGCCAAGGCCAACGCTCAGATCGGCAAGGGCATCTTCCAGAAAGCCATGGCAGGCGACACGACCGCGCAGATTTGGTGGTCGAAGTGCCAGATGGGCTGGAAAGAACCGCCCAGGCAGCTGGAGCACACCGGAGCCAACGGCGCACCGATTGCCGTGGCCACCCTGGACGTTTCCCAACTTGGCACCGATGTGCTAGCGCAGATCATGGCCGCAAAAGATGCAACTGGTAGCGAGTAAGCAATGACACCGGTTCCAGAAAAAATGTTTTACGTTTATGAGCACATCCGCAATGACACTGGAAATGTTTTTTACGTTGGCAAAGGCTGCAAAAAACGCGCTTACGTTACCGGCAAAAGAAGCAAACATTGGAAAAGCATTGTTGCGAAATCCGGTGGTTTTTCTGTGCGCATGACGATTCAAAACGTCACAGAGGAACTTGCTTTTCTTGCTGAGGCTGAACGAATCGATCAGCTTCGTGCCATTGGCATTCGGCTTTGCAACATGACTGATGGCGGAGAAGGATGTTCTGGTTATGTCCCAACCGAAGAAACCAGAAAAAAACTTTCTATTTCACACATCGGAAAAGTTTTCAGCCATGAAACCAAAGAAAAGTTGAGTGCCAAAAAAATAGGCAACAAACACATGGCCGGGAAACCAAGAGATTCAAACACCAGAAAAAAGATCAGCGAGACCATGTCCGGTAAACCAAAACCAAAAATCCAATGCCCACACTGTTTGCTGATTGGTGGTGTTCCGATCATGAAGCGTTACCACTTTGAGAGCTGCAAAAATGCAACTGACGCAAGCTGACCTTCTGGCCATCGAGCGCGAACTGTGCAAGCGCAGCCTGGCCGAGTTTGCCAAGCGTGCCTGGCGCGTGCTTGAACCGGCTGCGCAACTGAAGTGGGGTTGGGCGCTGGACGCCATCTGCCTGCACCTGGAAGCCGTGACCAAGGGCGAAATCACCCGCCTCCTGATGAACGTGCCGCCTGGCTCTATGAAGTCCCTGCTGACCGGCGTGATCTGGCCAGCCTGGGAATGGGGGCCAGTTGGCCTGCCTGAGATGCGCTTTGTGGGTACGGCCCACGAGGAGCAGTTGGCCATCCGAGACAGCCGACGCTGCCGTGACCTGATCAAGTCCGAGTGGTTCCAGAAGCTCTGGCCGCTTGACCTCCTGGCCGACCTGGACGGAAAGCGAGAGTTCGGGAATACCCGCAAAGGCATCCGGCAGGCCCGAGCTTTCACCAGCATGACCGGCGTGCGTGGCGACCGTGTCATACTGGACGACCCAATCAGCGCCGACAACGCCAACAGCGCGGCCAAGCTGGAGGCCGCACGCATTGCCTTCACCGAGACCCTGCCGACCCGCGTCAACTCGGACAAGTCGGCTATCGTTGTAATCATGCAACGCCTGAACGAGAAAGACATTTCCGGCGTCATCAAGGAGATGGGTCTGCCTTATACGCACCTGTGCATCCCGATGCGCTTTGAGCCTGCCTTCCGCTGCACCACCAGCATCGGCTGGACTGACCCGCGCACCAAGGAAGGCGAGCTGATGTTCCCCGAGCGCTTTGGTGAAGCCCAGGTCACCGAGTTGGAGCAAACCCTGGGAACCTACGGCACAGCCGGACAGCTGCAACAACGGCCAGCACCCCGAGGCGGCGGCATCATCAATACCGACTGGTTCAAGTTCTGGTCAAGCATCCCGCAGCTTGAGTTCCGCTTCCTGACGGTGGACACGGCCCAAAAGACTGCCGACCACAACGACTGGACGGTGCTGCAGTGTTGGGCATGCTCAAGCATTGGCCAGGCGGTCAAGCTCGACCAGGTGCGCGGCAAGTGGGAGGCCCCTGAGCTGCTGGTGCAGGCCAGGGCCTTCTGGCTCAAGCACCTAAACGACCAGCGGCCCGTGGCCCAAGGCGCTGCCATGCGCGGCATGTACGTGGAAGACAAGGTTTCTGGCACCGGCCTGATCCAGACCTTCCGGCGCGAGGGCATCCCGGTGGTGGCCGTGCAGCGCAACAAGGACAAGATCAGTCGAGGTTACGACGCAGCCCCGTTTATCGAGTCGGGCAATGTCCTGCTGCCGCACGACGCGCCCTGGCTGTCCGATTTCCTGGCCGAGGTGGCCGCTTTCCCGTCTGGTGCACACGACGACCAGCTCGACCCCATGTTCGACGCCATCAACCTGGTGCAGCGGCTACCGGCCAACAAGGCCGCCAGCTTCAAACCGCTGCCGGTTGTCAATCGATGGTGATCGGTGCGAAAATACTTGAAACGAGGGCAAAAATATGGCACGCATTTCAAAAGATCAGCGACTAGCAAATGTTCACGCAGAAGCGCTGGCTCAATTCGACAACGTCCAGACGGCGCTGCGCGACGAACGGCTGCAATGCCTTCAAGACCGACGCTTCTACAGTTTGTCCGGCGCTCAGTGGGAAGGCCCCCTGTGGGAAATCTACGAGAACAAGCCGAAGTTTGAAGTCAACAAAATCATGCTGTCGGTCATTCGGATCATCAACGAATACCGCAACAACCGCATCACCGTGGACTACGTGTCCAAGGACGGCAGCATGTCCGACAAGCTGGCCGAGACCTGCGACGGTCTGTACCGTGCCGACGAGCAGGACAGCGTGGCCGACGAGGCCTACGACAACGCCTTCGAGGAAGCAGTGGGCGGTGGCTTTGGTGCCTGGCGTCTGCGCACCACCTATGAGGACGACGAGGACGAGGATAACGAGCGCCAGCGCATTCAGATCGAGCCGATCTTTGATGCCGACAGCTCGGTTTTCTTTGACCTGAACGCCAAGCGCCAGGACAAGGCCGACGCACGTTTCTGTTACGTCGTCTATTCGATGACGTATGAATCCTACAAGAAAGAGTGGGGCGACGACCCGACCAACTGGCCAAAGATCGTGCACCAGTACGAATTCGACTGGGCCACGCCCGATGTGGTTTACATCGCGGAATACTACAAGGTCGAGGACGTTACCGAGACAATCCGCATCTTCCGCAACATCGACGGCACCGAGGAACGCTACCGTTCAAAGGACTTTGAGGAAGACCCAGAGCTGGAGAACACCCTGGCTGCCATTGGCAGCCAAGAAGTGCGCCAGCGCAAGATCAAGTCGCGCAAGGTTCATAAGTACATCATGTCCGGTGGCCGCATCCTTGAGGACGCTGGCTACATCGCAGGCAAGTGCATCCCGATCATCCCGGTTTACGGCAAGCGCTGGTTTGTGGACAACGTCGAGCGTTGCATGGGCCACGTTCGCCTGGCCAAGGACGCGCAGCGCCTGAAGAACATGCAACTGTCCAAGCTGGGCGAGATCAGCGCCCTGTCCAGCGTCGAGAAGCCAATCCTCACGCCTGAGCAGGTCGCTGGCCACCAGGTTATGTGGGCAGAGGACAACCTCAAGGATTACCCTTACCTGCTGATCAACCCGATCACTGGCCCCGACGGCAGCCAAAGCATCAGCGGCCCTGTGGCCTACACTCGCAGCCCACAAATCCCACCGGCCATGGCAGCCCTGCTGCAGGTGACCGAGCAGGACATGCAGGACATTCTGGGCAACCCGTCTGGCGCTGACAAGATGGTCAGCAACATCAGCGGCAAGGCCGTGGAGATGATCCAGCAGCGCCTGGACATGCAGACCTTCATCTACATGAGCAACTTTGCCAAAGCCATGAAGCGCTGCGGCGAGGTGTGGCTGTCGATGGCAAAGGACGTCTACATCGAGGAAGGCCGCACCATGAAGGTCATTACCGAGGACGAATCCACCGACACCGTCAAGCTGATGACGCCCACAATCGACCAGGAAACCGGCGAAGTGCGCATGGCCAACGACCTGAGCGCTGCCAAGTTCGACGTCAACGTCGAGGTCGGCCCATCGTCCAGCTCCAAACGTGCAGCCACAGTGCGTGCCCTGACCGGCATGATGCAGATCACGCAAGACCCAGAAACCCTCCAGGTGCTCGGTGCCATGTCCATGATGAACATGGAAGGCGAGGGCATTGGCGAGGTGCGCGACTTCTTCCGCCAGCGCCTGATCAAGATGGGCGTGGTCAAGCCGACCGACAAAGAGCTGGAAGTGCTCATGGCCGAGGCACAAAACCAGAAGGAAGACCCGAACTCGATCTTCTTGCAGGCTGCAGCCGAAGAGGCCGTGGCCAAAGCTGCCCAGGCACGCGCCAGCACCATCAAGACCGTGGCCGACGCAGAGCTGTCTCGCGCCAAGACGGCGGAGACTTTGGCCAAGACTGGCGAGATCGATCAAAACATGGCCCTAAGCGCTATCGAGGCAAATCAGCAGGCAATGCTTGGTGAACAAGTGCAACCTGTTGTCAGATGACAGCGTTTTAGTGGAGAATGTGGTTATACGGAATCCCACCCAGCCGTTTTAAATGGGTGAGTCAAATGGGGTATTTGAATGAACAAAAAGGCAGTTACAGGAGATGAGAGCAACGACGGCGAATCCGTGGTGATCGAAGACCAGGACGAAGAGATCGAAACTGAGCAAGTGGGCGACGAGCAAAATTCCGACGCCGACCAGCAAGATCAAGACTCCGGCAACGATCAAGCCGAGGATGATGCCGACGAAGTGATCGTCTCCATTGGTGAGGAAGCGCCACCTCCCGAAGAGCAAGCTCATGCGCCTGGTTGGGTGAAAGAGCTGCGTAAGGCAAACAGAGAAAAGGAAAAGCGCATTCGAGAACTCGAAGCCAAGCTGACCCAAACGACCGAGAAAAAGCCGGTCATCCTTGGGCCAAAGCCAAAGCTGGAAGATCACGACTATGACGCTGACAGGTTCGAAGCTGCACTGGCAGACTGGTTTGACCGCAAGCGAGTGGCCGATGCTGAATCCCAAAAGATTCAGCAGGCTGAGCAAGCGCAAAAGCAAGCCTGGCAGGAAAAGCTCGACGGCTACGGCAAGGCGAAAGCTGAGCTGCGTGTGCGAGATTTTGAGGATGCCGAGGCAGTCGCCCAGGAACTCTTCAACATCACGCAACAAGGCGTCGTGCTGCAAGGCGCGGACAATCCTGCTCTGGTGATTTACGCACTCGGCAAAAACCCGAAGAAGGCAACAGAGCTGGCCAAGATCGAAGACCCCGTAAAGTTTGCCTTTGCGGTAGCGAAACTGGAGAAGGAATTGAAAGTTACGAACCGAAAGGCAGCCCCGGCACCGGAACGCATGATCAGCTCAACTGGTCGAGTGTCTGGCGCAGTGGACTCAACCCTTGAACGGCTGCGAGAAGAAGCGGCGCGTACTGGCAACATGACGAAAGTCATTCAGTACAAGGCGCAGAAGCGAGCAGCTTCAAAATGATTTTTTAAATTTAGGAGCCCATCATGGCAAACTCATTCAGCAAAGAAGAACGCGTCGCGTTTGAAGACCTCCTCGAAGGCTTCCAAGACGCATTGGTATTGTCCCGCAACGTGTCGGTGTACAACACCAACCAGACCGAAATGGCTCGGTCGAACGACACCATCTGGCGTCCACAGCCTTACATCGCTCAGTCGATCAATACCACCCCTGGTACTCCGATCCCTGGCTATCAAGGCATGACCCAGTTGGCCGTCCCTGCAACCCTTGGCTTCAGCAAGACTGTGCCTTGGGAAATGACCACCCTGCAATTGCGTGACGCATTGCAAGAAGGTCGTTTGGGCGACAGCGCCAAGCAAAAGCTGGCCAGCGATATCAACATCGCCATCATGAACGCAGCCGCTGGCTTGGGTTCTTTGGTTGTGCCGATTGCCGCTGCTGCTGGTGACTATGACGACGTGGCCCTGTGCGACGCCATCATGAACGAGCAAGGCGTGCCTGACTACGACCGCTTCATGGCCCTGTCCAGCCGCGACTACAACGGCCTGGCTGGTAACCTGGTTGGCACTGCTCGCAGCTTTGGCAACATGAAGTCGGACAAGGCTTACGAGCGCTCGCACGTCGGCATGGTCGCTGGCTTTGACACCTACAAGATGGACTACGCAAACCGTCAGCTCGCTGCTGCTGGTGGCGCATCCATCACCATCGACACCGATGGCGCAGGTACTCAAGCCAACTACACGCCTCAGGCCACTTCCACCTCCGTGGGCGGCCAGATCAACGTGGACAACCGTTTCCAGACCGTGACCGTGAGCTCTTCGACCAACGTGCGTGCTGGTGATTCGTTCACCATCGCTGGCGTGTTCGCTGTGCACCACATCACCAAGCAATCGACTGGCCAGCTCAAGACATTCCGTGTCGTGAGCGTGCCTGCCGGTGGCACCAGCCTGGTGATCACTCCTCCGATCATCGGCGCTCAAGGTGTTGCACCTACCGATGCACAGCTGCAGTACAAGAACGTGGACGTGGCTACCGCCTCGAACACTTCCGCCATCACCTTCTTGAACGTGAACACCGCACAGGTCAACGTGTTCTGGCAGCGTGATTCGTTGGAAATCTTGCCTGGCCGCTATGCCGTCCCATCCGATGCTGGCGTCGCAGTGATGCGTGCAAGTACCGACCAGGGCGTCGAGTTGGTGATGCAGAAGTTCTATGACATCGACAGCATGACGATCAAGTACCGTCTCGACACGCTGTTTGGCGTCGTGAACAAGAACCCCGAGATGTCCGGCATCTTGTTGTTCAACCAGTAAACCGGCAAAAGACTGGGGGGCCTCGGCCCCCCTTTCTGCATAGGAGCTCAAAATGCCAATGACCAAAGGTTACTCAAGCAAGTCCATCGGGAAAAATGTCTCGAAGGAAATGAAAGCTGGCAAGCCTCAAAAGCAAGCCGTGGCCATCGCTTTGAACGTTGCAACCAAAGCAGCCAAGGCTGCAGGAAAGCCAAGCAAAGCACCCAAGAAAGCCATGAAATGAAGCCCGGCCTCTATGCCAACATTCACGCCAAGCGTGAGCGCATCGAGAAGCAAAAGGCCGAAGGGAAGACGCCTGAGCGCATGCGCAAGCCTGGCACCAAGGGCGCACCAAGCAATGCAGCTTTCAAAGCCGCAGCAAAAACAGCCAAACCACCAAAGAAGGGCAAGTGATGGAAGACAACATCCTCTCGCCAAAATATCGTAAGGGCAAAAAGCCCGTGAAGGTGCGCAAGCCTTCAAAGCCTATCGACGGCATCAACCACCGAATCATTGACGTGCAGGAAGCCCCTGCTGTTTCCGCTGTGCCTGAAGACAGCGCACCACCGACCCGCATCGAGCTGATCGAAAAGGCCAAAGAACTGGGCCTGACATTTACCAAACGCACCAGCGACGAGAAGTTGCTGGACATGATTAACACCGCAATGCAAGGAGCGTGACATGGGCTACAGCAAGCGCCAATTCGTTGCAGCCGCATTCGAGGAAATCGGCCTTGCGTCCTATGTCTTCGACCTGCAACCTGAGCAGCTCCAATCCGCCATGCGTCGCCTCGATGCGATGATTGCCGACTGGAACGGCAAAGGCATTCGTCTGGGCTACCCACTGCCAGGCAGCCCACAGGACAGCGATCTGGACGAGCCGACGCTGGTTCCTGACTCCGCCAACCAAGCCATCATCACGAACTTATCCATCCGCATTGCGCCAGGCTACGGCAAGGTGCTGATGCCCGAGACCAAGGCTGTGGCCAAGGACAGTTACAACACCCTGCTGCAACGCGCCACAGCGCCAATCCCGCAGCAACTGCCGTCGACCATGCCTGCCGGTGCTGGCAACAAGCCCTGGCGCGTCTACGACAATCCGTTTGTCCGTCCGCCAATTGATCCGGCGCTTGCTGGCCCAGATGGCCCAATCCAATACAACTGAAGGAGCAGAAAATGCCTTATATCAACCAATTGCCGCTGCTCATGCAGGCCTCGCCTGGCGACCAGATTCCCGTCTACACCCCGAACAACGGAGACGCTCGACGCCTGCCCATCGGTGCGCTGCTGCAGTATTTCCAGCAAACCTTCGCAGCTCCGACGCTGGCCACAAGCATCGCAACGCCTGGCACTGGCTTCAACATCACCGTGCCCACCCCGGTCAGCCAGCAGCAGTGGATGCTGCTCCAGCCTGCCGGAACGTTGGCTGCTGGCACGATCACGCTACCTTTAAACACCCAGACGCCTGATGGCACCGAGGTGCTTGTCACGACCACGCAGATTATCACTTCATTCACACTGGCGCTGAACGGCGCATCTGCAGCAAATGGAGCGCCAACCACACTGGCAGCCAATGCATTTTTCCGCATGCGCTTTGTGCAGTCGCTCAACAGCTGGTATCGCATCGCCTAACCCCAAGGAGCAATCATGTTCATCCAACCAAGCAAAATCTCCGGTGATTTCGACATCCTGGTGCCAAATGGCCAAGCCATCAGCATCGGCAACACAGGCGACGAACCGAGCGTCGTGCAGATTCAAGCTGCCGAACCCGGCCAACCATGGATTTACACCACCCTGGCCACGCTGTCAAACAGCGCACAGACCTTTGGCCCCTACGGCCAAGACCGCACCATCCGCATCCAGAACCGCAATGCCACCGTCGAATATGACGTTGGCACACAACCAAAGCTGCGCAGCTTCCCTGCGCTGGTGCTTGGCAATCTGACACCCGTCAGCCTGGTGCAACCTGCTGCAACCTTCACCACTTTGACCTATGCCGACGACGCTGGCAACACCAAACTGGTGAGCGCAGGCGTGCACGACCTGACCAACGCAGTGGCTCAAGGCGCGAGCCTGTACGTCACTTGGACTGGCGGCACTGGCGTGACTGGCTTTTATGAAGTCCTGGACGCTGACACAGCCACAGACGAAGTCACCATCGACCTGCCTTACATCGATGCCACCGTGACGATCAGCATTGCAGCGCCTGGCGTGGTAACTTGGACTGGCCATGGCCTGTCTGTGAATGACACCATCCGCTTCACCACCACCGGCGCACTGCCCACAGGCTTGGCGATTAACACGACCTATTACGTCAAGGAAGTGCTGACGGCCAACACCTTCACCGTGTCCACTTCCGCAGGCGGCGCAGCCGTCACGACCAGCGGCACGCAGTCCGGCACACAAACAGCCTTGGTCTGGTACGGCGTCGCAGTTGCTGCCGTGGCCAACACCGCTGTCACCTTGGCGTCTGTCGTTGTCCCTGGCTGGTCTATGGGCGTCGGCGGCGGCATGGAGATCGATGCGCTTTACAGCCTGACCAACAGCGCCTCAGCCAAGAACATCGGCATGTCCTACGGCGGCGGCGTGCTCATGGCAGTCAGCGCGGCCAACAACGCAAGCGCCTGCGCTCAGAAGCTCATGTGCAACCGTGGCAGCTCGCAGGTGATCAGCAACGCAGCCAACCAGGTCGGGCACGGCCTGTCCACTGGCGCAAACGTGGTGCTGACCGTGGACGCAACGCAGAACCAAACCTTTGCCTTCACGGCGCAACCAGCAACGGCCAACAACGTGGTCACGCTGGAAGCCTTCAAGCTCTACATCAGCTTCTGACCATGGCCACCAAAGACTCAAGACTGGCACGCGCAGGCGTCGAGGGCTACAACAAGCCCAAGCGCACGCCTTCGCACCCAACCAAGTCCCATGTCGTGGTGGCCAAGGCTGGCGACCAGGTCAAGACCATTCGCTTTGGCCAGCAGGGCGTCAAAGGCTCGCCAAAAAAAGAAGGTGAGTCTAAGGCTTCCAAAACTCGGCGCGAATCATTTATGGCTAGGCACGCCGACAACATCGCCAAGGGCAAGATGAGCGCGGCATACTGGTCGGCAAAAGAAAAGTGGTGAGCTGAATGCAGATTCCAATCCTCAACGGCATCTTTGCTGACAACGGGCCAGACCTGCGCACGTCGTACCCGGTTAACCTGGTGCCAGTCCCAAAGCAGTCCGGCATCAGTGCCGGTTTTCTGCGTCCTGGTGACGGCATTGTGGCCAACGGCACCGGCCCAGGCATCGACCGTGGCGGCATCAACTGGCAAGGTGTCTGCTACCGCGTCATGGGCACCAAGCTCGTGTCTGTGGCCAACAATGGCACCGTGACCGTGCTGGGTGACGTTGGTGGCCCCGTCAATACCCTGGTGACGTTCGACTACAGCTTCGACCGCCTGGCTATCGCATCTGGTGGCCGCTTGTACTACTGGAGCAGCACGCTTGGCTTGGTTCAGGTCACCGATCCCGACCTTGGCGTCGTGCTTGACGTGGTTTGGGTGGATGGCTACTTCATGACCACTGACGGAGAGTTCCTGGTGGTGACAGAGTTGTCAGACCCCACCCAGGTCAACCCACTGAAGTACGGCAGCTCAGAAGTCGACCCCGATCCGGTAGTGGCATTGCTTAAGCTGCGCAACGAAATTTATGCGCTCAACCGCAACACCATCGAGGTGTTCGACAACGTGGGCGGTGAGTTTTTCCCGTTCCAGCGCATCGATGGCGCACAGGTGCAAAAGGGTGTCATTGGCACCTTTGCCTGCTGCGTGTTCATGGAGATGATCGCCTTCCTTGGCTCTGGCCGCAACGAAGCGCCAGGCATCTACATGGGCGCAAACGCCACAGCCCAAAAGATCAGCACGCAAGAGATTGACGAGCTGCTGCTGGACTACACCGAGGCGCAGCTGGCCACCGTCAAGCTGGAAGCACGCAACGACAAAGCCCACGAGCACCTGTATGTGCACCTGCCCGACCGGACGCTGGTTTATGACGCAGCCGCCTCAACAGCACTGCAGCAGCAGGTTTGGTTTACCCTGAGCACCAGCCAAGTCGGCTTCAGCCAGTACCGTGCACGCAACCTTGTCTGGGCCTACGACAAATGGCTGATTGGTGACCCGCAGACCTCGAACATTGGCTACCTGGTGGACAACATCAGCAGCCACTGGGGCCAGATTGTGCGCTGGGAGTTTGGCACGCTGATCGTCTACAACGAGAGCAATGGCGCGATCTTCAACGAGCTTGAGCTGGTGAGCTTGACTGGCAGCGTGGCGCTTGGCATCGACCCGATCATCACCACCAGCTACAGCCTGGACGGCAAGGCATGGAGCCAAGACCGTGGCATCCGTGTCGGAACCACAGGCAACAGCCAAAAGCGCCTGGCATGGTTTCAGCAGGGCCACATGCGCAACTGGCGCATCCAGCGCTTCCGTGGCGACAGCCAAGCGCACCTGTCATTCATTCGTCTTGAGGCTCAGATCGAGCCATTGGCCTTCTGATGGCAACGCAAAAGCTCAACCTCACACGCGACCAGCTTGCGACATTCCTGAAAAACCAGGAACAGATCAGGCAGTTCGAGCGACTGTTTCAAGTTGCCGACCAGGTCTCGCCATCCAGCGACACGCCCGGCATCGAGATTCAGGCTGGCCAAGCCCAAGCCTCAGCCAATGAGGCGCTGGCACAGATTGTCAGCTTGGCGAAAGATGCCGCCATCAACGCAGGCACAGCAGACCAGAAAGCTGCGCAGGCTTTGGACAGCATTGGACGCATGGCCAACGCTCTGGAAATGCTCGCGCTTGCCCCGGTGCGCAACAATGTCGAGCTAGCGCATGATGTGAACGGCATCTTGCCTTTGGCCAACCTTCCCGCATCCGTGCGATCTAATCAGGTGCTCACATGGCTTTCGATGTAATCACACCCACCAAACTTGGCCAAGCGGCGATCACGACTGGCGTCACCACGCTGTACACCGTACCAGCCAGCACTCGTACGCTGCTCAAGGAATTCAGCATCGCCAACACCACGGGCGCGGCCATCAATGTGCGCGTGTTCTTGGTGCCATCAGCAGGATCGGCAGGCACTGGCAATGCGTTTCTATACGACGTGTCCGTTCCCGGAAACAACACCCTGCAGTACAACGGCATCGAGGTGCTAAACGCAGGCGACACCATTCAAATTCAGGCCGCATCCGCAGGCCTGACCATCATCGCCAGCGGCGCAGAAGCCACTTAAGGAGAACGACATGGCAGTCACAGCAAAACCCCTCATTGGCTCCAAGCAGATGGAGGCCGCGCAGACCACGCAATACACGGCGCTCAACTGCACCGCCATCATCGACAAATTCACAGCCACCAACACCAGCGCCAGCAATGCTTTAATCAGCGTCAACTTGGTGAGCGTTGGAGGAAGCGCAGGCGCGACCAATTTGATCGTGGACAGCCGAGCTATTGCACCGGACGAGACCTATACCTTCCCCGAACTGGTTGGCCAAGTTTTGGCAGCTGGTGGATTTATCTCGACCACCGGCACAGCCACAGCGCTGACCATCCGCGCATCAGGTCGCGAAATCACATAAGGAGATCGACATGGAAATGCCAAAAATCATGCTTGCAGGCTTTGGTGGCCTGCCTGAATCGATGCCATTTATCACGGCATCCGAGAACAAAAAGAACACCCAGACCGTCATCGATGACTGGATGCTTGGCCCTGAAAACCCAAGTAACGAGCCAACGGCCAACAAGGTCTACTGGGTTGCATTGGGCAAGGCCATGCAGGTTGACGAGAAAGAGGCCCGTCGTCGTCGTTGCTCAAACTGCGAGTATTACGACAACAGCACCTACAAGCAGGCGCTGATGGAGCGAATCCCGCGCAACGACTGGGACACTGACGCTGGATTCCGTGGCTACTGCCGCAAGTTCGACTTCATCTGTCACGACTTGCGTTCTTGCCAAGCCTGGGAAGAGCGCGACTTTGAGATGGATTGACAGGCCATGCAAATGTGGGACAATAACGGCACTGAGCTGTCCGAGCTGCCAGTGGCTCACCCTTCACAGGAGTGCCCCATGAGCAATGCTGCGGTTCAGGAAATTGAGAAGCAAGTGCCAGCAGAGCACCTGCCGATCTATCGCCTGGAGGCCGAACTGCTCAAGTTGCCCCAGGTTGAGATGCCAGTCGATCACGACTTCTGCAATGGCCTCTACGCTCGCACCATGTACATCCCGGCTGGCACAGTCCTGACCGGCGCAGTGCACAAGGACGAGTCTTTCTTTGTTGTTCGCAAAGGCAACCTTATCGTCACAACTGACGACGGCTCGGCCAATGTCGGCCCTGGCTTCATGAGCGTCACCAAACCCCACACCAAGCGTGCTGGCGTTGCGCTGACCGACGTCGAGGTGACCACATTCCACGCGAACCCAACAAACGAGACTGATCCAAAGACCATCTGGGACATGTACACCGTCCCGGCACCGGCTTTGGCTTTGGAGGCCGTCCAACACCCGCACCTGGAGGAATCAAAATGACATTCGGACTATCAGGCGCAGCATTGGCAGGCATTGCCGCAGGCGGCGCAACTCTTGTTTCTGGCTACATGCAAGGCGAGGCAGCAAAAGATGCTGCATCAATGCAAGCGGGTTCTGCTCAGGCTGGCATTGAAGAGCAACGCAGACAATTTGACAAAATTCAAGAACTGCTTGCCCCTTATGTTGCTGCTGGACAACCAGCACTGCAACAGCAACAGGCCTTTTTAGGACTTCAAGGCCCAGAAGCCGAGCGTGCAGCCATCGAGCGCATCCAAGGTGGCGAAACATTCCAGGCGCTTTCAAGGCAGGGCGAAGAGGCTTTGCTGCAGCGTGCGTCTGCCACTGGTGGCCTGCGTGGCGGAAACGTCCAAGCAGCGCTTGCGCAGTTTCGTCCAGCCTTGTTGAGTCAATTAATTTACCAGCAGTACAGCCGCCTTGGTGGCTTGACTTCGCTTGGCCAACAATCTGCTGCAGGCGTGGGAACCGCTGGTCAGGCCATGGGCACAAACGTCACAAACCTTCTGCAGCAACAAGGTGCTGCGCTGGCAGGCGGAGAAATCGCCCAAGGTCGTGCATTTGGTGCAATCCCGTCTGCCATTGGAAGTGGCCTTGGCCTTTATCGTGGCTTTGGTGGCACTTTCGGAGGCCCGACAGGCGGCGCTGGTCAGTTCACAGACGTTGGTGGTTTAGGGGCTGCAAGCAATGCAACTCTCGCACAGTACGGAATTTAAGGTCACATCATGCAACCCATCGACTACGGCGTACAAATCCCCGACCCGACACAATCGTTTCTGAGTGCTTTTCAGACTGGCACAGCTATTCAAGAGGCCAGCCTCAAGCAACAGCAGCAGCAACAGCAGATGGCCAATCAAAGGCTGATTCAAGAAGGCTTGGCCAAGATACGACAGCCTGGTGCAACAGTTGAAGACGTTTCAAACCTTGCAATGATTTTGCCAAAAGATCAAAGCGAAACAGTCATCAAAGCATTCCAGCTAAAAACAGACGCGCAAAAACAGAATGCACTTAACCGAGCCGGAAAAGTGGTGTCTGCTCTTTTTGCTGGAGAAAATGACATTGCTCAGCAGTTGATCAGCGATGAGGCTGTTGCAATGCGCAATTCAGGCAATGAAGAGGGCGCAAAGTTCTTGGAGACTTGGCGCGGCGTTACTGAGGTAAACCCTACAGCCTCGCAAAACTTTTTCACGGCTGAACTTTTGCGCTTGCCAGGTGGCGACAAAATTGTTGAAAACATTGTCAAGCTGCAGGCAGACCGCAGGACAGAAGCGCAAGCGCCTGCCAAGCTGCGCCAAGAACTGGCCGCAGCAGACAAAGCTGAAGTTGAAGCTCGTGTGAAAATGGAAACGGCAACTGACGACATTGCAAAAGCCAAAGCCACACGTCAGTTTGAAGAAGCAAAAGCCAGAAAAGAGAAGGTGCAAGCTGACACGGAATTGCAAACCAGACTGTCGGACATTGGTTTCAAGCAAGCGCAGATCAACAAATTCAAAGTTGAAACACGCAATCTTGACACCCAAGGCAAGATGCTGAGTTTGGATTTCCAAGCGGCATTGAAAGGTTTGCCCCTGCCAAGCAAAAAGACAGAAGGCGGCGGAGGCGCTGCGACGGAAGACGAACGCAAAGCAGCAGGTTGGCTGGCACAAGCGACCAACGCATACAACAACATGCTTGGAGCGATGTACACCAAAGAGGGCAAAACAACTGGTGCTGAAAAACCTGGAGTCATTGAATCTGCTCTTGGCACTTTGCCTTTCATTGGCGAAGGCAGTGCAGCGCTTGCTCGCGGCACAGATCGCCAGAAGTTCACCCAGGCGGCAAGCTCGCTGTCAGAGGCCTTGCTTCGTGCAGCAACAGGCGCTGGCGTGAACCGAGACGAAGCCAAGCAGAAACTGGAAGAGTTGACCCCACTTTTCACCGATGACGCAGACACGCGCAAACAGAAACTTGAGGCCATCCCGGTCTATTTGGAGTCTTTGAAGGCTCGTGCTGGTCGCGCTGCACCAAGTGGCTATCAAGTCCCACAGGCTCCAACAAATCCGCTGTCCATCACCCTGCCTGACGGTAATGTGTTTACAGCGCCCAACCAGAAAGCATTGGACGAATTCAAAAGAAGGGCTGGCCTTTAATGGATTACGCAGCACTCGCACGCGAACTTGGTGGCACTCTCACGCCTGCCACAAAAGCGCAGCCACAAAAATTCAACGTCCCAACCGAATCTGGTCGGAATGTTGAAGTGGATGTGCGTTTCCCGACGGCCGAAGAGTCAGCGACAGCAGCACCACAGCCCGTTGACCTCAAGGCGTTGGCCGCTGAACTTGGTGGAACGATCTCGGCATCATCTGAGCCATCAACTACCGCCACAGGCCTTGCAGGTGCGGCCACCAGGGGCTTGGCACTTCCAGCAGCTGGAGCAGCCGCTGGCGCTTTACTTGGCGCTCCATTCGCTGGCGTTGGGGCCATCCCTGGCGCTGTCGCAGGCGCAGGTGCGGCCACCCTCGCAGGGCTTGTCGCTGATCCAATTGTCGGCTCAATCAACAGCATGTTTGGCACGACCTACACGCTGCCCACCGATGCACTGCAAGACTTGCTGACCCGTGTCGGCGTGGCCGAACCACGAACAGCCGCAGAGCGCATCGTTCAAACGACCGCAGCAGGCGCTGGAACTGCTGGAGGCAGCGTAGCCATTGGCAAGACATTGCAGGCCGCTGCTGGCCCTGTTACGCAAGGCGTTGGCCAACTCATGGCGGCAGCCCCAGGCTTGCAAGTCGCAAGCGGCGCATCAGCTGGTGCGGCTGGCCAAACAGCCAAGGAAATGGGCGCAGGCACTGGTGGACAAATTGCCGCAACACTTGCAGGTGGCTTACTGCCTGCCGCGCCTCAAATCGTCAAAGCCGCAACTCAGGCGGCGGCCAAAGCAGTCGCACCCAAAGGTGCAGGCATCCGTGAGCAGATCGAGCCAACATTCAAAGAGTCGGTGCAAAGCATCAAGGCCACGGTGGGCGAAAAGATCGCACCCGAGAATCAGCGCATCATCAAAAGCCAGCTGGCGCAAACGCCTGATTCCGTTGACCTGGTGAACGTTCGTCTCTCTGGCTCGCAGGTCGTGCCGGACAACGAGGCGGCCACGGCCATCAAGCAAGGCTGGAAGGACGGCACAGTGGCCAGCATCAAGGCGGCCACCGACAAAGACCGCCAGGCCATGACCAAGATGCTCAACGTCTTCAAGATGGGCGAGAAGAGCGACAAATTCAGGGCGATGAATCGACCAGCCGACATTCTTGGCGACACCGTGCAAGCTCGCGTTGACTTTTTGGCCAATGCCAACCAACAAGCAGGCAAGGCCATCGACCGCATCGCACAAAGCAGACTTCGTGGACAGGCCGTGGATTACGATCCTGCCATCAATACTTTTCTGGACGAGCTTGGCACATTGGGCGTCAGGGTCGAACTGGATGAGAACGGCGTGGCCAAGGCAATCCTGCAAGGCTCAGACATTCAGGGCGACAAGGCGGCCCAGCGAATCTTGAACACCGTCTTGGAGCGCCTCAGCACGGCCAAAGCGCCAGATGCTTTCGGTGTGCACACTGCAAAGCGGTTCATTGACACCCAAGTCAACTACGGCAAGAAAAACATGGCCAACCCCCTGACAGCTCAGGCCGAACGCGCCCTGAAGAATCTGCGTCGCAACCTGAATGAGTCGCTCGGCGAAAGATTCCCGGTCTACAAAGCCGCCAACGACAAGTATGCCGACACCATCACGGCGCTCGATGACTTGCAAAAGGCCGCAGGCACTCAGATTGACTTTGACTCGCCAAACGCCAATAAAGCCCTTGGCACGGCCATGCGCAAGCTGACCAGCAACTACGGCACACGCGCCAACCTGATCGACTCGCTCGACCAGGCCAACCAAGTGGCCAGCAAGTACGGCATGAAGCTGGATGACGACATCGTGAACCAGCTGATCTTCGTCAACGAGCTGGATCGCATGTTTGGTGCTGTCGCAGACACATCACTCAAGGGCCAAATGTCCCAGGCTTTGGAAACTGGCGTGGACATTGCCCGAGGTGGCGCAGCACGACGTGCGATTGAACTTCTCGCAGAGAAAGCAGAAGGTTTGCGCGGCATCAACAAGGAAAACGCCATCAAAGCGATGGAAGAAATCCTAAAGCGCAAGGCAGCACAATGACCCATTTCGCAAACGCAGCAAAGCTGCCACAATCCCTGGACGCGAGAGTGCAGTGGCTGCAATCCGCTGTCCAGACAGGACGCCAATTTGACCAGGAGAACCAGTAAATGTCCGCACTCAGCATCCAGCCAACCTTCCCGATCTTCACAGAGACGGACGGCTTGCCATTGGAGAACGGTTACATCTGGATTGGCGCTGCCAACCTCGACCCCCAAGGCAATCCCATCAACGTCTACTGGGACGCAGCGCTCACCATCGCAGCCCCTCAGCCCATTCGCACCCTCAACGGCTACCCATCACGTAACGGCACGCCTGGTCGCCTGTACGTCAACAGCGACTACAGCATTCGCGTGATGAACAAGAACGGCAGCACGGTTTACAGCGCACCGGCTGCGACAGAACGCTACAGCAGCGACTTGATTTCATTCACTGGGTTCAAAGGCCAAGTCGGCGTCATTGCAGACCTTGCAGACGATGATGGTTCAGACTGGATTGGTTTTGAGCAGGCGGGTGGTGTTGGTGTTGCTGTTGCCAGGTCTGCACAGGACAAGATGCGCGACCTGGTCAGCGTCAAAGATTTTGGTGCTGTCGGCGATGACACAAACGACGACACGGCTGCACTGAACGCTTGCGCCCTGTATTGCTTGAACAGCGATAAGACAATGTTCATTCCTGCTGGTATTTACAAAATCACCAGCACCGTCACGGCAGAATGCTCGATTGCTGGCGCAGGCCCAAAGACTTCTGTCATCAAGAACTACGGCACAGGTGATGCGCTTGACCTTAGTGGCTCGGACTATTACACAACCTTTGAAAACTTCGGTGTAGATGGTTCTGGCAACGTCAACAGCCGTGACGGCATCAGCCTGTACAACACGACGACCAGTTCAGGCAATCCAGCCTACTGCCAGTTTTTCCGCGTCTACTCAAACAACAACGGTCGACACGGCCTTTACCATCGCTACGCTTGGGCCACGCGCTACTTGCAGTGCATGTTCACCTATAACGCTGGTCTTGGCGTAAATGAAGACACTGAACTGAGCGATCTTGGAACAGCGAACTGCGTGACTTTCATCCAGTGCGACTCACGTCACAACGGCGGCACAACTTCTGGCTTTGGTGGAAACTTCGGTGGCGTCAAGGTCAGAGGTGCGCAGGGCTTCTCTTGGATTGGCGGAGTCATTGAGAGCAACAACGGGTATGGCGTTTACGTTGGCGACGCGCCAGGAGGCGTTGCAACTCGTCTGATCCACTTCAAGCAGACTTACTTTGAGTTCAACGGCTACGACGTTGCAGACGGCGCAAACTTCTATGTGACCGGCCCATGGGCGAACTTTGTTGTTGAAGATTGCTGGATTGCGCACGGCACAACGACTGGAAACGTCAACACCGTTTATTTCCTCACGACCAGTCTGGATGGCGGCAACTTTGTGGAGCGCAACAACACACTAAACAACGTGGGCACTGGTGGCACCAACAACATCTATGGTGGCACGCATTTGGCCTCTCCAAGGCCAGCGCTTGGCTCCGCCCCTACTGTGTACGCATACCAAAACGCCTCAACTGTTTTGGCTGTTCCAACTGCGACATTTACCAAAATCCCTTTGGATGTTGAGGCATGGGACAGCAACAACAACTTTGATGTTTCGCTGTACAGATTCACTCCAACCATTGCTGGCTACTACCGAATCAACGCTCGCGCAAACTACTTTCCCGATGGCGGTACAAACTTCTTTGTGTCCATTTTCCAAAATGGCGCAGAACTTTTCCGAGGCACAAACGTAATTAACTCTGCAGCAGGCGCTGGCGCTGGTGTTGATTGCATGGTGTACGCCAATGGCTCGACAGATTATTTTGAGTTCTTCGTTTTCCAAACTTCTGGTTCATCGCAGAATTACAACCCTGGCTTTGCACTCTGCGGAATGCAAATCGACTACGCACGCAACCCTTGAAAGGACAAATCATGGAACTCTACGACAAAATCATTGCCATCTATCCTGAGCTTGCAAACACTCAAGAAGTGTTTTCAAACGGCACCATTGTTTTGATGAACGATTCAGACGGATCGCCAAGTTACATCAGCGTCTGGGAACACAAAACACTTGAGAAACCAACTGACCAGCAGTTGGCTGCTCTTGATTAAGGGAGACCGCAATGTTGAAAACAGTCCGAGAAATTAACGGCCCTGCGTTTCAGGCAAATCAAAACGCAAGTGTTAGCGTCCCAACAGGAACTTTTACTGCGCTGCCGATTAACAATGAGGTTTATGACACAAACTCAAACTTTGACCCGGTAACTTATCGGCTCACACCAACCACCCCTGGCTACTATCAAATAGATGCTGTGGCAAATTATTTTCCAGACAGCGGTGGTAATGCATTTATCTCTATTTTTAAAAATGGAGCTGAGTACATAAGAGGGCCTGCAGTTACTGCAAGCACTTTTTTTGGTTTGGTTGCGAGCGCTCTTGTACCAATGAATGGAACAACCGACTACATTGATGTTCGTATTTTCCAAGGCGCTGCGCCTCAAACATACAACCCCGGCCCTGGTCTTTGCACGCTCAGTGGCTCATTTGCACGACCACTTTAAAGGAAACAAATTATGTCGACCAATAGCCAAATTGCATTTAACCCCATTGGCAACACCGTCGTGGTGGCTGCTGCAGGCACAGCGCCTACCGGCGTGCAAGCACCTGTCTTTGAGAAGTTCAATCCTCAAGCCACAGGTCAGTACCGCTTTGTGAATGCTGGAACCAACACCGTGTTCTTGGGCACAGGCCCAACAGCAGCATTGGCCCAGGCTGCAGCCGTGGCTCCAACCGCTGGCTCACCTACGGCAGCCATCGTGCTATTGCCTGGTGCTGTTGAGGTCTTGCGCTTCAACAAGGACACCTTCTTTAGCGGTCTGGCTTCAGCAGCCACCACCGTTTACGTCACGCCTGGCCAAGGCCTTTGATGTTGGAGGATGACGTCATGGCGGATGGGAATGAGATCGATCTGGTGAAGTACGGCGTCCTCTGGCAGAAAGTCCAGGACATGGACAAGAAGGTGGATAAGATGGAACGCAACGTCGAGGAGCTGCTTGCGCTGGCCAACAAAGGGCGCGGCGGCTTTTGGATGGGCATGACCATTGCGTCATCCGTCGGCGCTGTCGTTGCGTGGCTTGCAGGCCACATGAAGGGTGGATGATGAACGAGCAACTGCACCAGATAGAGTTAATCAAGGCGCAAGCCAAAGTCGAGTTGAACAAGCTGGAGGCAAACTCTCCAGCCAAGGATGTGGCAGGTCGGGCAATCGGCAAGCACGGCCTGTTTTACATCACCCTGATCGTCACCATCGGCGTGGCCTCCAGCCTGGTGCTGGACAAGGACAAGATCGCTGCTGTGATGGGTTTGCTTGGTGCGTCCCTCACGGCTTTGATTTCCATGCTGAACGGCATTGCTGGTGCCAACGCCAAGCAAGAGAAGCCCGAGTTTGAGGTCATGAAGCAGCTGATCGACAAACTGGACAAACTCGACCGCAAAGAGCAGCCCATGCGGGTCACGGTTGAAGGCGAAAAGGTCACCGTCAGCAAGGGCGACGACCAGATCACCACATCGAAAGGCTAAGCCATGTTTCCACTGACTGCCCTTCTTGAGGTCGGCGGCAAGCTGATCGACAAACTGATTCCAGACCCAGAGGCCAAGGCCAAAGCTCAACTTGATCTGGCCAAGATGGCTCAGGACGGTGAGCTGGCCAAGATGGCCAACGAGACCGACCTATACAAGTCCGAGCAGGCTGGCGTGTCAGATCGCTGGAAGGCCGACATGGCGTCGGACTCCTGGCTGTCCAAGAACATCCGGCCCATGACCCTGGCCTACATCCTGAGCGCCTACCTGGCACTGGCTGTGCTGGACGGCTTTGGCTTTCGCGTGGCCGA
>Ga0247832_1002247_pt1 | contig 30308 bp, 28 predicted proteins | sample LaCruzMarch2015__10_FD_192407 | JGI IMG/M metagenome (GOLD analysis project Ga0247832, IMG submission 192407) | Freshwater microbial communities from meromictic Lake La Cruz, Castile-La Mancha, Spain - LaCruzMarch2015_4m | ecosystem: Environmental > Aquatic > Freshwater > Lake | place: Spain... | reverse complement strand
AAGACTCCTCTTGAGTAATCGGGGAGGCGATCTGGCCAATTAACCATCTAAGAATCACACCACATGCGGCAGAGTCTGCGCCAAAGATTTTTGCAATCCCTTGGTGAGCAAGCACCCAAGTTGGATGATTTGAGATTGTTACCAACTTTGCAATATCACTTGGATCTGATTGGGTTAACTTTCGAAGCGCCTCATCTTGAGAGATCGCTGTTGAGAGTGCGTATAAAGCCTCTTGCCTTGAAGATGCCGCGAGCGCCAAATCAGTCAACCTGATTACCTCAGATTCAACCAAGCACTCCATCATCTCTGCCTTATCCGCAAATTGATTATAAATAGTTGCTTTTGAAACTTCAGAGCGAAGTGCGATATCGGCAATATTTGATTGGTAGTTTCCAACCTCGGCAATAATTAATTTGGCGCCACTAAAGATAGCTGCGCGAGATTTATTACTGGTAGCACTTTGGCGGGCGTATAGTGAAACCGCCGGCTGAGCAGACAACTTAAGCTGCGGTCTCTACCACTTGCAAAGTTGAAATTGTCAGTACTGGGGATTCGTGGGTTTTAACCACAGTTACAACATCAACCAAGATTGTGGAAAGAGATAGATCTAGGGCTGAACAGATTGCATTTAACAATTCACTTGATGCCTCTTTATGACCACGCTCTACCTCAGATAGATAGCCAAGTGAGACCTTTGCACACTTTGCTACATCTCTTAAGGTGCGCCCTTGCTCTATGCGAGCAGCACGAAGGGAGCTTCCGATGTGGGTACGTAACAGGATCACGGCTTAAGAATACGCTCTAGGGCTGCTAATGCGCTGGTAATAATCGCATGTCGGATCACATCTCGCTTTCCAGGCAGGGAAAGTTTGATCGCAAAGGCCTCTTTTTTACTTGCCACGCCAATCCAGGCAGTACCAGCCTTTTGGCCATAGGCAGCGCCAGGTCCTGCTACTCCAGTCGTTGCAACTGCGAAATCAGTTTTAAATTTTTTGAGCGCGCCCTTGGCCATTGAGATTGCCACCTCTTCAGAGACAGCGGTGTATTTTTTTAAATCAGCTTTACTTACACCCAGTTCAGAAACTTTTAATTCATCACTATAAGCAATTACTCCCCCCACAAAAACCTTTGATGCGCCAGGAATTTGGGTTAAGGCCTCACCCAAACCACCACCGGTAATTGATTCGGCAACACAAATACTTTTCTTTTGCTTGATTAACGCTTTAATCACAGATTTTGCAATCAACAGCTCACTCACTTTTTAAGCGCCTTTCTAAAGTAATCCACTCCAGTTGAAATTGTTAGATAGATCGCAACTGCCATAAAGATCGCCCGCGGGATATCTAAGTAAGAAGGAAGTGGCAAAATATAAAATCCAACTCCAAAGCTTTGAAAAAAGCTCTTAATCTTTCCGCCCTTACTTGCTGGGATAACCCCTTTTTTAATTACCGCAAAGCGAAGGATTGTTACGGCAACCTCTCTAGTTAAAAACACAGCTGTTACCCACCAAGAGAGCATGCCAAGGTATGAAGCACCGATTGTGGCAGTAGCAAGCATCGCCTTATCAGCGATTGGATCTAATAGCTTTCCAAACTCAGTGATCTGATTTCGATCTCTGGCTAATTTGCCATCTAAAACATCACTCAATCCCACGATAAAAAATAAGGTAAAGGCAATTATCCGCCAGTTATCATCTGTGCCATTGTTCTTAAAAAGGGCGTATGCACAAAAAGGTAATGCCAGAATTCGAAAAATTGTTAGTGAGTTAGGTAAATTTGGGCGATCAACTTTTCTCATAAAACTTGCGCAATCAAATCCACACCCAGCACATCACTAACCACCGCATCAACATACTCGCCTATTCGGTACTTGTTGCGGGATTTAATAAATGTCGAACCATCCACATCAGGTCCTTGGTGCTCAGCTCTTCCTTCTTGTTCTGCTTCATCCTCAATTAAGACCGAGACCTTCTGGCCAATTCGTGCCTCTGCCCGTTGCGTAATTAACTCATCAACTAAGGTTGAAAGTTCATTTACTCGCTCAGTAATTAACTCCGGCGCTACTTTGTTTTCTAGAGTTTTGCCCTCAGTTTTATCCTCATCGGAGTAACCAAATACGCCAATTGCATCTAATTGGGCTTGGGTTAAGAATTCAATTAAATCCATAAATTGCGCATCACTCTCACCAGGAAAGCCAACAATAAAGTTAGATCTAATTCCGGCCTCTGGATTTAAGGCTCTAATCTGTGTGATTAGGTGTAAGAATTTCTCGCCATCACCGAATCTGCGCATACTTCTTAGTAGATCACCATTTGCATGTTGGAATGAAAGATCAAAGTATGGAACGACTTTATCCACTGAAACTATGGCCTGAAGAAGTGATGGCCTTACCTCGGCAGGTTGTAGATATGAAAGTCTGATTCGTTTAATGCCATCTATTTTTGATAGATCAGGCAGCATCTTTTCCATTAATTTTAGGTCGCCAAAGTCTTTGCCATATGAGGTGGTGTTCTCACTTACGAGATAGATCTCTGAGACGCCATTATCGGCCAGCCACTTTGCCTCTTCAATAATCTCAGTCGGCCGGCGAGAGACAAATGAGCCACGAAAGTATGGAATCGCGCAAAAAGAACACCGGCGGTCACAACCGCTGGCGATCTTAAGAGGTGCGATTGGTGCGTTATCTAACCGCTTGCGAAGTACGGTGCCAAGAGGTGAAGGGCTATCGATCTGTGCTGCTGCCTTCTTATCAGCTCGATCAGCCGGTGCAATTGGCAATAAAGTTCTTCGATCCTTTGGTGTGTGCGTCTTAATTTTTCCACCATCAATAATTGTGGAAAGTCGGGCCGAGATATCTTGGTAATCATCAAAACCTAAAATTGCATCTGCCTCAGGAAGTGCTGACGCTAACTCATTTCCATATCGCTCTGCCATACAACCGACCGCAACTACTGCCTTAGTAACACCATTTCCTTTAAGGGAGTGTGCTTCTAGGAGTGCATCTACTGAATCTTTTTTAGCGCTCTCAATAAATCCGCAAGTATTGATTACTGCAATCTCGGCTTTAGCTGGATCAGAAACTAGTACCCAGCCATCAGCGGCTAATCTGCCAGCTAACTCTTCGGAATCAGTTTCATTTCGCGCACAGCCCAAGGTAACCAGCGCAACAGTGCGTGGAGTTTTTTGATTTATTGTTTGAGAACTCACTATGCGCTAAGGATACCGCGCACCTACCAATAAATTTCTACTTTATTGAATTACAGCTGCCCATTTGGATCAAAATCTAACCGAACTACCTGACCTTCGGCGCCGGCAACTCCTAAATCTGAGCCATTTACATTTACCTTGATTGCGCCAGCATTTCCAATAACCGCCTTAATCATCTTTGGATCACTAAAAGTTACAACTTGACCGGCAGAAATCTGGCCGTTAAACACACTCGCGCCGTCAGCATTGGTAAGTCCTACCCAGCTGCGACCATTAACTCCAGTTAAAACTAAATTTACTCCCGCTGGCACAGAGATTGTTGAGCTGTTTTCTTGAGTAGATGGTGACTTCACCGAAACAGAACTAACTCCCGAGCTAACCGCCGAAACATTATTAATTGCAATTTGAGCAATAAATCCAATACTAAGAACTGCCGCTGAGATTGAAGCAAGTGTTCCGAATTTCATTCTTTTCTTCTCTTTTTGCTTATTGGCAACATTATTCTCAGCCAGGCGATCAATTATCGGCCGACTATCTGAACTTTGAATTGCTTCCATCTCTGCCACTAAAAGATCTGCATCAATTTTTGCAGACTTACCAGATTTAGAATTAATCGCTTTAGCAATTGATCTAATGTGTCCGCGTGCATATGCGATACCGCCACAGACTTCCACTGAGTTATTTTCTAAACCTTTAATTACCGCACTTGGAATATTTGTAAGTGATGAAATCTGTTCCATGGTTAAACCAGCAGCCTCTCGGGCTTGCTGTAGAGATGAAGGTTCTGACATCTATTTAACCTGACTTGTTCGGGGGGGTCTAAGGGTAGAACTGAAGGTAGGTGTTAGGCAATAATTTTTGAGGGCAGTATTGGGGACATCGCGCCTGAGAATTGCAGATTTAAGATTTCACCCGTTGTTTTCACCCCAAGGTGAACTACAGATTACCTCGAAGTGACTCCAAGACATCCGGCATTTGCTCGGCGTTAATCAAAACTGCCCGAGCCTTAGATCCTTCAGTTGGTCCAACAATTCCACGAGTTTCCATTAAATCCATTAGCCGACCAGCTTTTGCAAATCCGATCCGTAATTTACGTTGCAACATTGAAGTGGAACCAAATTGGGTAGATACAACTAACTGAACTGCTTGAAGTAGTAGATCTAAATCATCACCAACATCATCAGTTACAACATTTGATTTTATTGGTGCATTTAAATCAATTCTATAAACCGGTTGCAGTTGGCCTTTGACATGATTAACCACTGCCTCAATCTCGCGCTCTGAAACATAAGCACCTTGAATACGCACGGCCTTACTTGCTCCCATTGGCAGGAATAAACCATCGCCTTGGCCAACTAGTTTTTCTGCTCCAGGAGTATCAAGAATAACTCTTGAGTCAGCAAGACTGCTGGTTGCAAAAGATAATCTTGATGGCACATTAGCTTTGATTAAACCAGTGACAATATCAACACTTGGCCTTTGAGTTGCAAGAACTAAGTGAATTCCAGCCGCTCTTGCTAATTGAGTAATACGAACAATTGAATCTTCAACCTCACGAGCAGCTACCATCATTAAATCTGCTAACTCATCGACAATGACTAATAAGTATGGATATGGTTCTAGTGTTCGCTCACTTCCAGCAGGTGGTGTTACCTTTCCAGCTTTTACCGCCTTATTAAAGTCATCGATGTGTCTAAATCCAAAAACGGAAAGATCGTCGTACCGCATCTCCATCTCACGTACCACCCAAGCCAAAACATCTGCTGCCTTTTTCGGGTTAGTGATAATTGGCGCAATTAAATGGGGCACGCCTTCGTAATTTGTTAGTTCAACTCGCTTGGGATCAATCATTACTAGGCGCACCTCATCAGGTGTGGCTCTCATTAATATTGAAACCACCAACGAGTTAATCATCGATGATTTACCTGCACCTGTTGCACCAGCTACTAGTAAATGTGGCATCTTTGCTAAATTTGCACACAAGAATGAGCCTTCAACATCTTTGCCTAAAGCAATCAACATTGGGTGAGGATCACTTGAAGAAACTGAAGATCTAAGCACATCCCCTAATGCCACAATCTCGCGGTCTGAGTTTGGAATCTCAATTCCAACCGCGGATTTACCAGGAATTGGCGAAAGAATTCTGATCTCACCACTTGCAACCGCATATGCAATATTTTTAGAGAGCGCTGAAATCGCCTCTACCTTTACGCCATTTCCTAATTCAACTTCGTACCGTGTAACGGTCGGGCCACGCATAAATCCAGTAACTTGGGCGTCAACATCAAACTGTTCAAAAACCTGTTTGAGTGCAGCCACAACAGTTTCATTTGCTTTTGATTTACCTTTGGATGCCGGCCCACCTCTTAACAAATCAGCCGGAGGTAATTCATACTTTGAATCTGAAGTCAGAAGTAATTGCATAGGCCTAGAGTGTTCTGCCTTATTTGATTTAATTGCAGTTGGAACTGCTTGAGTAATCTCTTCAAAATCCTCTAACTCAACCTCATAATCTAATTGTTGCGGTTCAAACTCCTGCACAAGATCCTTCACTAATGGAGTTTCAAATGGTGGACTTTCGCTGACCTCAAAATCTTCATCTACTAATCTTTCAGCTCTACGTGCTCTGGCATTACTTATGCCAGCACCTCCCATTTTGAATAATTGCCCAATTCGGCCGATTACCTTTGAAAATGGCGTTTTTGTAATAACTAAAAGACCAAAGATAAAAAATATAATTAAAATTGGGATCGCTAAAATTTCAGTAACAAGTGCAACTAATCCGGTAGAGACTCCATAGCCAATCCAGCCACCGCCCTGTCGCATTGCTGTCGCACCGGTTCCAGTTGAGCCATTAATAATATGCATTAACGCGGTTGCGCTAGTAAGTAGCAACAACGTACCAATTGTTATCCGACCGAGCTCATTTGACTCATCGGGAGTTTTAAACAGTCTGTATGCAAAGTAAACAAAAATAACCGGCACGAGATATGCCAGTCGGCCAACACCGCCCAATAAAAATGAATGTATCGATCTGCCTAACAGATTATCCAATTTAAACCATGTGCCAGCTATTGCGATTAGGGCCAAGATAAATACAAAGAATGCAATGCCATCTCTTTGATGTGCAGGATCTAACTCTTTAGATGATCTAAAAATAAACCTTATGGAGTTGCCAAGAATCTTCGAAATTAAACGCCAAACCCAACTTAGCCCACGCAGGAGCGGAGCAAGAATAAAACTGCCCTTTGAGTTTTTTTTCTTCTTAGCCATAAGAAGATAAGCCTAAAGAATAAGTTAATTACTTCGCGTAATCGGCACGCACTTTACTGGGAAAGTTAATCTAAACAGTTTTCCTAAACCTCAATTACTAGCGGAATGATCATCGGTTTACGACGATGCTCCTCCCCAACCCAGCTGCCAATAGTTCGGCGAACAACTTGAGAAAGTTGATGCGTGCCATTGAAACCGCCGGCAACTGCTTTGCTCAAAGCCTTTTCAATATCTCCCTTAACATCATCAAATAAAGATTTATCTTCCGTAAAGCCTCTGGCATGAATATCTGGGCCGGCAACAATTTTGCCGCTTTGAGAATCAATCACAACTACGACGGAGATAAATCCTTCATCACCTAAAATTCTTCGATCCTTAAGAGAGCTTTCAGTTATCTCACCGACACTTTGTCCGTCAACATAAACATAACCGCAGGGAACTGAACCTGAGATATCTGCATGCCCATTTGCCACATCAATAGTTATGCCATTTTCGGCAATAACAACATTATGTTCTGATAATCCAGATTGCATAGCAAGATCAGCATTTGCTCTCATATGTCGCCACTCACCGTGAACTGGTAGAACATTTTTTGGCTTTACTACTTCATAGCAATGTAATAGCTCGCCAGCAGAAGCATGGCCAGAAACATGCACCATTGCATTTCCTTTATGAACTACATGTGCGCCAAATCTTGTCAGCTCATTTATTACTCGGTAAACCGATTTCTCATTGCCAGGAATCAAAGATGATGCCAGCACTACTGTGTCACCTTTTCCTACTTGAATCTCATGATCACCATTTGCAATTCGAGATAAGGCAGCAAGCGGTTCACCTTGTGAGCCGGTGCAAACTAAGATAATTTTGTCCCCGAAACTATCAATATCTTTGTAGTCAACAACTAGACCGGTTGGAACTTTTAAATAACCTAAATCTTCTGCCAATTTCATATTTCTAACCATTGATCTACCGACATATGCCACCTTGCGGTTTGCCTCTTGCGCAGCATTTAATACTTGCTGAATTCGATGAACATGAGAGGCAAAGGATGTAACTACTACTCGACGTGGAGTTTTAGCAATCGCCTCCTTTAGAGCTGGATAAATATCTTTCTCGGCAACTGTAAGTCCTGGTACATCAGCATTAGTTGAATCAACTAAAAATAGATCCACACCCTCTTTACCCAACCTTGCAAAGGTTTCTAGATCGGTAACTTTGCCATCAAGTGGCATCTTGTCCATCTTAAAATCTCCGGTATGTAAAACAACTCCAGCATCTGTTTTGATTGCTACTGCAAGTGAATCTGGAATTGAATGGTTAACAGTTACAAACTCAAGAGTGAAGGGACCAACTTTTTCTATCTGCCCAGCTTTAACCTGAGTCATTGGCGCAGTAATTCTGCGCTCTTTTAATTTTGGTGTTACAAATGCCAGCGTTAATTGGGAGCCAATAATCCGAATATCACTGCGCTCTCTAAGTAGGTATGGCACAGCCCCAATATGATCTTCATGGCCATGGGTTAAAAAGATTGCTTCGATATCATTCATGCGATCTTTAAGATAAGAAAAATCGGGCAAAATTAAATCGATTCCAGGCTGGTCATCGCCGGGAAATAAAACACCGCAATCAACGATTAGTAATCTTCCCTCATATTCAAAGACGGTCATATTTCGACCGATTTCACCTAAACCACCTAAGGCAACAATACGTAGAGTTTTTTTAGCTAACTTTGAAGGGTAAGGCAGACCTGGATGGGGATGATTCATTAAGTTACTTTAAATTAACGCCACCAGCTTGTAGATCAACCTTTAACTGCGCAATTTGCGCATCAGTTGCATCAACAAGTGGCAATCTTGTAAATCCGCCCGGAAGTCCCATCAAATTTAAAGCCGCTTTAGTAAGAATCGCACCTTGCGTACGGAATGTTCCAGTAAATACTGGAAGTAATTGCTGATGAATCTCAAGAGCTTTATTTGAATTACCAGCAAACCATGCATCTAGCATTGCTCTTAACTCTGCACCAACAGTGTGCCCACAAACTGATACAAAACCAACTGCGCCAACTGAAAGCAATGGCAAATTCAAAATGTCATCACCGGAATAAACTGGAATTGATGATCTTTTGATTACCCAAGAAGTAGCAGCTGGATTTCCCTTTGCATCTTTTAAAGCGGCAATATTCTTATGCTCTGCTAATTTAACAATCGTATCTGACTCAATTTCCACTCCAGTTCTTCCTGGAATGTCATACATCATTACTGGTAAATCAGTGGCATCAGCCATTGCCCGAAAGTGGGCTTCAATTCCCGCTTGTGGTGGTTTGTTGTAATAAGGAGTAACAACTAATAAACCATCAGCTCCTGCTTTAGCAGCTCGCTGTGCTTGCTCCACCGAGTGAGAGGTTTCATTATTTCCAGCCCCAGCAATAATTTTAATCTTATCGCCAACAATTTTTCGTACAGCTTTAATTATTTGATCTTTTTCATCATCTGAAGTGGTTGGCGCTTCACCGGTTGTGCCATTAACTGCAATTCCATCATGGCCAGTTGAAACCAGGTGAGCTGCAATCTTTTCTAATCCAGCCCAATCAATCTCGCCACTCTTTGAAAAGGGAGTGACCATGGCAGTAATTAATCTGCCAAATGGTGGAGTGATTTGCATGGCTTAAGGCTACCGCTTATTTATGGCGCTATGCGGCCTGATTTTTGGAATGCTCCGTAGGTAATAGGCATTAGTTTGGCGAACTCGGCTTCCATCTTCTCCGCCACCATCTCAATCTCCCGTTGTGGATATGACGGGAAATGTGAACCCTCACGCGAAGTTCTAAGGGAAAGAAAATTCATCAATGCCCTGGCATTCATAGTCACATACATTGATGAGTACAAAGTTACTGGCAATACTGCTCTTGCAACCTCTCTTGCAACTCCAGCATCTAACATTTTCTGATAATTATCATACGCCAAGACGCAAGTTTCTTTAATTGACTTAACAGTAATTTCATATTGCTCTGGTGTGCCATCAACAAATGTATAAGCACCAGCTTTACCGATCTGCACTAGCTTTCTTTCTTTGCTCGGAATATAAAAAACTGGTTTTAACTCTCGGTATCTTCCGCTCTCTTCATTATAAGAAGCAATTCGATGTCTCATAAACTCTCTAAAAACAAAAATTGGTGCCGAGATAAAGAAAGTCATTGATGTGTGCTCAAACGGGGAACCATGACGCTCTCTGGCTAAATAATTAATTAGCCCTTCAGATTTTGAAGCATCATTTCCTACATCTTCTAGTGATTTATCACCAGCGGTTGAAACCCGAGCAGCCCAAATAACATCTGCATCACTTGCGCTAGATTTAACTAACTCAACCGACATATCCTCACGAAAAACGATCTCATCACTCATGGTTGCGACCCTATCTTTGGTAATTGATGAATGGCTGGATTAAAGTGTCGGCGTGTCAATAAATCCTCGGTCAAACCCGATAGATCGCACCGCCCTTAGCGTTGCTTTCACTGTCGGGCTTTATGGTGCCGCCTTTGGCGCTGCCGGAGTAACCGCCGGATTTTCAATTAGTCAGACCTGCTTACTTTCACTACTTCTATTCTCTGGTGCATCGCAATTTGCTGTCGTTGGAATTATGGGAGCTGGTGGTGGAGCAATTAGTGCAATTGCGACCTCGACTTTGCTTGGATTTCGTAACGCACTTTACGGTCTTCAAATGGCGCCAATTTTAAAAGTCAAAGGAATTAAGAGAATTCTTGCAGCTCAAATCACAATAGATGAATCAACTGCGGTTGCAACTTTGCAGGAAAATGATGCTGACAGAAAACGTGGTTTCTACATTACCGGTATCGGTGTTTATGTATTTTGGAATCTATTTACTTTCCTAGGTGCACTTGGTGCAAGTGCAATTGGTGACCCATCAGTTTGGGGTTTAGATGCAGCAGTACCTGCCGCCTTCTGTGGTCTAATTTGGCCAAGACTTAAAAATAAAACTCAATTTATAGTATCGGCTGCTGCCATCTCTTGGGCATTAATACTTACACCGCTTACTCCTGCCGGTGTTCCAATAATTACAACTGTAATTTTGGCCATCATTTTTGGGTGGAAAGAATGAGTCAAATATGGATAGCGGTTATTGGTGCAAGTGTTACCGCATTTTTAAATAAGTATTTTGGCCACAGCGTTCCAGAAAAATGGCTAGATAAACCAAGGTTTAAAAGAATAAATACTTTGGTCCCAATAGTGCTACTGAGCGCATTAGTTGGTGTTCAAACATTTGCAGATAAAAAGGAGTTAGTGATAGATCAACGTCTGGCTGGCGTTGGCGTAGCACTGATTGCTTTAAAGTTTAAAGCACCATTCCCAGTTGTAGTTGTGTCAGCAGCCATTACTTCCGCCGCAATATATAACTGGTTTTAAAGTACTTTTAAAGCCTCTAGTTTTTCTTTAAGAGCTATATCTGAAGGCTCAGTTAAGTGAGTGCCATCTGAGAAGATAATTACTGGTATTGATCGCATGCCACCATTAATCTCAATTACTTTATCACTTGCTGCAGCGTCTGCTTCCACATCGACGTAGTTGTACTTCACATTATTTGCATCTAAAAATCTCTTAGAACGGCGGCAATCTCCACACCACTCAGCTCCATACATTGTTATATCGCTCATTTCATTCCCTCCATATAATTTTCAAGACCAACTGTTAGTCCTGGATGTTTTGCAACATTTCTAACTCCAATTAAAACTCCTGGCATAAATCCTGCTCGATTTATCGAATCATGTCTAATACTTAAAGTTTCACCCGCATCACCAAAAATTACCTCTTGGTGAGCAACGTATCCATGAGAGCGAACCGAGTGAATTGGTACATCCCCAACCTTTGCACCTCTAGCTCCTGGAATAAGTGTTTTACTAGCGTCTGGCATCGCTCCTTTTTTACTCTGCTTTCTAGCATCAGTAATTAGCTCAGCAGTTCTAATTGCTGTTCCAGATGGAGCATCAACTTTATTTGCATGATGAAGTTCAATAATTTCAACACTTTCAAAGTACTGGGCAGCTTTTTGAGAGAACTGCATCATAAGTACTGCGCCAAGGCCAAAGTTGGGAGCAATTAATGCGCCAACTTTTGTATTCTTGGAGAGCAAATTTTTTAGTTCAGAGAGCTTTTTATCATCAAATCCTGTAGTACCAACTACAACATGAATTCCATTAGTTATTGCAAACTCAAGATTTTTCATTACTGAATCAGGGTGCGTGAAATCAACAATAACCTCTGTGCCAGTTTTAATTAGTTGATCTAATGAATCACCCAGATCTAACGCCGAACTAAGTGTTAAGTCACTTGCACTCTCAATAGCTGCGACTGTTTCCGCGCCCATTCTTCCTTTGGCACCAAGCACTGCAACCTTCATGAGATTAACCTTTCAAATTTACTACTTGACCTAAATGGTCCCACTACCGCAAGGGTAGGAGATGTCGGCAGGATTTGGCGGGCAATTTCCATAATTTGCTCATGTGTTACATTAGAAATCTCACGCAAAATTTCATCAAAGCTTAGGACCTGGCCATAAACCAACTCACTTTTGCCAATTCTGGTCATTCTAGAACCAGTGTCCTCTTGGCTTAACACCAGTGATCCAGAAACTGCTCCCTTTGCCCTAATAATCTCCTCCGCCGTTAATCCATTCTCTGCCACATCATGCAATATAGATTTGATAATTTTAATTGATTCTTCTGCTTTATCAGGCTTGCAGCCAACATAAAAAGATAAAACTCCGCTGCCGGCAAATTGCTGACTGTATGCATAAGTGGAATATGCAAGGCCACGCTTTTCTCTAATCTCTTGAAACAACCTGGAAGACATTCCGCCACCTAAAGCAGAAGATAAAATGCTTAATGCAAACCTGCGCTTATCATCCCGAGCAACACCTGGCACGCCATAAACAATGTGTGCCTGTTCAGTTTTGCGATCAAGCAGAGTTACTTCACCTTTGCCCGGAACCTTTATCGCAGGTGACTTTCTTACTTTAAAATCTGTTTTAGGTTGATCTAGAAAATCATCCTTGGAAAGTGCATCTTCAACCAGCTCGACTACTTTTTTATGCTTAATATTTCCAGCAACTGAAACAACTAAATCCTCTGGTTTATATCTATTTTGATAGTAGTTAAAGACTGTACTTCTACTCATACCTTTAATCGACTCAACAGTTCCTAAAATTGGCCGACCAAGTGGTGTATCACCGTAATACTTCTCTAAAAAAAGATCATGGATTAGATCACTTGGATCATCATCACGCATGGCAATCTCTTCTAGAACTACTTTTCGTTCAGCATCAACATCATCTGGTTTAACTACAGATGAAGTGATCAAATCACTAATTACATCCACTGCAAGTGGTAGATCTTTATCAATTACTCGGGCATAAAAGCAGGTGTACTCCTTGGAGGTAAATGCATTTGTTTCACCACCTACCGCTTCAATAGCGGATGAAATTTCAAGGGATGAGCGTTTTTTAGTTCCTTTAAATAATAAATGCTCTAGAAAATGTGAAGCTCCCGCGGTTGAAACTGATTCATCCCGGGAGCCAACATTAACCCAAATACCAAAAGCTGCAGAGCGAACAGATCTTTCCTCTTCCGTGACTATTCGTAAGCCACTAGGTAAGACCGTTCTTGCCAAATTACTCGCTCTTTGCTTCTTCTGGAAGATTTGCTGGAACTAATGAGTATTTACCCTTTGGATCAATCTCATTAATTACAACTTCAATCTTCTCGCCAACCTTCATAACCTCTTCAAGGTTTTCAATGCGCTTTCCACCATGCATCTTGCGAATTTGCGAGATGTGTAGCAAGCCATCTTTACCTGGAGCTAGGTTTATGAAAGCACCAAATGTTGCAAGTTTTACAACAGAACCATTGAACTTATCGCCAACAGAAAGCTGTACTGGATTTGCGATCGCATTAATTTGCGCCTTCGCAGCCTCAGCAGCAGAACCTTCAGTTGCACCGATATAAATAGTTCCATCATCTTCAATTGTGATATCTGCGCCTGTCTCGTCTTGAATCTGATTAATCATCTTGCCCTTAGGCCCGATAACTGCACCGATCATGTCCACAGGCACCTTGATTGAAATAATGCGAGGAGCAAGCAGTGACATTTCATCTGGAGATGAAATTGCTTGATTCATAACATCAAGGATGGCAAGACGAGCTTCCTTTGCTTGCAGCAAAGCTGCTGAAAGAACGGATGCTGGAATACCATCAAGTTTTGTATCTAATTGAAGTGCGGTAACAAACTCTTTTGTACCAGCAACTTTAAAGTCCATATCTCCGAATGCATCTTCTGCACCCAAAATATCGGTAAGTGCTACGTACTCAGTTTTACCATCAACATCATCAGAGATAAGTCCCATTGCAATACCAGCTACAGCTGCCTTGAGTGGCACACCTGCATTTAGTAATGACATTGTTGAAGCACAAACAGATCCCATAGATGTTGATCCATTTGAACCTAAAGCTTCTGAAACCTGACGAATTGCATAAGGAAACTCTTCGCGAGTTGGCAGAACTGGAAGTAATGCACGCTCTGCGAGCGCACCATGACCAATTTCACGACGCTTAGGAGAACCAACTCGACCAGTCTCACCAACAGAGTAAGGCGGGAAGTTGTAGTTATGCATATAACGCTTGTGATCCTCTGGAGAAAGAGTGTCTAGCTGTTGCTCCATCTTAAGCATATTTAAAGTTGTGATACCCAGAATCTGAGTCTCACCTCTTTCAAATATTGCCGAACCGTGAACGCGAGGAATTACCTCAACCTCAGCGGTTAATGCACGGATATCGCGTAGCCCGCGACCATCAATACGAATCTTCTCGCGTAATACTCGCTGACGTACTAATTTCTTAGTAACTGAGCGAAGTGAAGCTGAGATCTCTTTAACGCGCTCTGGAAAATCAACTGTGATCTTCGCAGTAACATCCTTATTGATCTCATCAAGCTTTGTCTCACGCTCTTGCTTACCAGCAATTGTTAATGCCTTTGCTAGATCATCCTTTGCAGCCTTTTCAACAACTGCATAAATATCATCTTGGTAATCAAGGAATACTGGGAATTCACCAGTTGGCTTTGCAGCCTGCTTAGCTAGCGCCAATTGTGCTTCGCAAAGTGTGCGAATAAATGGCTTTGCTGCCTCTAATCCTTGGCCAACAATCTCTTCAGTTGGCACAGTTGCGCCAGCCTTAATTAGATCAATGGTCTTAGTTGTAGCCTCTGCTTCAACCATCATGATTGCAACATCGCCATCTGAAATTCGACCGGCTACTACCATGTCAAAGACAGCTTTTTCTAAATCAGAGTGATTTGGGAAAGCAACCCATTGACCTTCGATAAGTGCAACACGCACACCACCGATTGGGCCAGAGAATGGCAAGCCTGCTAATTGAGTTGACATTGATGCTGCGTTGATCGCAATTACGTCATACATATGATCTGGATTTAAAGCCATCACAGTTACAACGATTTGAATCTCATTACGTAGGCCCTTAATAAAGGATGGACGTAGTGGACGGTCAATTAATCTACAGGTAAGGATTGCATCCTCAGAAGGACGACCTTCTCTGCGGAAAAATGATCCAGGAATTTTGCCAGCGGCGTACATCCGCTCTTCCACATCTACAGTTAATGGAAAGAAATCAAATTGATCCTTAGGATTTTTTGATGCAGTAGTTGCAGATAGCAACATGCTGTCATCATCTAAATAAACAACAGCGGTGCCTGCTGCTTGCCGAGCTAATCGCCCAGTTTCAAAGCGGATCTCCCGCTTTCCGAATTTACCGTTGTCTATTTTTGCAACGGCTGATTGCACATCTTGACCCTCCATGGGTCATCTCCATTTCTCAACACTTCATATAAAGAGAATGGATCTTCGATCGAAGTTCACGGAAAAGCATTTTCCGGAAACCACTACCGAGGACCAAGTCTCCTATAGATAAAGTTTTTGCTGATTTTTATTTAACGGCGAAGATCGAGCTTTTCGATAATCGCTCTATAGCGCTCAATATCTGTCTTGGCGAGGTACTGCAAAATCCGACGACGCTTACCGACCATCAATAACAAACCACGACGGTTGTGATGATCCTTTTTATTTGTCTGCAAATGTTGTGTTATCTCATCAATACGCTTTGAAAGAAGTGCTACCTGTGCTTCTGGGCTACCTGTGTCAGTTGCAGATGAGCCGTACTTGGTAATGATTTCCTTTTTAACCTCTGGCGTTAATGCCATTTGTATTGCTCCTTCTGTCTGTCACGAGGGCCTCGGTGTGATTCACGAAGGCGCACCTTCTCGCTTTAGTGGCGCAAGATTACCAGCGCAGTAGGTGATACTTAAAATCGGGCGGAAATTGAGCGTTATTTACTAGTTAATTCCCGGGCCTGATCACAATCTTTTTTCATCTGCTCAAGTAGTGGTGGCAAGCCATCAAACTTTAAGGTGTCGCGCAATCTATATCCAAATTCAATTTTTGCCTCTTGGTCATATAAATCTAAACCAACTTGATCTAATGCATAAGCCTCAACCTGTCTACCTCTAACACCAGGAAATGTTGGGTTAGTGCCAATTGAAATCGCAGCTGCCCATCTTTCTTCACCAACACTTAACCAGCCGGCATAAACACCATCTGCTGGAATTGTGGCAAGTGAGTGCAAGCCAATATTTGCAGTTGGATATCCAATCTCACGTCCGCGTTTTTCACCATGGATAACTGGGCCTTTTAAATAAAAATTGCGGGTTAATAACTCATTTGCTCGTTCAATCTGCCCATCAATGATTAGATTTCTAATTCTAGAAGAGGAGATAGTTGATCCCCGGTCCTCATGTAATTTAACAATTGATACGCCAAAACCATACTTAGGACCTACTTCAGTTAAATACTTCGGTGTTCCTTGTGCTTTGTAACCAAAATTAAAATTCTCACCAATCACTACATGCTCAGCTGAAAACCTACCAATTAAAATATCTTCAATAAATTGATCAGGGGTTAGTTGGGAAAAATCCTTATTAAAGCTGACCACTTCAACTGCAGTTGCCCCGGCCTGTTTAAGTAATTCAATCCGATCCTTGATATTTACTAACTGAGTTGGCGTGCGCTCTGGCGCAATTATAGATGTTGGGTGTGGGTCAAAGGTCATAACAGTTACATCACCTTGATGTTTTGCCGTAGCAATAATTTGTTGATGACCAGCATGAACACCATCAAAGATGCCAATCGCAACAACCTTCTTCATCTGCTTATTCTTTCATACCCTGCTATTGCCCGGATCCTGAGACCAGGATTGGTGCGGCAACTACAAGATTGCCTTGTAATTTATTTTGTAGCAGCGCTACAAAGTTGCCTAGATTATCGATGGCTGCAAAAACCTCTTCACTTGAATTTTGTTCAATTACTCGCCCAAATGAGATCTCCCGGCTTTGTGATAACTCAAGTTTTCTAATTGGAAATAACTTCTCAATTACTTCACCAACTGGAATTAGCTCTGCATCCTTAACCGACTGGCACTGCTCGATTGAGAATGGTGAAACCAAGGTTCTTCTAAGCGCGATTAAGTGTCCGCCAATCTTCAAGTTATTGCCAAGATCTCTGGCGATGGCCCTGATATATGTTCCAGCAGAACAGGTAACTGTTATCTCAACCTCAATTGCATCTGCTGAGTGCCGAATCTCTTTTGTGATTAACTCATAAATTGTTATCTCACGCTCTGCAATCTCAACACTCTCCCCCGCTCTTACTCTGGCATGGGCAGTCTTTCCATCAATTTTTATTGCTGAAACAGAGCTAGGTCGCTGCTTAATATCTCCAATAAATTTTACTAACTCATCCTTTATTTGATCATCACTAATCTTTGAAACAACTGCTTGATCAGCGGTAAATGTTAAGTCGCCCTCTTTATCATCGGTATGAGTTGATTTTCCAAGTGAAATTGTTGCTTCATAAGTTTTCTTACCATCTGTTATGTAGGTAAGTAAGCGAGTGGCAATACCAACTCCCAGAACTAATACTCCCGTGGCCATTGGATCTAATGTGCCAGCGTGGCCAACTTTTTTAGTATCTAATTTCTTTCTTGCCATAGCCACGACATCATGGCTGGTCATGCCACCGGCTTTATCAATTAATAAAAAGCCATTCATTTACTTCACCAATTAGTCGTGCTTTTTATATGGATCTTCAGCAACTGGCTTTGCCCCGGCGCGCAATTTTGCAAGTTCAGCATCAGCTTTATGCATTTGATCGATCAGATCATTCATCGCCGAAGCAGATTCATTCATGCCATCTAAAAAGAATTCAAGGGATGGCGTAATGCGTAGTCCTAACGCTCGACCGACCTCTGATCTAAGCATCCCCTTTGCACTACTTAGTGCAGCGCCAGTTGCTTCGCGAGAAGCGGTATCGCCAAGCACGGTATAAAAAATAGATGCTTGTTGTAAATCACCAGTCACCCGCACATCGGTAATTGTTACAAAACCAAGACGCGGATCTTTTACTCTCGATTCAAGTGCATTGGCAATGATTTCTTTTATGCGATCTGCAACCTGTAATGGACGTTTACTTGGCATAATTTAAGCCCGCTTTTTCTCACGGATCTCATAGACCTGAATAACATCGCCGACTTGCAGATCCTTAAATGATCCAAGTCCAATTCCGCACTCAAATCCCTCACGGACCTCAGTTGCATCATCTTTAAATCTGCGAAGTGATTCGATGCTCAAGTTCTCACCAATTACAACACCAGCTCGCATAGTGCGAACCTTGCCATTACGTCTGATGTTTCCATCAGAGACTATGCAACCTGCAATATTTCCAAACTTGCTTGATTTGAAGATATCGCGCACTTCGGCATTACCAAGGACCGCCTCTTCAAACTCTGGCTTAAGTAATCCCTTAAGTGATGCTTGGATCTCTTCAATTGCCTTATAGATAACGGTGTAGAACTTAACTTCAACACCTTCGTGTTCGGCAAAGATGGCAGTTTGTGGCTCTGGCTTAACATTGAAGCCAATAATTACTGCAGTAGAAGCTGATGCCAAAGTAACGTCGTTCTTAGTAATCGCACCAACACCACGGTGAATAACTCTCAGATCAACCTCAGCACCCATATCTAATTGCAACAACGCATCTTCTAATGCTTCTACCGAACCAGAAACATCTCCCTTTAAGATCAAGTTCAAAGTATTTACCTTTGATTGTTCTAGGAAATCTTCAAGTGAAACCTTCTTGCGTGCTTTAGCAAGAGATGCGTTACGTGAAGCTAATTGACGCTTCTCAGCAATCTGACGTGCCGTGCGATCATCTTCTGCAACGATAAATGAATCACCAGCACCTGGTACCGATGTAAAGCCAAGGACCTGCACTGGACGAGATGGTCCAGCCTCTTCCATTGACTCACCATGTTCATCTAACATCGCACGAACTCGGCCATAAGCACCGCCAGCAACAATTGCATCTCCGACATGAAGTGTTCCGCGTTGTACCAAAACAGTAGCAACTGGACCACGGCCCTTATCTAGATTTGCTTCAATTGCAACACCGCGAGCAATTCCATCAGAGATTGCATGTAGATCAATTGCCGCATCTGCAGTTAACAAAATTGCATCGATTAACTCATCAATACCTTTACCAGATAGAGCTGAAACGTTAACAAACATTGTTTGTCCGCCATACTCTTCAGCAATCAAGTTGTACTCAGTTAACTGTTGACGAATCTTGTCTGGGTTAGCACCCTCTTTATCAACCTTGTTAACTGCAACCACAATTGGCACATCCGCAGCTTGCGCATGGTTTAACGCCTCAATTGTTTGCGGCATTACGCCATCATCGGCTGCAACAACTAGAACAGCGATATCAGTTACCTTCGCACCTCGAGCACGCATTGCGGTAAATGCTTCGTGACCTGGGGTATCAATAAAGGTGATTGCACGATTTGTTCCATTGTGATCATGATGAATTTGGTAAGCACCAATGTGCTGGGTAATTCCACCAGCTTCAGACTTGATTACTTCAGTAGATCTAATTGCATCTAACAATCGAGTTTTACCATGATCAACATGTCCCATCACGGTAACAATTGGCGAGCGCACTACTAAGTCCTCTGGATTAATCTCAGATAACTCCTGCTCCAGATTGATATCAAACTCTTCTAATAACTCACGATCCTCATCCTCAGGACTTACGATCTGGATTTGGAAACCAAGTTCTGCGCCCAATAATGTGAAGGTATCTTCATCAACTGATTGAGTTGCGGTAACCATCTCACCAAGGTGGAAAAGTGCGGAAACTAATGCGGCTGGATCTGCATTTATCTTTTCCGCAAAATCCATCAATGTTGCGCCGCGTCGCATTCTGACAATAGTCTTGCCATCACCGCGTGGAACAACTGCGCCACCTAATTGTGGTGCTGGTAGATTTTCAAAATCTTCACGTCTTTCTTTTTTACTCTTTTGTCCGCGGCCTTTACCTTTTCCTTTGCCACCTTTACCAAATGCGCCAGCTGCGCCACCGCGTTGTGGTGGACGACCGCCACCTTTGCCACCAAATGGTGCGCCGGCAGGAGATGCTGATGGTGAACGATAAGGAGATGATGAACCACCAGGACGTGTTGAACCTGGTGTACCAGTTGCAGGACGTGGATTACTTTGCGCAGGACGTGCAGCAAAACCTGGACGAACAGAACCAGGACGTGCACCTGACATTGGTGGACGTTGTCCGGGTTGTAATTTTCCAGGAGTTCTTCCGCCCTCGCCAGGACGAATTGGTCTTGCCGGTGGACGTGGTCCGCCGCCGCCAGAACTAAATGGATTGTTTCCAGCTCTCGGTGGTCTTGGCATTGCACTACCAGTAGGTGGTGTATTTGGTGTTGCTGGGAATGGATTGTTTGAAGCGCGCGCAGGTGGCGTAGCTGGTTTTGCGATAGGTGTTGCATCTTCAATCATCTGTTGTAACTCAGGCGGAAGGTCTTCAACCTTTACCGTAGTTTTAGGAGCGGCTTTTTTAGCCGGTGCTTTCTTTACTTTTGGCGCAGCTTCAGCTGGCATTAAATCTGGAAATTTATCCATCAACTTTCGCACAACTGGTGCTTCTACTGTTGATGATGCCGAACGAACAAATTCGCCGACCTCTTGTAGCTTAGATAGAAGCTCTTTACTTTCAAGCCCTAACTCTTTAGCTAATTCATAAACGCGGACCTTGGCCACACTTCTCCCTCTCCTGGCCCGACGTTAGTTACGTGCGAACCTAAATAGACCTACTCATAATCTTGCAGTGCTCATTAGAGTGTCATTCTCGCTCGCTCCATACTTTAATTAATTACTTAAATTCTTTAAGTAATCTTCTAACTCTTTGAATTTAATCTCACCCTCATACTTGAAGGAACGATTAAAAGCTTTTCGCTCAAGTGCGATCTGAAAACATTTGCTGTGAAGCCATGCTCCCCGACCAGGCATTCGATGATTTAAATCGACCTTTATCTCATTGTCGAGTAAAACCGTGCGAATTAAATCTGTCCAATTTTCCAACCTGCGGCAAGCGATACAACTGCGTTGCCTTGGCTTTTTACTGAACATCTCCAACTCTACCCTAAGCCCCTTCGATGGGTGAAATAGTTGCTACTTCCTCTGCTTTTTCCGCCTTAATATGAGTAACTGGATTATCTGGATGAATATCAATCCGCCATTGGGTCAACCTGGCTGCAAGTCTGGCATTTTGACCATCCTTGCCAATTGCAAGTGATAATTGAAAATCTGGAACAATAACTTTTGCAGATTTACTCTCTAAATCAACAATTTCAACTGAGGTCACCCGAGCTGGTGCTAAGGCATTAGCAACATAGGTTGCTGGATCATCTGAGAAATCAATGATGTCAATCTTCTCACCATTTAACTCATTCATTACATTTTGCGCTCTACTTCCTTGCGGACCGATTAACGCACCCTTTGCACTAACGCCGGCGCGATGAGTTCTAACCGATAGCTTTGTTCTAGCTCCTGCTTCTCTGGCAATTCCAACAATATCTACTACGCGTTCCTTAATTTCTGGAACCTCAAGTGCAAATAACATCTTTACAAAGGCTGGATGAGAGCGAGAGAGTGTTACCTCTGGCCCTTTTTCTCCCTGCTTAACATCGACTACAAAACATTTAATTCGGTCGCCATGTTTAAAAACTTCACCCTTTACCTGCTCAGTTGGCGGAACTTTTCCTTCAACTCTGCCCAGCGATACATAAATAACATCAGTAACTCTACCTTGTTGCACAATGCCACCAATTACATCACCAACACTGCCGGAGAACTCAGTTACAACCTCTAGATCCTTAGCCTCACGCATCTTCTCTTTAATAATTTTTCGCGCCGTTTTATCAGCAAGCTTTGCAAAGCCATCTGGGTTATCGGTAACAGTATCCAGACGATCACCATCTGGGCCAAGTACTGGGACATAAATTACTAACTCACCGGTTTGCCGATTTAAAACTGCCCGGCCATGTGGTTTCGCCTCCGGTAATTCGGCATAAGCCTTTGCAACCTCATTTTCAATTGCATTAATCAACCGCTCCAGCGGTAACTTTTTTTCTAGAGCAAGGGTCTTTAGTGCTTCAACATCAACACTCACTTGCCCACCTGCTTAAACTCAACCTCAAGGCTGGCGCGTTTAATGTCAGAAAACTTTATTTCACTCTCATCAACTGTTGCGCTAACTTCACTAGCTGCCTTAATTCTGCCCTTAATCTCTTTGCCATCTAATAAAACTACTTTGACTAGTCGATCAATATTTTTGCGCCAATGTCTAGGCTTTGTTAATGGTCGATCTAAACCAGGTGATGTCACCTCTAAGGTGAATGGGGTCTCGCCCAAACTTTGAATACTTTCAACTATCTCACCAATTGCTTTAGTGGCAGATGTAACTTGATCTAATGAGAGGTGAGTATCGCCATCAACAATAATGGTAAGCATGCTTCTTCGACCTGCTGAAGTGATTGTTACATCCTCAAGGTAAAAACCGAGGGCTGATAATGCGGGCGTAACCGCATCAGATATATCTTCTTTCTTTCCCATATTTTCCTTCTTCGATATTAAGTTGTGAAGATAAGTTTAACTTATAAATGTATCCCAAGCAACGCGGGCGATCAGTAAGAAGGTTACTACTAGAAAAACTTTCCGAACCAGTGGTGATCCACCTTTAATTGCAAGGCGAGAGCCAATAATTGCACCCGTCACATTTGCAAAAGCTAGCAATAAACCTAGCTGCCACCAGATATGGCCAGTTAATTGAAAACTAAGAATTGCGCCCGCATTGGTTGAGATATTTACCAACTTGGCAGTACCAGATGCCTTCAGGAATGCGTAACCAATTCCAGAGACTAAAAAGAAGACTAAGAATGTGCCAGTGCCGGGACCAAAGATTCCGTCATAGAAACCAATTAACAGCCCAATTAAAGCCACGATCGCTAACCGTTTTTTGTGGGTATATTTCAAATTTTCATTCATACCCAGCTCTGGCTTTATCCAGGTATAAATAGCAACTGCAACAAGTAAGAAAACGATAAATGGTTTAAAGAAATCCTTTGGCACTGCTGCAGCAAGGGATGCCCCGCCCATTGAACCAATAAATGCCGGTCCCATCATCGATAGGGTAAGTGGAATATCTGGCTTGATATTTTTAAAGTAATTACGAGCTGCAGCAGCGGTACCGAAAATTGATGGAACTTTATTTGTACCAAGAATTAGTGGTAACTCCTTATTTGGTAATCCCACAATCAAAGCTGGTAATTGAATTAAGCCACCACCGCCAGCCATGGCATCTACAAAGCCAGCAAATCCTGATGCGATTGCTAAGAAGAGTGCAACCTCAATACTCATAAATCACTTAACTAATGTTTTAACAACATCAGCTACTGCCACCTCTTGCTTATCGCCTGATTTGCGATCACGAACTTCAACCTTGCCATCTGCTAATGCTTTTCCAACAATTATTATCTTTGGAATTCCAATTAACTCAGCATCTTTGAATTTAACTCCAGCACTTGCCTCACGTCGATCATCAAGTAAAACCTCTAACCCTTTTGCTTCTAGATCCTTTGCAATCTGCTCGGCCACTTCAAATGGCTGATCCTCTTTACCAGTTGCCACAATATGAACATCAGCTGGGGCAATCTCTGCTGGCCAACAAAGTCCAAGTTCATCATAAGTTTGTTCAGCAACTGCTGCGACCGCACGGGATACACCAATTCCATATGAACCCATTGTTACCACCTGTGGCTTACCTTCTTTATCTAAAACTGTAAGCCCAAGTGATTGTGCATACTTTCGACCTAATTGAAATATATGACCAATTTCAATTGCGCGATCAATAACTACCGGCTTCTCGCACTTAGGACAGCTATCTCCTGCCCTAACCTCAGCTGCTTCAACATACTGATCAACTTTAAAATCTCTGTCGCAAGTTACATATCTTGCATGTTTATTCTTTTCATTTGCCCCTGTTACCCAGGCTGAACCTTCAACCACTCTTGGATCTGCATACAGTTTTAAGCCCAGTGCCTTTGCATCCTGTGGTCCGACATAACCTTTAACTAATTTTGGATTCTTAGCAAAATCTTCATCCTCAAATAATCTTAAATCTTTGACTCCAGCTAAGTTTGCTCCCAATCTCTTCAAATCAACCTCACGGTCTCCTGGTACTAAAACTGAAATTGGCGCACCATCTGCCATCAGCAAGACATTTTTTAATGTGTCAGCTGCTGAGATATTTGCTGAGTATTTCGTATTAAAAACCTCAACTAATGAATCAATGGTTGGTGTATTTGGCGTATCCAAAATTTCAATTGCTGGTGATTTCTCTCCTTTAAATGGTGAAACCTTGGTAACCATTGCTTCAACATTTGCAGCATAACCGCACGCGTTACAAAGAACATATGTATCTTCACCAGTTGGACATGGTGCTAAAAACTCTTCAGATTTTGATCCACCCATTGCCCCACTCATCGCAGAAACTATGTTGTATTTAAGACCTAATCTGTCAAAGGTTTTTATATAAGCTGCCCGGTGTTTGTTATATGAAGCTTCCAAGCCTTCATCATCAACATCAAAACTATAAGAATCCTTCATGACAAACTCACGTCCTCTAATAATTCCGCTTCTTGGCCGTGGTTCATCCCGATACTTAGTTTGAATCTGATAGATAGAAAGTGGTAAATCTTTATATGATGAAAACTCACCCTTAACCATTAAAGTGAACATCTCTTCATGGGTTGGTCCTAAAAGATAATCATTACCTTTTCTATCTTTTAATCTAAATAAATCTGGGCCGTACTCTTCCCAACGATTTGTTGATTCATAAGGCTCTTTTGGCAAGAGTGCTGGAAAGTGCACCTCTTGAAATCCGGCATCATCCATCTCTTGTCGAACAACCTCTTCAATTTTTCTAAATGTTCGATAACCAAGTGGAAGCCAGGAGTAAATACCAGCTGCAATCCGTCGGACAAAACCTGCTCTTACTAATAAGCGGTGAGATGCAACCTCAGCATCTGCTGGATCATCACGCAGTGTGCGCAACAATAAGGTGGACATCTTTAACATAGGTAAAGCCTATCTATTGAACAGCAACGGATGGCGTACCTGATGCCACTCCCGCAGCCTCCATTTCTTCAGCAAGGCGCATTGCCTCTTCAATTAGCGTCTCAACTATCTGTGCTTCAGGCACAGTTTTAATTACCTCACCCTTAACAAATATCTGACCCTTACCATTTCCAGATGCCACACCAAGATCTGCTTCTCTAGCTTCACCAGGTCCATTAACTACACAACCCATTACTGCAACTCGAAGTGGCACAGTCATTCCTTGCAAACCAGCTTGAACTTTTTCCGCTAAAGAGTAAACATCTACTTGGGCACGACCACATGAAGGACAAGAGACAATCTCTAACTTACGTTGACGTAAATTAAGTGATTCTAAAATCGAGATACCAACCTTTACCTCTTCAACTGGAGGGGCAGAGAGTGAAACTCTGATGGTGTCACCAATTCCTTCGGCAAGTAATATGCCAAAAGCGGTTGCGGATTTAATTGTTCCTTGGAAAATTGGCCCAGCCTCTGTTACACCAAGATGTAACGGGTAGTCACACTGTGCAGCAAGTAAGCGATATGCCTTAACCATTGTTACTGGATCATGATGTTTTACCGAGATTTTAATATCGCTAAAACCATGCTCTTCAAATAATGATGCTTCCCATAAGGCAGACTCAGCGAGTGCTTCAGGAGTTGCCTTGCCATACTTTGCTAACAATCTTGGATCTAATGATCCAGCATTAACTCCAATTCGAATTGGAATGCCGGCATCTCCTGCTGCCTTTGCAACCTCTTTAACCTTGTCATCAAATTGTTTAATGTTTCCTGGATTAACTCGAACCGCCGCGCAACCAGCATCGATTGCAGCAAAAATATACTTTGGTTGAAAATGAATATCGGCAATTACTGGTATCTGTGATTTTTTAGCAATTTGGGCAAGTGCGTCAGCATCATCTTGCGAAGGAACTGCCACTCTAACTATTTGGCAACCAGATGCAGTTAACTCGGCAATCTGTTGTAGCGTTGAATTTACATCAGAAGTAAGAGTTGTACACATCGATTGAACTGAGACTGGCGCATCCCCACCGACTAATACTGAACCAACTTTAAGTTGCCGACTTTTTCGCCGCGGCGCCAGGGTAGGAGGTGGAGCTGCTGGAATTCCTAAATCAACCATGAGGAAAGCCTACCTAGAAATTCATTCTGATTGGGTTAAAGATATCTGCGGTAAGTAAAAGAATTGATAATGCGGCCATTAGTACAAAGACAACCATCGTAATTGGTGCGAGCAGTTCAACATCAAATGGTGCCGGCTTTCCCCGCCCCCGTTTTCTAGCTATAAAACTTCTTACACCATCAACAATTGCAACTGCCATATGTCCACCATCTAATGGCAAAAGTGGCAATAAATTAAACATTCCTACGAACAAGTTTAATGAGGCAATAATTAAAATAAAGGTAGCAATCTTCTCCCGAAGAGTTAGTGCATCAGTATCTGCTGTTTCACCACTTACCCGAGCAACACCTACCACCCCAACTAAACCTTCTGGATCTCGTTTCTCTCCACCAAAGGTTTGGCTAATTAAATTCGGAATCTTAGTTGGCAGAGATACTAATGAAGTGGCACTATTTTTTAGGATCTCACCAGTGAATTTACCTGCTCTTGCTACTGAATCAACTGGACCATAGGTAATTGTTCCAACTTTATTAACCACCCCAAGAACGCCAATTACTTTTCCATTCACTTCCCTACTCGCTAGTGTGACTGCGATATCTATGGGAGCGCCATTGCGTTCAATTGTAATATTCAACTCTTTACCAGCGGAGGCACGAATTACCGCTACAACATCTGACCAATCTTGGTAACTCTTGCCATCAACTCTAATGATTTTATCCCCAGCTAATATGCCAACATTTTTCGCAGGGGAAGGTGTTGATTTCGCCGTACAAACTTCACTCACTTTTTGCGGAATGCACTCACTTACCTGCTCAACTGTGCTGGTAACTGACGTAACGCCAACAGATATAAAAAGAGTAAGAAGTAATACAAAGCCAATTACAAAGTGCAGAAATGAACCAGCTCCTAGAACAATTAATCGCTGGCCAACGCCGGCCTTAACAAATGCACGATCTTGATCAGCCTGGCTTAATTCTTCCCGAGGTGACATACCAACTATTCGGCAGTAACCACCTGCTGGAATTGCTTTAATACCAAACTCAGTCTCACCTCGCTGAGTAGACCAAATTTTTTGCCCAAATCCTAAGAAGAACTCAGTCACTTTCATACCAAATTTTTTCGCAGTTAAATAATGCCCAGCCTCATGAATCATTACCGATAACAAAAGTGCAACCACAAATGCCAGCACGCCAATAATGGCCATTATGCAATCTCCTTAATTAGCTCTTCTGCTTTCATGCGCGCACTTTGCTCTATTGCACTGACATCTGAGATATCTCTAATTGTAGTTGGAGTGTTACTGCCAAATGCCTGAACCACTCGCTCAACTAACTCAATTATCGCTGTGAATTTAATTCGTTGTGCTAAAAATGCTGCCACTGCAACCTCATTAGCTGCGTTGTAAACGGCAGGCAGACCGCCACCTAAGTCACCACACCTTTTAGCTAATTCAACTGCTGGATATTTTTCATTATCTATTGGTGAAAAATTCCAGGTATGAGATTTACTCCAATCAATTGGTGCGCATGCTTTATTTATCCGCTCCGGATATGCCAATGCATACGCAATTGGACCCTTCATATTTGGCGGTGATGCTTGGGCAATTGTTGAACCATCATTAAATTCCACAAGGGAGTGCACTACCGATTGTGGATGAATTACCGCCTCGATCACTTCATAAGCAAGATCAAATAAGTAATGTGCTTCAATAATTTCAAGTCCTTTATTTAGCAAGGTTGCGGAGTTAATTGTTACAACCTCCCCCATCGACCAGGTTGGATGAGTTAGTGCATCTGCCACACTCACATCAGATAGATCTGATCGATCTCTAAATGGCCCACCACTTGCGGTAAGAATTAACCTCTTAACATCACTCTCTTTACCAGCTAACATCGCTTGAAAAATTGCTGAGTGTTCTGAGTCAACTGGGATTAATTTATCCCGGCCATACTTCATTACTAATTCACCACCGGCAACCAACGACTCCTTATTAGCCAGTGCCACCTTGTTACCAACTGCGAGCGCAGAAAGAGTTGGCCCAAGTCCAATTGATCCAGTAATTCCATTTAAAACAATGTCGCAAGGAAGGGCGGCAATTTCAACTGAAGAGTTATCGCCATCAATTACTTTTACCCCATCTGTTTGTGGGGCGGGCGCCATGCTGCCCACAATTGGCACATTAAATTTCTTTGCCTGCTCCATTAATAAGGCTGGGTTTTTTCGCCCCGCACTTAAACCAACCACGCGAAACTTATTTGGGTTGGCAGCTACGATCTCAAGGGCCTGAACGCCGATAGATCCAGTTGAGCCCAAAATGACAATTTCACGCATGTGCCTATCTTAACCACCCAGCAACTTAACTCTTCAGATAGCATTTACGCATGTACTCAGAGGCAAAAAATTCGATCGCTCAAAAGCGTAATCTGATTACCGCTATTCCTGGACCAAAATCTGCCGAATTAATTAAGCGCAGAGCAGATGCCGTATCAGCATCCCTTGGAACAGCTTTTCCAGTATTTATTGAACGTGCTGAAGGTTCAATTATTGTTGATGTTGATGGCAACTCAATTCTTGATTTAGGCGCCGGAATTGCAGTATTAAATGTTGGACATAGCGCAAGTAAAGTTATTGAAAATGTTAAAACACAAATTGAAGCCTTCACCCACACATGCTTCATGGTGGTGCCTTACACCGGTTACGTCGAGGTGTGCGAGGCGCTAAATCGTTTGACTCCGGGTACTCATAAGAAGAAATCGGCTCTCTTCAACTCAGGTGCTGAAGCAGTAGAAAATGCAGTAAAGATTGCTCGTAAATTTACTAAACGATCTGCTGTTATTGTTTTTGAGCACGGATACCACGGACGAACTAATTTAACTATGGCGATGACAGCGAAGAATATGCCATACAAGGATGGATTTGGACCCTTTGCTCCAGAGGTTTACCGAATGCCATTGGCTTACCCATATCGATGCGACGCATGCACTAAACCTTGTGAAAGTTCTATTTTATATTCAGTTCTCCATAAAATTGAAAAAGAGATTGGCGCCAGTAATGTGGCTTGTATTGTTATAGAACCGATTCTTGGTGAGGGTGGATTCATTGTTCCGTGTAAGGGCTTTCTACCGGGGCTTGCTAAATTCTGTAAAGAGAACGGAATTATATTTATCGCAGATGAGGTGCAAACTGGATTTGCTAGAACAGGTCATATGTTTGCATGTGAAGATGAATCTGTAGTTCCAGATTTAATTGTCACCGCAAAGGGAATTGCTGCCGGTCTGCCACTTGCCGGGGTAACCGGCCGAGCTGATGTTATGGATTCAATTCACCTAAGTGGCTTAGGTGGCACATATGGTGGAAATCCAATTGCCTGTGCTGCAGCTTTAGGTGCAATTGAAACTATTGAAAAAGATAATCTGGTTGAGCGTGCTAATAAGATCGGCAAAATTATGACCGATGCGCTTAATGAAATGGCAAAGAAGTATCCAATTATTGGTGAGGTAAGAGGTCGAGGCGCAATGCAGGCAATTGAATTAGTAAAGGCTGGCAGCGATGAGCCAAACTCAGAGGCACAGGCGGCAATTATTAAGTATTGCGTAAGTAAGGGTGTGTTAATTCTCTCTGCTGGCACCTATGCAAATGTAATTAGATTATTGCCATCACTTGCAATCGATGAGGCACTTCTTAAAGATGGACTAGCTGTTTTAGATGAAGCTATCGCTTCTCTAAAAAACTAATCTCGATCTAATAGATTTCTTACCGCGGAGTACTTTCCACCACTCTTCTTTAATGCAATCGCGCTAAGCGCCTCTAATACAACTCGGTTAGCAAGTATTGCTGTGATATCACTTGAGTCATAGGCAGGGGCGACCTCAACAATATCAACGCCAACAATTGGTAACTCAAGACAAATTCGGCGCACCGCTTCTAATAATTCTCTACTTGTCATTCCACCTGGTTCTGGCGTGCCAGTACCAGGCGCCATACCAGGATCAACCACATCAATATCAATAGATAAAAATACGCCATCACAACCATCAGTCAGAA
>Ga0247832_1002243_pt1 | contig 30381 bp, 27 predicted proteins | sample LaCruzMarch2015__10_FD_192407 | JGI IMG/M metagenome (GOLD analysis project Ga0247832, IMG submission 192407) | Freshwater microbial communities from meromictic Lake La Cruz, Castile-La Mancha, Spain - LaCruzMarch2015_4m | ecosystem: Environmental > Aquatic > Freshwater > Lake | place: Spain... | reverse complement strand
CCCAGCGTGTATCTGGCGACGCACCTTTTGGGGCCAACTTTACAAAAGCTTCGTCAGCATAGCGCCGTTCCAGTGTCACGCGCACATCGTCCACAGTCGCGCCATTGGCCAGCTTCACATGGCAAGTCACCAATTCGCCGCGTGTCATTGGCACCAAGTGAGGCGTGAAGTTCACCAAAACGGGTGCGCCAGAGGCGTGGGACAATTCTTGTTCAATCTCGGGCGCGTGGCGGTGGTTGCCAACGCTATAGGCGTGCAGGCCTTCGGCTGTTTCACAGAACAGATTACCTTCCTTCAGGCCCCGCCCAGCACCTGAAACCCCAGACTTTGCGTCCACAATGATGTCACGCGGTGAGACGACGCCCGCTTCCACCAAAGGCTTGATTGCCAGTAGGGTTGCGGTTGGATAGCAACCGGGGCAAGCGATGATATCGGGCTTCTTGGCAAGTTCTGCCCGTGCAAACTCTGTCAGACCATAAACCGCGTTGCGGGTCTTCTCCGGATGAAGATGGTTGCGGCCGTAAACCGTGGCATAGGCAGTTGGATCGCGGAACCGGAAGTCGGCGGAAAGATCAATCACGGTTACATGCGATGGCAGCTCGCCCAAGAGCTCTTCACTGGCCCCATGCGGCAAACATCCAAACGCCACATCCACGCCGTCCCAATTGACATCTTCAGCCTTGATCAAGGTGCGATCGGCAAAAGGGTGCAAGTGCGGGAAGAGGTCACCCAAAGAGCGCCCAGCTTGCGCATTGGCCGTAATCGCGCCGACGCGGACGTTGGCATGGTGGGCGAGCAGGCGGATCGTCTCCGCCCCCGTATAGCCAGAGGCACCAAGGATTACGGCATTCAGGGTCTGGGTGGTCATGGGATTTGCCTTCAAAGTCCAAAACGAAAAACGGGCGGCCCGCTAAGGCCGCCCGCTTGAAACATGGATATGTTCGACGCGTAGGTCTTAGCGCTTGGCTGACAGTAACGTGAAAAAATATCAAATATTTCATCGCGTTATTATTATGTAGATTAATCTGCTATTATTCTGCTATCATCGTCGAAGATGCTTCATTGGCAGATTTATCTTTGTTTTTCTTGATGTTAATCGCCATTTCAACATAAGCATCCAGTTCTCCGTTTGCTGTTGCAGAGCGTAGCTTCTCTAGCACGGGCTTCACATCTGCAAGCTGCTTCACAAACACGGCATTGCCGTCCTTGCTTAGCGAAATTGCTTTCGCACCATATTTGCATTGCACGTAGAATCCTTCGTCTTGCGCAAAGAACCAAGAGCGCACGACACGCTGTCGCATTACTCTTACTTTCTCACCAGCTTCGTTCTTTGTCCAGCGCGGCACAGTGACAACATGTGACTCACTTCGCATCGCCGCATCTACGACTTCAATCTGTTCATTGATGCCACTAAGCAGCTTATTGCGGCGAGCTTCAACTGGATTGAGCTTGTTTTGACGTGTTACTGTTTTGATAGTGAGCTTTGAAAGGGACGACATAATCTCATTCTCCTGCGTTGAGATGATGAGATTCTGAATCCTAGTGACTGATATTCCTACCGAATTCGTGCCATTCTCTGCCTGTTTATCAGTTAAAAGAAAAATTACCCAGCTAGATCGAACTCTACACTATCAGCATCGACCAGAGATCGGCATTTGCTACTCATTGATGCCAATTGATGCGCCAAAGGTTGATGGCGCTCTGAAACTCGTAATTGTTCAGCGGCATTTTGTAACCTGCTTGCACAAACAGCTACCACTCCAATGCTTGGCTCTGATCGTGAGGACCGCAGTTTGCGCATGTAGCTCTCCGAGCATCCAAGCCAGTGCTCAGAAAACTCGCTCTCGCCAGTGACAATATTCCTTGACTTAAGGTACCCAAAAACTTCCAAAATCGTATCTTTTTTCATAGTTCTTCTCTCTCCGTGATAAATACACTGTCATAGGTAGTGTGAGAGTTTCTCAGTCTATTTATCTGTGGGCGTGGCGAGATCGCAGGATTTCGTCACGCAGCTACATAGTGTTCTGCACAGAGCTATTGAATCTGCCAGTTTTGCTGATGCCGATAGACGCTTAGCCCGCAGCATCACGCCCTTCCACAGAGGTGTGTCAAAAAGAGCATCATTTGCATTTGAGCATTTGATGCGGGAGCAGGATCGGGGCTGCGGAAGCAGTGACCTGCAAGTGTCATGATCGTAATAGCTGGCGGTCATGGCATTGCGTTGTGAAATCCATCGCGTGTTTGAGGTGACAGCATAACCCCACCTCCCTTTACGGTGCACGCGCAGCTAGTGGCGATACCCATGCGAAAGCTTGGAAGTCACAAAGGGGTTTCGGAAGCCCCATTGTGGCTTCACCAATCGAAATGCCCAAAAGAAACTATGAAAAATATCGCGATGAAGATTGGGCGAAGCTCAATCTGAAATCGCATGAGAGCGTCAGCTCTCGTTTCTATCTGCCATTAAGAAATGTCTAGAAGTTTATGAAGGACGTTCAGGTCATTGGAAAACAAATGGATTGCACATTGTGGAAACTGGTAGGACCAAGTCACTGATTAATATATATTTCTCTCAGAATAAATGTTTATGAGAGGCAATAAAATGGCTAAGGCGAAAGTTCTCGCGAAATCGGAAATTAAGCTCGTTATGCGCATCGCTGACACAGGTAAAAACGGTCTCAGAGATAAGACTGCTTTGGCTCTCAGCATTTTTTCGGGCATGCGAATTGGAGAAATTGCGGCGTTAAAGATTTCTGACGTTCGCGGCATTGATGGCAAGGCTGTGGAGGTCATCAATCTCAGCAAACATCAAACGAAGGGAAATCGTGCGAGGCGCGTCTTCATCTCAGATGAGCTTCGAAAAATCCTAGATCAGTATCTCACCCAGATCAGCAAGCTCGACGACAACAAGGCGTTCATTCGCAGCAGTCGCACGCTGGGTCACTTCAGCAACGTCAGTCTCAGCTTACGCTTTAAGGCGATCTACGCGCAGGCTGGCATTAGAACGAGTTCACATTCAGGTCGCAGAACATTCGCTACTCGTTTGAACGCAGCTGGCATTGGCATGGCAACAATTCAGCAAGCTATGGGTCATGCGAATATCGCTACGACAGCTGGATATTGCTGGGTGTCCGACGAGCAGCTTGCAAATGCAGTCAATGTTATCTGAGCAGGAGAACAAAATGACACAGATAAGGCAGTATTGGGTACTCGTTCGCTACAAAGATGAAGCTGGCGCGGGCTTCTGCAAGCAGTATGTGACGGCAACGAATCCTATCGAGGCGCTTCAGATGGCAAAGGCTCTATACGGGAAGTTGCTCATGTATGAGATCGCCTCGCCCGTTTAGCACAAACATGAATTACTCTTTGGCGATCACCGTGTCGCATAGCTTAGTGCTTGAACAGAGATTTTGGTGAGTCTGCCAGCTTCAAAGCCGTGCCACAGGCGTCTTGTGGTTTCCCTCTCGAAAAATTCAAGCGACCTGTTAAGGTAAGAGCAGTTTGAATTTTAGGGGAATCATATTGGGTCAGGACATTAAAACGCTAGGGTCATTGGTTTGGTCGATTGCAGAGCTATTGCGGGGAGATTTCAAGCAATCCGAATATGGGAAAGTGATACTTCCCTTCGTTGTCTTGCGCCGTCTCGATTGCATTCTTGAGCCCACAAAAGGCGCGGTCTTGGATATGGCAAAGTCTCTTCCATCAGAGATGGATGATGCGGCTCGCGATGCCATCCTGTTTGGATGCGTCGGCAAAGGCATCAAGGTTTACAACACCAGTCGGTTCACGTTCGGATCGCTTAAAGGGCAAGATGCGAAGGACATTCATCGCAATCTCGTAGACTACATCACCAAGTTTTCTCCGAACACCCGAGATATCTTTCTCGAAAAGTTCTTCTTTACTGATCAGCTGAAGCGCCTCAACGATGCTGGTCTTTTGTTCATGGTGTTCGAGAAGTTCGCTCAGATCGATCTCCACCCAGAGATCGTATCCAACGTCGAGATGGGTTATCTTTTTGAGGACCTAATCCGCCGCTTCTCAGAAATCTCAAACGAGACAGCAGGCGAGCATTACACGCCTCGAGAAGTGATCCGACTGATCGTGTCGCTGCTGCTGGTCAACGACAAGGAAGCACTCACTGGAGCGGGTGTGATCAGACAGGTCTACGATCCCGCTGCAGGAACAGGTGGAATGCTCTCGATCGCTGAGATGGCGATGCAGGAATTGAATCCTCGAATTCGAGTCGAACTATTCGGGCAGGAACTCAATCCAGAGTCCTTTGCCATCTGCAAATCAGATATGCTCGTCACGGGGCATGATCCAGACAATATCGCGTTCGGAAACACGCTCTCGCAAGACGCTCATAGCGGCAAGCGGTTTCACTACATGCTGAGCAATCCTCCATATGGCGTGGATTGGAAAAAGTATCAGGACGTGATCGTCTCAGAGGCAGAAACGCTAGGTGAGCGCGGGCGATTTGGTGCTGGCTTGCCGCGTGTCTCAGACGGTCAATTGCTATTCCTCCAGCACATGATCTCGAAGATGCGACATGACGAGCAAGGTTCGCGTATCGGCATTGTTATGAACGGTTCGCCCCTGTTCACGGGCGGTGCTGGTTCTGGTGAGAGCGAAATTCGCCGTTGGGTTCTAGAAAACGATTGGGTTGAAGCGATCATCGCCCTTCCAACAGATATCTTCTACAACACAGGCATTCAGACTTATGTATGGCTGCTCTCAAATCGAAAGACAGCAGAACGTCGGGGAAAGGTCCAACTGATCGATGCATCAAGCGAGCGGTTCTGGAAGTCGATGCGGAAAAGTCTGGGTTCAAAGCGCCGTGAGATCTCGCCTGAAGCTTGTGACGAGATCACACGCACATATGCAGAGATGATGAACGACGAGAGCGGCATGAGCGAGTTCTCAAAGGTCTTCGCCACTACCGATTTCGGGTATCGGGAAATGCGTGTCGAGCGTCCGCTGAAACTCGCTTTTGAGGTTTCGGAAGACAAAATCGACGCCCTACGACTGGCTAAACCCTTCGTGAAATTGAGTCAGGAAGAACAAGAAGGTATTCTCACTGCGCTCAGCAATTGCCTACCAAGCGGCAAACGCTGGCTCGATCGTGACGAGTTCACAAAGGCTTTGGATAAGGCGCTGCGGCAGGTTGATGTGAAGGTCGGTGCCCCCGTCAAAAAAGCAATTCTGTCTGCGCTTTCTGATCGGGACGACGATGCCGTCGTCTGTACTGATCGAGACGGTAATCCAGAGCCAGATTCAGATTTGAGAGATCATGAGCTGGTTCCGCTCAGGGATGATTGGAAAGAGTATGTCGCTCGCGAGGTAACGCCTTTCGTGCCAGACGCTTGGGTCGATAAATCCTACATCGACGACAAGGACCATAAGATCGGTCGTGTCGGATATGAAATAAATTTCAATCGCTACTTCTATAAGTATGTTCCACCACGCCCACTCGAAGAGATCGACGCCGAATTGAAGGCGCTGGAAGCAGAGATTGCTTCGCTGTTGAAGGAGGTGGTGGAGTGAAGCGCCTACGATTGCGCAATATTGCGCTAGTTTTCACAAGCAATGTCGACAAAGTCATTGATCCCGAAGAGAACGCGGTACGGTTATGCAACTATGTCGATGTTTATAAGAATAACTTCATTGATAATGAAATGTCTTTCAGCGCAGGGAGCGCAACAAACGAGGAAATAAAAAAGTTCCAGTTGCGAACCGACGATGTAGTAATAACAAAAGACTCTGAAACACGACATGACATTGGAATTCCCGCTTTAGTAAAAACGAGCAGTGATGACCTGATCTGTGGTTATCACTTATCTATCTTGCGGGCACATCGCGGCATAATGATTGGGTCCTTCCTTTACTGGCATTTGTTGTCGAAACCCACTCAGGAAGAATTTGGCAATGCTGCCAACGGTGTTACAAGATTTGGTCTCACACTTGGCGGCATTAAAGGCACCCCCATAAACGTCCCCGACCTCCCCACCCAACGTGCGATCGCAGATTTCTTAGACCGTGAGACAGCGCGGATTGACCTGCTTATCGAGAAGAAGAAGCGCTTCCTAAGCCTGTTAACTGAGCGGGAGACAAATTTTATTGGGGGCGTACTCAGTGGTGATAGTATTGCCTCATCATCACGAAAAAGGGGCAATGCGTTGTGGCTGCAGAACGTCCCACAACGTTGGGACGTGGTGCCACTGCGTTATTTGGTCAGAATACGAACGGGCAGCCGCGACTCTAAAGACCGAGAAGACGATGGGTTATATCCATTTTTTGTGAGATCAATGACAATTGAGCGGATCAACACATACTCATTTGACGAAGAAGCGGTCTTGACGTCAGGAGATGGTGCAGGGGTCGGGAACGTTTTTCATCATATAAATTGCAAGTTCGAATTGCATCAGAGAATGTATGCTTTCACTGACTTTGAGAGGGTAACAGGTCGATATTTTTATTACTTTTTGAGAACGTTTTTTAGTCAACAGATGACGCAATGGTCAGCAAAATCTACGGTTGATTCGGTGCGAATGCCTTTTCTCAAAACGTTACGGATCACAGTGCCGCCCCATGAAGAGCAAGTCCGTATAATTGAAATAATCGAAGAGAGAGCCGAGCGGGATAAACATATCAGGAGCATGACTTTAGAAACGATTGACCGCCTCCGCGAATACCGATCCGCCCTAATCACCGCTGCCGTCACGGGTCAAATCGACGTTACCAAATGGGCAAAAGCAGGCACCGCTGATTGTAAATTGGACGCCGTTCAGGCGACGATTAACGCATGACAGAAGCACACCATACCACAGCCGATATCCATCAGGAAAAGGTGTTCGAGGAGCACATCGTTCGATGCCTTGTGAAGGATCAAGGCTATGCCGAGCGCATCTGCGCTGATCACTATGACGTTGCTCTCGCCCTCGATACAGAACTGCTGTTTCACTTCCTGAAGACTACCCAACCAGTGGCTTGGCAGGCGCTCATCGACCACTATAGCGCAGCTGCTGAGGCAGAGGTCCTGAAGCGGCTCGAGCGGTCTCTCAAGGAAAACCCTACCCACAAAGTGCTTCGAGATGGTCTCAAACTAGTCCCGAACATCAATCTTTCGCTCTGCTATTTCAAACCCGCCTCGAACCTCAATCCTGAACTGACCCGCCTCTACGAAGCTAATGTTTTGTCCGTCATGAGGCAGGTTAAGTATTCCTCGAGAAATGCTAATTCGATCGACATCGCCACTTTCGTGAATGGCATTCCCGTCACCACGTTAGAGGTCAAGAACCATCTGACAGGGCAAACGATCAAACACGCTGAGAGGCAATATCGCCAAGATCGACCTCCCGCTGGTGAACCTCTCCTGACCTTCAAGCGTGGCGCGATTGTTCACTTCGCCGTAGATCAAGACAACGTCTCGATGGCGACACGCCTCATGAACGGAAAAACTCGGTTTCTTCCCCTAAATCGTGGTCGTGATGGCGGGGCAGGAAATCCCAACGTTCCTGACGAGAACCGTGTCGCTTATCTCTATAAAGATCTGCCTGAGACGAAGGCGATTTTCTCACGCGAGGTGATGCTCGATCTCATTGGGCGGTTCATTCATTTGGAGCGTAACGACGGCAAAGAAGCCCTTATCTTTCCCCGTTTCCAGCAATTGGACGCTGTGCGACGCATACTCAGTGATGCGAAGAAGCATGGTGCAGGACAGAACTACCTTATCCAACACAGCGCAGGATCTGGGAAATCGAACACGATCGCATGGACCGCGCATCAAATCGTGACACTTCACGACGAAGCCGACAAACCCATCTTCGATACCGCGATAATCGTGACCGATCGGATCATCCTAGATCGTCAATTGCAGGGAACTATAAGCGGCTTTGCGCAGGTTCAGGGCGTCGTCAAAAAGATTGATGGTACGTCACGAGATCTGAAGGCAGCAATTGAGAATGGCGCTCGGATCATTATCACGACGATCCAAAAGTTCGGGACTGAGCATCTCGCAGCAATATCAGGGCAAGCAAATAAGAGCTTCGCTGTGATCATCGACGAGGCGCACAGTTCGCAGTCGGGCAAATCAGCGCAAGCGATGACTGATGCGCTGACTCGTGATGAGCAATCGTCTGAGGACATTGAGGATCTGATTCTTGCACATCAGCAGGCTCGTGGACCTCAGAAAAATATCTCTTTCCTTGCGTTCACTGCGACCCCAAAAAATGTCACGCTGGAAAGGTTCGGGAAGATCGGATCCGACGGAAAGCCACATCCTTTTCATCTGTACTCGATGAGACAGGCGATCGAGGAAGGGTTCATTCTCGACGTTCTTCAGAACTACATGACCTACAAGGCTTACTACCAACTCGAGAAGACGATCGATGATGATCCCGAATTCGTAGGGCGCAGGGCACAGGCAAAGGTAGCTCGTTTTGCATCACTTCATCCAACTGCGATCCATCAAAAGGTCGAAGTGATCATCGAGCATTTCAGGCGGCATGTTTCGAAGGAGTTGCACGGTCAGGCAAAGGCGATGGTCGTAACGCAAAGCAGGGAACATGCTCTGCGCTATTGGCAAGAGATCAATCGCTACATCAGCGAAAAGGGATATCAGGACCTCAAAGCTCTAGTAGCCTTCTCAGGCGATTTGAAAGTCGATGGTCAGGACTGGACAGAAGCCGCCGCTAATGGCTTTGCCGAGACGGAGCTGCCTAAGAAGTTTGAGTCGAGCGAATACCAAATCCTTGTCGTGGCTGAGAAGTACCAAACTGGGTTCGACCAACCGAAACTAGTAGCCATGTACGTCGATAAGAGGTTAGCAGGGCTTCAGGCTGTGCAAACGCTATCTCGTCTAAATCGTACCTACGCAGACAAAGACTCGACCTTCGTTCTCGATTTCCAAAACACGATGGAGGATGTGAAGGAGGCATTTTCGCCCTACTTCGAGACGACTACCCTCGAGGAGCGTACTGACCTAAATCAGATCTATGACCTTGAGAGCCGTATCACTGGTACCACGTACGTCTTGAAGAGCGAAGTTGAGACCTTTGCAGCAGGCTTCTTTAAAGGCAAATTGACAAGCCAAGATCGCCTTGTTCTCGAAGGTACTGTTCGTCTAGCGCTTGAGCGGTTCGAATTAGACGAAGACGAAGCGCAGAAGGAAGAATTCCGACAGCTGCTCAAGAGTTATATGAGATTTTATAGCTTCGTAGCTCAGGTTGTTCGCCTTGAAGACATTTGGCTTGAAAAGCTTTTTGCATACTCGTCATGGCTGTCGAAATTGCTTCCATGTCGTGATATTCCTGGCGACATTTCGATCACTGACGACATGCTTGATCTTTCTGCTTTTCGTCTCGAAAGCGAAGGATCTGGAAGCGCTTCTCTCACTGCTGGAGAGGGAACAACGCTCTCGCCCATCACTGAGTTCGGAGCGAATGCATTCACGGAGGAGGAAGAGAAATCCCTCTCAGAGATCATTCAGTCGTTTAATGAGCGGCATGGCACAAACTTCACCCGCGAAGATTTCCTCCGCTTCGAGCGTGTGAACCGAGAAATCCTCGACGACGACATGATGGAGATGATCCGAAATAACCCTGCTGACGTTGTCTACAACGCGTTCTCACAAGCGTTCTTTCAAGGGATGGTCCGCGTATTTCAAGGTGACAGCGAAATGCGGAATATCATCATGACTGATCCACAGGCGCGAGAACAGGCAACTCGGTTCTCGTTCACGAGAGCGCAGAAGCAGGCGCAAGGTAATTAGCGTTGCTCTTCTCTCATCAGCTTGTGAATTTTTAACGCCCAACATCTTCGAAGCTGTTTTGGAGGCATCGCTTCCCGAGCGCTAGCCAAACCTTAATCATGGCGTTATCAACAAGCAGGACTCTCATAAAGAACGAGGGACCCTCAGGGCTCAGGTCATGGGTAAGAAAAAACATCGGGGGATAAGATGGAAAAACTGCCTAAATTGGCTTTGGTAGCCGCGATTTTTTTGTCTGGTCTTTTGCTAATTGGAATTATTGAGCAGACCAATGGCTCTACAAAAAATACTAATTCAGAACAGAAGGCAGTTCCATCCGAAGTGGATCGCTCAACAGAAGAAGCATCGCAATCGAGCGAGCAGCCTCTCGCAATTGTCTCGCAAGCAAAGACTGATAGACTGACACTTTCGTGCATGGCAACTCATTTAAATGGCGTTTCTTTCTCGAATTTGAGAAATACAGAGGTCGGTTCGTCGCTTGATATGCAGTCGATCAACCAGAATTTATTGTTTGAAGACAGTGTTGCGACGATGGCGAACTTTGATAGAACCGCAGTCTACACATCCAACGTTTCATATCAATATGGACTTGTTTCTTTTCCATTCAGCGATAATGGCTCTGACGGTACTTTTGTCCTTGACCCAGAAAAACTTACCGCAAAGGCAACTATAGAATCCAACCAAGTTGTTGATTTTACTTGCTCAAAAAATGACGCGTTGACTGGCGCAGATTTCATAAAGAACGCTCCCCTGCCGCAAGAGTACCAGGCACCACAAACAATTGAGTTTAAGGCGACTAAGAATTATAAAGGATTTGATCGTCATATTTACCCTGAAATTGAAGCGACAAACCTATCAGATAATATTTCTTTAACTAAAATAATCGTAAATCGTGGAAATTGCAGCATTTTTTTTGTATACAAATTTCCTAGTGGAGAGACTATGCCACTTGATTTGGTGTACGGCGATAAAATTATGCTTCGTGCGGATTGCGATCCATCAGAGGTTACATTTGTGACTGATCAAGGTTCTACAACTATTCGCTGGTAAAGTAGCGCCGCTTAGATTTGATAGGAGAGTCAGCAGGACCAGAACACTCGAACGGCAGCAGGTAAGCTGCTCGTTCTTCACCCCAGAATGTGCTCCGTTTCTGCTGACAAAGCCGTCATTAGCTTTGCTCATTCATCAAATTCATCGTTTTCGTTCCCGCGATTGACCGCGTGATAGCGAGTGATCTCTCCCTAGACCGATGATAGTTCGCCTTCTTCTGTATCGATGATGAGTTCACGCTTTAGTCCACGAGTACCTTCGAGATAGAGCTCCAACCCACCCTGCTCATATAGCTCGAACAGACTGTCTTCGAGTTCACTGTTCATGATGTGATCGCTTTTGCAGCAAGCCTGAACGCGCGCTCGTCATTCTGTGCACCGTAGACCTTGCCCAGCAGAGCCCGTTTCTGATCTGCGAGCGTTGGTTCAGCTCGCAGAATGCCCTGCTGTATTGCAGAACGCGCCTTAGCACGGTCCTTAGAGCTATCTTTGCCGTTTTGGGTATCAGCGCTGCTTGGCTTGGGCTTTTGCGTCTGAGCAGTCTTCTGTGGAGCAGGCATTGGGGGCTTAGACTTTTGTGGGTTCATTTGCTTTGCGAGAGCAGCGTTTCGATTCACTAAAACCGTGACCAACTGCGACGCGACCCCCATCAGCAGATCAACATCAGCCTTGATCTCGTTGCCGTTACTCTCCGCTGCCAACTGCGGCAATAGCAAAATTATTCGTTTAATTTCTTCTCGTGCGTCCATCACAATCACTCCCTGATGCGTGTATTTATCACGCAGGGAAGTTATCGTTGGACAGCAGCGCTTACTTCAATATTTAAGTTTTTGGCTTGGCTTTGCGGGCTTTTAGAAGGGTCAACAAGGTCGTTTCGTCAATCTGTCCGCTATCGAAAAGTTGCATAACTTCAAGCAAAAATGGATCATCCAATTTGGCTGTCACAGGAGCAACAGCTTTCACACTTGAGTTGAACTTGGTGATGTCGCTGCGGCGGCTGTTCGACGTAGAATGGTCGTAGTGCTTCGCCAGTTGTTCACGCTTACAGCCCATGTTCAAAGCTAAGTCTTCATAACTTACGCCATGTGATCGTCGGATTGTCGCATATGTATGCCGAAGTGAGTAAATAGAACGCCTTTCGTTTTCCTTGTTGTAGAGCAGTCCTTCTGTCGCGTCCTTGATAGGAAGTCGCGCAAGGAAATGCTGGAAGGATTTGTTCAAATCGGAAAACGGCTTTGGCTTTTCGTCATCAGTTTTCTGCTGTCCAAACCATACTAGATCGTTGTCGCCAGTATATGGAGATTTTGCTCTCCATTCTTTTAATGTCTTGTTGGCATTAGGCTGGGTTTGAACGTCGCGGTTCTGACTAGTCTTGGTCGCTTTTCTGACACCAACAACGCAAATTGGCTCAGCAGCATGGGGGTTGTGTTGATCAAATGAAATGTCGCGCCAGCGCATCTCACGGGCTTCGCCAACTCTAAGACCGCTATTCAGCATGAAGATGACGAAGTGATATAACTGAGTGCGTTGCATCCTGTGCCAAGCATTCACTTTATCCAATTTAAAGTGACCTATCACGTCGCGGTAGCTGCGCAGATACGAAACCATCGATCTATGTTCATCGGGTTCAAAATGTGGTCTGCGATTGTGCGGTCTTTTGTCAGTCGGCGATTTTAATTTGAATATCTGTTGTAGCCGACCACGCTCACGAGCATCGTGAAATATCTGGTTGAGCGCTGACTGGTCCATTTGCAGCGTTTTTTTGCTTGGCACTTTTACCGCGTTATGAGTGGAAACGGTTTTTGCTTTGCGTCTCTTTGGATTGTAGTCAGCCAGCTTTTCACCACGCTGCGAAGACCAGTAGCTTATCCGCCAGTCCCAGTATGAGTGCGCAACAATGGGTGTGATATCGTTCAATCGCATGGATGTGCCATCCGCGTAACGGAAATAGGCTTTGTAGTAACGTGCTGCTTGATTCTTATGCCAACGCTGACGATCAGCCCGCCAGTTACGATTGTTCAAAGTGCGCTCATACCAATCTTCCCAGTGCTTCTCAAAAGTGAAGTCATCAAGAGTGTGACCGAGATCAACTGCGTTTGAGAGCCTGACATACTCTTTACGGGCAAAGGCATAAGCATCTTCGTACTTGGTCAGCTTGGTGCTGCGATCAATGTGCTTCCGAAGCCCTCGAATCTTGAGCTTCATGTACCATGCTGGCTTTCGGTGGCTTTTGCTGTGGGGAACGGCGGTCTTGAGATTGCGCTGATATAAAATCAGATCGCCACCTAGATGCTCAATCCTGTTCTCATAATACGCCATCTATATGAACCGCCCTTCGATCAGTGCCCAGTTGCCTTCAAAGGGTATCAGTTGCTCAAGCGTAACGGAGTTGTGCGTAGTAAGAGCATTTCTGGGGCGCTTGCCACCGTGCTTGCTCAGGAACGATGTATAACCTTGCTCTATGAGCGATTGCAGATTGCGCTGTCGCAGCAAAAAGAAGCGATCGGTGCCGACTTCACCACCGATTAGTACAAAGACAAAAATCAGATCGGGATCAAGACTCTCGTCCATTCCCATAACCGTCTGAATTTCTTCTTCTATTGATATCTTGAGATATCTAGTAGCATCAAAGCTGACGGAGCCATTTCGCCATGCCTTAACTTGTACGGCAGTAGTTTTGCCATCCTTGTAAGCTAGCAAATCAATGTCGGGGACATTGCCCGCAAACGCTGTAGCAACGATGTTTCGTCTGCCCAGTTCTGCCACGACAAGAGCTTCGCCAATTTGACCCGCGAGCTGCGTCTTGAAACTCCGAGCCATTTTTAACTCCAGTAGATGCCCTGAATGCTGCGTATCTGCTATATCCGAGAACCCAGAACGTCAACGTTTCTGCGAACCTGCTACGATTCTGCTACAACGAAAAAGGGGCTGCGATATCTCGCAACCCCTTGATTTTAAAAAAGAAATACTAGTTTCTCTATTAGCGCTTGGAGAACTGGAAGCTACGGCGTGCTTTCGCGCGGCCATACTTCTTACGCTCAACCACACGGCTGTCGCGGGTCAGATAGCCGAACGGCTTCAGAACCGGGCGCAGGCCGGGCTCAAAGCGGGTCAAAGCGGTTGCGATACCGTGACGAACAGCACCAGCTTGGCCTGACAGACCGCCGCCCTTTACGGTGGCGATGACGTCAAACTCAGTGGCGCGATCGGTCACTTGCATCGGCTGGTTGATCACCATGCGCAGAACTGGGCGCGCAAAATAGGTGCCTTGGTCTTTGCCATTGATGGTGATCTTGCCGGTGCCGCGCTTTACCCAAACGCGCGCAATTGCGTTCTTGCGCTTGCCGGTCGAATAAGCACGACCCAAGGAGTCGATTTCGGGTTCACGAACGACCACTTCCACAACACCTTCACCGGTGCCCATGGAGGCGAGGTCTTCGAAGCTCTTTGCTACTTCTTCCATTATGCGGCCCCGACGTTCTTGCGGTTACGACCCTTGAAATCTACCACTTCTGGAGATTGGGCCTCATGTGGGTGTTCGGTGCCAGCGTAAACGCGCAGCTTGCCGAATTGCGAGCGAGCCAGAGGGCTTTCCTTTGGCATCATGCGCAGAACAGCCTTTTCGAGCACGCGCTCTGGGAAGCGACCGCCGAGCAAACGCGCAGCAGTGGTTTCCTTGATGCCGCCAGCATAGCCGGTGTGGCGATAATAAACTTTGTCACGCAGCTTGTTGCCGGTGAAAACAACCTTTTCTGCATTGATGACCACAACATGGTCGCCAACATCAGCATGAGGCGTAAAATCTGGACGGTGCTTGCCGCGCAAACGCATGGCGATAAAGGTCGCGAGGCGGCCAACAACCACCCCTTCGGCATCTACCACGATCCATTTACGGTCGGCTTCGTGCGTCTTGGCACTGAAGGTCTTCATGGAGTTAGTTCCAAATGAACGCGACCGCCCGAAAGGGGCGGCCACTTGAGAGCGGCGCTTCTAGGCGGGGGCAAAACTTATGTCAACAGGCTTGCTGAAATTGGTATAAAAACAGAATGTTAGATATACGGTATTATGTTACCGTATTATCTCGTCGAACTTGCATAAGGTGTTTATCTGAACGGGGGCTATAACGCCAAGGGCTAGGGCATTCTTCGTGGACGGATCTGAGCGTATCGGATAGGCACACCAATTTGTCGGCCCAATATCGACCTAAAATCGCGAAAGCTTCATCATTTGATGATCAGACCGTCAAATAGGCTAGCTAGGCCCGATGGATCAATTCACGAGGGGAAGTTTATTATGGATCGTCGCACACTTCTGATTGGCCTATCGTCCGGCTTGGCTATAGCGGGCACACAAACCCAAGCCGCAAGCCGCCTTAACGCGGCTGCAACACGCCTTGACCCCGCCAAAGTGCGGTTGACGTGGAATGCGTCCGCCGGTTCGGCCCGTGTTCTGACCTCGAGCGAACCCAATGCCAATTTGTTCGCGATGAAGGAGCTTGCTGCCGCTGTGCAAGATGGGCAGCTAGATGTCGCCGCCGCTATTTCTCCGCGCCCATACTTCCTGATCCGCACGCGCTCTGGCGGGCAAGTTCGAATTGCTGAGCGTCTTTTGCCGCTTGAAGGCGGCCGCAACTTCCGCGACTTAGGTGGCTATGCAGCGCATCGCGGTAAAAATGTGAGCTGGGGAAAGATCTATCGCTCTGGGGTGATGGCGAAGTTTACGACCAATGACACCGCCTATCTGCGCAGCCTTGGTATCGCCGTGGTCTGTGATCTTCGCAGCGGGCAAGAGCGTTCTAGCGAGCCAAGCGCTTTGCTCGGAAGCGACGGAGTCAAAACGCTGTCTAAGGACTATGAGATGGGCTCGTCCTTGAACAAGCTGATGGCGGCGAAGACCAAAGAAGAAGCGGTCGTGATTTTTGGCGATGCCTATATCGATTTCACCCAGACGCTCGCGCCGCAATATAAAGAGATGTTTGAGAACCTTCTCGAGAATAAGGCCCCGTTGGCGGTGAATTGTACGGCAGGCAAAGACCGGACCGGCGTGGCAAGCGCTCTGATCCTGTCCGTATTGGGTGTAGACCGCGCAACAGTGGTTGCCGATTATGCGCTAAGCCAGACCTTTGTGCCGCCATCTTACTATCTTAATCAGGCTTCTGGCGCGACCGCAGCCCAAACCAGCCCATTTGCACGTTTGCCCCGCCCGATTGCCGAAGTTATTCTGGGATCAGACCCCGGTGTTATGCAGCATGCACTTGGTCGCATGGACCGTGAATTTGGCGGGCCGGTCGGTCTGGCAAAGAAGCAATTTGGCCTGACAGACGCCGCAATTGCGAAGTTACGGGCAGACTATTTGGTCTAGATTCCTAGGGCAGGTTCAATCTTACCCTGCCGCAATGCAGGTCAGGGCCTGAATCTTCCCTTGAATCCGCATAATCCCATTGAATGGGGCTAAATCCCATGTTATCCCAAAGATGAATTGCTTTGGGGGCTGCATGCGCTTTGTTTCGACCTATGATGCGGGATTGGATGACAAGCGGCGGGTAACCCTGCCGGCTGACTTCCGCTCCAGGTTGAAGGCCGAAGGCGACGCGCAAGATCATGTGCGTGTTTGGCCCGGTGATGGCGATTGGCTGGAAGGGGCGGATGATCGCTTTATCGCTGCGCTGTCCCAATCCGCTGAAGACTTGGCGCAGGACGATCCAGAGGCAGCAGAGGCAGCAACCTTAGCCATTTTGGGCGGCTCTCGTAAGCTGGCGTTAGATGGGGCAGGCCGGATCGTCTTGCCAGAAACCTTTGTGTCGCATGCAAGCCTCGTAGATCGCGTCAGCTTTGTTGGTCTTGGACCCTATTTCCGCATCGCGAGCCCAGAAGTTGCAGCCCGAATGGCTCAGACCGCGCGCGATCGAACCGCAGCCACCAAAGCCAAAATCTTTGCTATGGCGCGGCGTAAAGTGCGGGAAGGGGCGCCCGAATGAGCGGCCACCTACCCGTCATGATGGCTGAAGTGCTTGAGACCTTGGCCCCGCAAGCGGGTCAGGTGATTGTCGACGGCACCTTTGGCGGCGGTGGCTATACGCGCGCTATTCTGGCTGCCGCACCCTGTCAGGTCATCGGCCTTGATCGAGATCCCGATGCGGTCGTGCGCGGGAAAGCTCTCGAACAGGAAATGTCTGGCCGTTTCACCATCGTTGAAACCCAATTTTCTAAATTGGACGAACTGCAAGACAAGATTGATGCAGTGGTCCTCGATATTGGTGTCTCGTCTTTTCAGATCGATCAGCCAGAGCGCGGCTTTTCCTTCATGCAGGATGGGCCGTTAGATATGCGCATGGGCAAGGACGGTCCCAGTGCGGCCGATGTTGTGGCGCAATTAAGCGAGGGTGAGCTTAGCACCTTGTTCCATGTTTACGGTGAGGAGCGCGAGGCACGTCGGATTGCGCGCGCCATCGTCACTGACAGGGTTGCGACCCCTTATTTGCGGACCTCAGAACTGGCGGGCGTGGTTTCCCGGGTTATCGGCCGTAAACATAAGGACCATATTCATCCCGCAACCCGCGTATTCCAAGCGCTTCGCATTTATGTGAATGACGAGATTGGTGAGTTGGAAAAAGCTTTGGCGGCGGCTGAAGCCGTTTTGCCGCAAGGCGGTCGCTTGGTGGTGGTGACGTTTCACTCCCTTGAAGATCGCGCCGTCAAAACATTCCTGAATGACCGTAGTAAAGAAGCCCCAGGGTCGCGCCATGCCCCGGCCCAAGCTGGCCCCGCCGCCACGTTCAGCCTTGTAAACCGCAAGCCGTTGATCGCCTCCGAGGGTGAAGTTGAAGCTAATCCGCGTTCGCGGTCAGCCAAACTGCGCGCCGCTATCCGCACCAGCGCGCCTGCGCGCTCGAGCCGCGTCACAGGCATTGCCGGGGTCCCATCACTCGACCAGATTAAGAGGGCCGCATGACACTGACCCGCACCCATTTGTTTGGATTTGTCGGCCTCGTGGCTCTGGCCTTTGCGCTCTATTGGGCCAAAGCAGAAGCCCAAGCGGTACGCGAAAAAGTGCTGGTGCTACAAGATGAGGTCGATACCGAGCGTCGCGCCGTGCGAACTCTGGAAGCAGAACTCACATGGGTTGAACGGCCAGACCGGCTAGAAGCGGCAGCAACGCGCAGACTGGGCTTAGTTCCGATGACTGCTGATCGCATCGCGACCTTAGACGATCTTGATCAGATCGCGCCCTTGCGTGTTGCACCTCCAACCGTCGACGCCAAGCCGATCGCGCCAAAGCCGGCGGAGCCCGCCGCCGATAAGTCAAAAGCCATTGCGGCAATGCCCGCCCCCGTCGCGACGGTGGTGGCACGATGAGCGACGCGCGCCGCCCAGAACCTAGCTTTGAATGGCCTAGGCCAGCCCCGCGTGATCAAGGCGGAATTGGCACCATGCGGGGGCGCACCATCGCACTCGCTGTTGCTTTTTGTGCGGGCTTTGGCCTGCTGAGCCTCCGTGCCGTCCAGATTGGTCTGTTCCGGCCGGTTGATGAGGCCGCAACGGCCGCGCGGGCCGCCGTCGCACCGCCCTCTAAGCGGGCCGATATTGTTGACCGTAATGGCCAATTGCTGGCCATTTCGCTCGTTGCCCATTCCCTTTATGCCGATCCAAAGCGCATCTGGGACCCGGTTGAGGCCGCGCGTGCTTTGCGCAAGGTCTTCCCAGAAATGGATGAGGCGAGCCTCGTTGAAAAGCTTTCGAGCCGCTCGCGCTTTGTCTGGATCAAGCGCCGCCTCACGCCAAAACAAAAGCAAGCCGTCTGGGAATTGGCACAGCCCGGCCTTGAATTCATTGAAGAGTCCGAGCGGATTTATCCCATGGGCCATTTTGCAGGCCATGTGCTCGGCTCAATGCATCCCGATGGTTCAGGCATCAATGGAATAGAGCGCGCCCTAAATGACCGTCTGACCACGGGATCAGGCGCAGAACCTGTGCGCCTGTCCTTAGACATGCGCGTGCAATACATCTTGGAGCGTGAACTGGGCGAAGCCGCCAGCGCATTCCGGGCACAGGGCGGTGCGGCGGTGATGCTGGATGCAAAAACCGGCGAAGTTATCGCCTCGGCTTCTTGGCCCTTCATGGACCCCAATCGGCCAGAGGCCAACACACCAAACCAACAGAATAATCGGGTAACCAATTCGCGCTTTGAAATGGGCTCGACCTTCAAGGTCTTTACTGTGGCGATTGGCCTTGAAGACAATATCATTACGCCTGAATCGGTATTCGACGCCCGCGCGCCGATGCGAATTGGCTCGGAGCTGATTTCAGACTTTCACGGGATGAATAAGATCGTGTCGGTCTCGGAAATTTTAGCCCACTCCTCCAACATCGGCACCGTGCGGATTGCCCGTTCGGTCGGCGCTCCACGCGTACGAGAATTCTTTTCGCGCCTTGGTTTGATGGAAGCAGCGGGCGGTGAGCTTTTGGAGAATGCCCGGCCAATTCTGCCCAAGCGTTGGAGCGAGATTGCCGCCGCAACCGCCTCTTTCGGGCACGGGATCGCGGTCTCTCCCATGGCAGTGGCGGGTGGCTATGCGGCTGTCTCCAATGGCGGTCATTATATTCGCCCGACCTTTGTCGCTCGCGACCCCGCTGTCCAGGTATCCAGCCGTGTGGTCCTGACGCCTGCGACGTCGAAAACCGTCGTGAAACTCATGCGTGAAGTGGTGACCAATGGTACCGGCAAGAACGCGGATGCACTGGGCTATGAGGTTGCCGGCAAAACGGGGACCGCAGAGAAAGCAGGGCCAAACGGCTACGATTCCAATCGCCGCGTCTCAAGCTTTGCCGGCGTGTTCCCTGCAAGCGACCCCCGTTACGCCATTGTTTTCTTGCTCGATGAGCCAAAGGGCTATGCAGTGTCGGGAGGTGCCGCCACGGCTGCATTTGCGGCAGCGCCTTCAGTTTCGCGGATCATCGCGCGCTCTGCACCGCTTCTGGGGATTGCGCCAAACCGCGCGTTAGCTCAGATGGAGCCGCCGCGCGCGCCGACGCTCAAGTCTGCGCCACCACCAAAGACCAATCCGTCGCAGAAAGCGACGCAGGGGGAGCCATGAACCTCGCCGATCTCCTCGACTTAGAGTCGGGACATCCAGCTGCAAACCTCACCATCACCGGCCTATCATCTGATAGTCGCAAGACGAAGCCGGGGGACTTGTTCGCCGCCCTGACGGGCACGCAAAGCGATGGCCGCGCCTATGTGGCACAGGCTGTGGCCGCCGGTGCTGTTGCGGTTTTAGCTGAACCTGGCCTGCCCGAATGCGGTGTGCCGGTCATTGAAGTGCCCCAAGCCCGCGCCGCTCTGTCGACTGTCGCCTCGCGCTTTTATCCGCGCCAGCCAGCTTGTGTGGTGGCGATCACCGGCACCAACGGCAAAAGCTCCACTGTCGACTTCTTGCGCCAAATCTGGACCCACGCGGGCAGGGCGGCAGCCAGCGTTGGAACCTTAGGGGCCATTGGTCCTAAAGGCCGCATTGATCTTGGCTTCACAACGCCAGACCCGATTGCGTTGCACGCGACGCTTCAGAGTTTGGCGGATGAGGGCATCACCCATATCGCGATGGAAAGCTCCTCCCACGCCTTGGATCAGCGCCGCATGCATGGTGTGCGCCTATCCGCTGCGGGCTTTTCCAATCTGACCCAAGATCACCTCGATTATCACGGCACCATGGCGGAGTATCGCCAAGCCAAGCTGCGCTTATTCAACGACCTGCTGCGTGCGGGCCAACCAGCCATTGTGAACGCAGATGCCGCCGAGGCCCTGGCCTTTGAAGAAGCCGCTCATGCCAAGGCGCTTGACTTGAAGCTGGTTGGTTGGCGCGGCGACTTCCTCAAGATCGAAGAGCTTTGGCCCAAGCCTGCAAGTCAGCGGGTTGATTTGCGCTTTGCCAATAAGACTTATCCCGTTGAAATCCCCCTAATTGGAGAGTTTCAAGCCCTCAATGCGGTCATGGCTGCTGGCTTTGCTTTGTCCTTGGGTGAAGAGCCCAGCAAGGTCTTTGAAGGCTTGGCAGGCCTGAAAACGGTCAAAGGCCGGATGGAACATATTGGTAGCACCGAGGATGGTGCCCATGTGTTTGTCGACTATGCCCATACGCCAGACGGCTTGGATGTCCTCTTGCGTGCAGCCCGTCCGCATGCGCCGGGTCGGGTCGTATTGGTGTTTGGTTGCGGTGGTGATCGGGATAAGGGCAAGCGTCCCTTGATGGGCGGTTTGGCGGCCAAGTTCGCCGATGTCGTTATCGTCACAGATGATAATCCCCGCACCGAAGACGCCGCCCAGATCCGTAAAGAGGTCATGGTCGGCTGCCCGGATGCGCTGGAGATTGGCGATCGTGGTGAGGCGATTGCCCATGCGGTGGGCTTGTTGAAAAAGGGCGATTGTCTGTTGATTGCAGGCAAAGGCCATGAGACCGGCCAATTGGTGCAAGGCCAAATTCTGCCTTTCTCTGACCAAGAAGCTGCCGCTACAGCGCTGCTCGCCCGGGGAGGCACGCTTGACTGATCCTCTTTGGACCTCGATGGCCGCAGCCTTCGCCGTTTCGGGCAAAGCGCAGGCCCAGTGGGCCGTCAACGGCATTTCGATTGATAGCCGTGCGGTTGAGCCCGGGGACTTGTTTGTCGCGCTCAAAGCCGAGCGCGACGGACACAGCTTTGTACGAAATGCGTTAGCTGCGGGTGCTGGCGCTGCCATGGTGGTTGACCCCACGTGTGCCGATGCGGGCGCCCCCCTTTTGGTGGTGCCCGACACGTTGTTGGCACTTGAAAACCTCGGCACTCAAGCGCGACGCCGCAACGTGATCGCGACCCGCGTGGCCATCACTGGCTCGGTTGGTAAAACGACGGTCAAGGAAATGACGGCGACCGCTTTAGCCGCCACGGCTAAGACCCACCGCTCGGTCAAGTCCTACAATAACCACTGGGGCGTCCCGCTGACCTTGGCCCGCATGCCGGCCAACGCCCGTTTTGGTGTGTTTGAGATCGGGATGAATCACGGTGGTGAAATCTCGCGCTTGTCGCCGCAAGTCCGGCCCCATCTTGCTGCCATTACCATGGTCGCGCCCGTCCATATTGAGCATTTCGCCGATGAGACCGGCATTGCTGATGCTAAGGCAGAAATCTTCTTAGGCCTCGATGCGGGCGGCACAGCCCTTATCCCCGGTGACAATCGCCATGCTGCGCGCTTGGCGGCACGTGCCCGCGACCGCGATGGGATCTCCATTGTGACGTTTGGGATGCAACCCAGCTTTAACTCCCACGTCGTCGCGATCGACGAGATGGCGCAAGGCCGTCGCGTAACTGCCGACATTATGGGTCAAGAGCTTACCTGGGTAATCCAAGAGCCCGGAACTCATTGGGTTCATAACGGCCTGTGCGCGCTGACCTTGGCGGTGTTAGCCGGGGGTGATGGGCAAGCCGCAGCTGCGGCGCTCTCGCAATTTGGTGCCATTGATGGTCGAGGTGTGTCGCGACCGATTTCGCTCGAGACAGGTGGCTTCTTTGTTTTGGTGGATGAGGCTTATAACGCCAATCCCGCTTCGATGGCCGAGGCCATTTCTACGTTGACCGAGCGCGCTGGCCTGCGTCGCATAGCCGCCTTAGGTGACATGTTGGAATTGGGTGCACAGGAAAATGCCTATCATGCTGGTGTGGCAGAAGATGTCATCCGCGCCAATATTGACCTCGTCTTCTGTGCAGGGCCCCGAATGAAGCATCTGTGGGATGCTTTGCCCGCCGCCAAACGCGGGGCCTATGCCACAAGTGCTGCCGAGCTTGCCCCCATGCTCGCCAGAACGGTGCAAGCAGGTGACGTTGTCATGGTCAAAGGGTCAAATGGATCAAAGATGGCCGAAGTTGTGCGTGCGTTGCAAGCACTTGAAGCCCCCGCTGGAGAGAGCTGATGCTGTACGAATTGCTGCACCCCCACTTTAACATCTTCACCTATTTGACCTTCCGAACGGCAGGAGCCGTGGTCACAGCTGCCTTGATCATGTTTGTCTTTGGCAAACCCATGATTGGCTGGCTTCGGGTGAAGCAGGGCAAGGGTCAGCCCATCCGGACCGACGGCCCGGAAACCCATTTCAAAAAGGCCGGCACCCCTACAATGGGCGGGGCCATGATCTTGTTGTCCATCTTTGTTGGCGCGCTCTTGTGGGCAGACTTAAAGAACCCTTACGTCTGGATCGTGTTGGGTGTGACGGCGGGCTATGGTTTCATTGGCTTTCTTGATGATTACGCCAAGGTCGCCAAGCAGAAGACCGATGGTGTCTCCTCGCTGTTCCGATTGGCAGGCGAATTTGTGGTGGCTTTCATCGCCGTCTATTTCATCGCCCAGCTCCAAAATGCGGGGGACAACGCGCCTCCGGGTTTCGGAACGTCGATTGCCTTTCCCTTCTTTAAAGACCTTTTGCTCAATTTAGGCTGGTTCACGCTGGTTTTCGGTATGATTGTTGTCGTCGGCTTCGGCAATGCCGTGAACATGACCGACGGTTTGGACGGTTTAGCCATCATGCCTGTCATGATCGCGTCGGCCACCTTTGGCTTGATCGTGTACCTCGTGGGCAATTTCGTTTTCGCCAATTATCTGCAACTCCATTTCGTACAAGGCGTGGGTGAAATTGCTATTATTCTGGGCGCGGTCTTGGGCGCTGGCCTTGGCTTCCTGTGGTGGAATGCGCCCCCAGCCCAAATCTTCATGGGCGATACGGGGTCTCTGGCTTTGGGCGGTCTTCTCGGCATTACGGCTGTAGCGACCAAGCATGAGTTCGTGCTGGCCATTGTCGGCGGTCTGTTCGTGCTGGAGCTGGTCTCCGTGATCGTACAGGTCACTAGCTTCAAGCTTACCGGCAAGCGGGTGTTCCGCATGGCCCCGATCCATCATCACTTTGAGAAGCTGGGGTGGAGCGAGCCCACCGTGGTGATCCGCTTCTGGATTATCGCCACTGTTTTGGCCTTGATCGGTCTGACCACTTTGAAGCTGCGTTAGCGTTTAAGGACCGAAGGCCATGTTCCCTGTCACCACGTTCAAAGGCCAAAAAGTTGCCGTCTTCGGCTTGGCACGCACAGGGATCGCTGCAGCTTTGGCCCTGAAAGCAGGTGGTGCGCAGGTTCTGGCTTGGGACGATGGGGAAGCAGGGCGAGCAGCGGCAGTCGCCCAAGGCTTGACGCCAATTGACCTGTCCGAAATCGCGTTTGAGGATATGGCCGCCTTGGTCATGAGCCCCGGCGTGCCAATCTATGGCCCCAAACAGCATTGGACAGTTACCAAGGCCAATGCGGCACATGTGCCTGTGATTGGCGACGTTGAGCTCTTTGCCCGCGAGCTCAAAGCTATTCCTGAAGCTCAGCGCCCCGCCGTGGTCGCCATAACGGGCACCAATGGCAAATCTACCACCACCGCGTTGATTGCCCATATATTGTCATCCAATGGCAAGGATGTGCGCATGGGGGGCAATATTGGAACTGGCGTTCTGGCGCTCGACCCACCCCGTCCAGACGCCATTTATGTACTGGAGCTTTCTTCCTACCAGCTTGATCTCGTCGAAAGTTTGCAAGCCAAAGCGGCCATCCACCTCAATCTGACGCCGGACCATCTGGAACGCCATGGCACGATGGAGCGCTATGCAGCAGCCAAGCGGCGTATCTTCAACAATCAGACCGCTACCGATTGGGCGATTGTTGGCGTTGATGATGATTGGGGCATGGCATTGTGCACGCGCATGAATGCGGGGGCACAGCGGGTTGTGGTGCCGATTTCGGCCTGCCAAGCGCTGGGCAAAGGGGTTTGTGCGCTGGGTTCTATGTTGTGGGATAATTTGGATGGTCGCAGCCAAATGGTTGTCGACCTTGCGCATGCTCATGCTTTGCCGGGCGCGCACAATGCGCAAAATGCAGCCGCCGCTTATGCGGCTGCCCGCGCGCTTGGCCTTAGTGCCCAAGCTATCACCAAAGCGCTGATTAGTTTTCCGGGTCTTGAACATCGCTTACAAGAGATTGGCCAAGTGGGTCCGATCCGTTTTTATAATGACTCAAAAGCCACCAACGCAGATGCTGCCGCCCAAGCCTTGGCTGCTTTCCCCAAATTGCGTTGGATTGTCGGCGGGCAAGCCAAGCTGGGCGGGATCGACAGCCTTGCGCCGTTGTTTGATCACGTCACCAAAGCCTATCTGATTGGCGAGGCCAGTGAAGCCTTTGCCAAGACCCTAGAGGGCCAAATCCCATTTGAGATTTGCGGCACAATCGATGTGGCAACCGCGCGAGCCTATGCCGATGCGCAAGAGACCCAAAGCGAGGAGATCATCATCCTGTCGCCCGCTTGCGCCAGTTTCGATCAATTTCCTGATTTTGAGGCACGAGGACGGCATTTTACCGCCTGCGTGAAAGGACTCATTAACCCTGATGATGGCCTATCGGCACCAGCGCTTGCTGCCGCCGAAACGGCGTAGCGCCCTTAAGTCCTTTTTGGAGCCACCCCATGGCGATGCTCGCTTCTGTCAGACTGCCACGCGCTGAGTTCACCTTTATCGCTGATTGGTGGCGGACGATTGATCGCCCCATTGTTTTGATTGCGGCTGTTTTGATGACCATGGGACTGGTGTTCAGTTTTGCCTCATCCGGGGCGGCAACAGGGCGCTTGGGCTTCAACAATGAGTATTTCTTTGTGTTGCGCCAAGCGATGTTTGTCTCACTCGGCGCAGCGGTTGTGGTGGCTTTGTCCTTCTTAAGCCCCACCGGCGCACGACGCGCCGCCGCCGTTTTCTATCTATTGGCCGTCATCTTGATGGTTTATATTCTGATGTTTGGGCATGAAGCCAAAGGGGCGCAGCGTTGGTTGCGCATTGGCGGCTTCTCGTTTCAGCCGTCGGAACTTCTCAAACCCTCTCTGATTGTGTTGGCGGCTTGGTTGTTTTCCAAGCGCATTGAGACCCCATCCTTTCCTGCCGCGCGCATTGGGATGGCGCTTTATGTCCTGCCGGTTGCCCTATTGATCGCTCAGCCCGACATTGGTCAGACAGGTCTTTTGACCATGGCTTTCCTGACTGTGTTTCTGATCTCTGGCATGTCGTGGGTCTGGATTGCGGCCTTCGCCAGTGCAGCAGTCGTTGGTGGCGGGATTTTGTACTTTGCGTTTGAGCATGTGCAAAAGCGCGTGCAAGGCTTTTTGAACCCAGAAGCAGGCGAAACCTATCAAACCGATCGGGCGCTCGACGCCATTGCTGCTGGCGATTTCTTGGGCCGTGGTCCGGGCGAGGGCGAGATCAAACACTTTCTGCCCGACGCACACACCGACTTTATCTATTCGGTGGCGGCAGAAGAGTTTGGCTTGATTGCTAGCGTAGGCCTTGTGGTTCTGTTCTGTGCGCTGGTGGTCCGTGGACTTTTGATCGCCAATCGCCAAAGCGAAAACTTCCCACAATTGGCTGCAACGGGCTTGTTTGCCCTGATCGGTTATCAGGCCGCGATCAACCTGGCGGTGAATTTGAACCTGATGCCAGCCAAGGGCATGACGTTGCCCTTTATCTCTTATGGCGGTTCGTCCATCCTAGGCTCTGCCGTCACCATTGGTCTGGCTTTAGCTTTAACCCGCAAGCGGCCCGGGCAAGATTTGCGGAATGGCAAATCACAAGGCTGGGTCGGCTGGTAGGAGGCGAGCGCGCCCCTTATTCAGCAGTCCCTTACCGCCCAAATCGCTTCAATCTGGATTTAAAGCGCCCTAAAGAACGAGCGATTACCTTTCCAAGGATGAAGTGTAGATATGGGTCCCCTTGTTATCATTGCTGCTGGCGGCACTGGCGGTCATATGTTTCCAGCCCGCGCCTTTGCTGACGCCATTGTCGCCCGTGGCGGCCGCGTCGCTTTGGTCACCGACCCGCGTGGCAAGCGCTATACTGAGGGCTTTCCCGCCGAAGAAGTTCTGATCCTGCCCGTTACCAATGCAGATGAAGGCGGGATCAAAGGCAAGATTGATGCGGGCTTTGCCGTGATGAAAAGCCTCAATCTCGTCGGCCCCTTTATTAAAAGCCATGACCCCGCGGCGATTATTGGGTTCGGCGGCTATCCAACCTTCCCTGTATTGTTTTCCAGCGGCAAAGTCCCCGTCATCGTCCATGAGCAGAATGCGGTGTTGGGCCGTGTGAACCGTCTGTTTCAAGGCAAGGCTGTTTCAATTGCATCAGGCTTTGCCCAACTCGACGGTCTAGAACATCCAGACAAACATGTCGTGGTTGGTAATCCGGTGCGCCAGCCCATCGTTGACGCCCGCTTGGATGGCTATCCCGATCTTTCCAGCGGCAATTTGCGCATTCTAGTGACGGGCGGCAGCCAAGGCGCGCGGGTGCTGGGTAGCATTGTGCCCCAAGCCATCGCCTCTCTGCCAGAACATTTGCGTGCCCGCTTGTTCGTGTCGCACCAAGTGCGTGAAGAGCAATGCGACTTTGCCCGCGACACTTATACCGAAGCCGGCGTTCAGTGCGAGGTTTGGCCCTTCTTCAAAGATATGGCCGACCGTTTAGCCAAAAGCCATTTAGTCATCGGGCGCGCTGGTGCCTCGACCGTGTCAGAAACCGCCGTGGTCGGTCGCCCTGCCATTTTGGTACCACTACCCGGTGCAACCAATGACCATCAGACTTTCAACGCCGAAGCCTTGGCCAGCGTCGGGGCAGCCGACGTAATCAAAGAGAATGACTTTACCGTCGATGCTTTGGCCCAGCTGTTGGAAAACCTTCTGACAGCCCCAGATGAGCTGCAAAAGCGCGCTAAAGCCGCCAGAAGCGTCGGCAAGCCTGACGCGGCAGAAGCCTTGGCCGATCTGGTATTTGCGGCGATTCAACAAGTGGCCTAGCTTAGACGGACTTGGGTTGATGTGCGCCAGAGGCAAAGAGGGGTAGGCGATGGGGGTAGTCAGAGGACGGGTTGAACCCATCGATATGGTTCAGGGCTCAACTTCATTAGGCTCTGTGCGGGCCGCTGCCGCCGGGCAAGTGCCCGTCGTCGCCGCCGTGCCCGTCATCTTCACGGTGGAGAAACAAGTCGTCTCCTTTGACGGCCGTTTCCAAGTAATCGCTGCCGAAGGGGATGAAATCCTTGTGGCTGGGACCATCAAGGAAGACGGTATCTTGCATGCGACGGCCTATGAAAATTTGACGCGCGCGGTCGGTAAAAATGGTGTGCTGCCGCGTGCTTGGACAATAGCCATTTACGTCGGTTCGGCGATAAGTGCCGTGATCTACTTATTGCTCATGGCATTGATTGGCGCAGATTTAGGGGAGTACTTCCTTATCGGAATGGGCTTAGTGATTGTCGCTATGCTACTTGCGCCGCCCCTTTTCACTCGCGCCTATAATCAACGCATGCAGCGCGACGCCCAAGAACTCGCCACCTATGCGCGCGACCACTTGCTAAGCAGGCGTGATTAATTCAAGTCTGACCCTCGATTTTCACTTCTAAAGATGGCCAAGCTTGGCCCGGAACCTAACCCACATGCGAACCAACTCCATCCCCCTCGATATCGGTGCCATCCACATTGTCGGCATTGGCGGGATTGGGATGAGTGGGATCGCCGAAGTGCTCGCCCATTGGGGCCATAAGGTTCAAGGTTCTGACGCAAAGGACAGCGCTAATCTCGACCGCTTGCGCAAGGCGGGTATCAAAGTGTTTGTCGGCCATGATGGGGCCCATGTGGCCGAAGCCGGGATCGTGCTGATCTCATCAGCCGTGAAGCCCGACAATGTCGAAGTTGTGGCCGCGCGCGATCAGGGCATTCCCGTTGTGCGCCGGGCTGAGATGCTGGCAGAGCTGATGCGCTTGGGCTGGACCATCGCGGTTGGCGGCACGCACGGCAAGACCACCACTACGAGCATGGTCGCCACGCTTCTCGATGCCGCGGACAAAGACCCCACCGTGATCAATGGCGGCATCATCAACGCTTACGGCACCAATGCGCGGGTTGGCTCGGGTGATTGGATGGTGGTGGAAGCCGATGAGAGCGACGGCACCTTCACCAAATTGCGCCCCACCATCGCCATCGTCACCAATATGGACCCAGAGCATCTGGACTTTTATGGCACGGCTGAGGCAATGGAGGCCGCGTTTGAGACCTTTGTCGCCTCTGTGCCGTTTTACGGTTTTGCCGTCATGTGCATCGACCATCCAGGCGTACAAGGCTTGGTGGCGCGCGCGACCGACCGGCGCGTCGTCACCTATGGCTTTAACCCGCAAGCCGATGTGCGCGCTTTGAACTTGGAAGCAGACCCGGATGGTTCGCGCTTCAGCGTTGCCTTTGCGGCTAAGCGGGCCAGCCCCGCCCATCAGATCGACGGCCTGCACCTGCCCATGCCGGGCCTGCACAATGTCACCAACGCCTTGGCTGCCATCAGCGTTGCACGCGAACTGGGTGCGAGTGACGCCCAGATCGCCAAGGGCCTCCGAGAATTTGAAGGCGTCAAGCGTCGCTTTACCAAAGTGGGTGAGTGGCAGGGTGTGCGCATCATTGATGATTATGGCCATCACCCGGTTGAGATTGCCGCCGTCCTCAAAGCCGCCCGCCAAGTCACGGCTGGCAAAGTCGTCGCCGTCGTCCAGCCCCACCGCTTTAGCCGTCTGCAAGCCCTGTTTGAGGATTTCGCCCGCTGTTTCAACGACGCAGACGTGGTCGCCATCGCCGACGTCTATACCGCAGGCGAGGCCCCGATTGAGGGCGTGGATGCCGATGCCTTGGTGCGCGCGGCGCGCGACCATGGCCACAAGCGCGCCATGAAACTTGCTTCCCCCGACGATCTACCCGCGCTTCTCAAAGCCGAGTGCACCGCGGGCGACATCTTCGTCTGCCTCGGTGCGGGCGACATCACCGTCTGGGCCAATGGCCTGCAGGCGAAGTTGTAGGGACGCGCGCACCATGCCCAATCCATCCGACCTGCAAGCCTCCATCATTCCCGTCACGCCGTTTCAGCAGAATACGACGCTTCTGTGGTCGCAGGCCACGAAGGAGGCGGTTTTTGTCGATCCAGGTGGGGAAGTGCCGCGCCTTTTGGGGGCGGTGAAGCATTTGGGTGTGAAGGTGGTGGCGATCTGGTTGACCCATGGCCATTTGGACCATGCGGGCGGTGCGCAGGAATTGTCGCGCACCTTGGGGGTCGACATCATTGGCCCGCATGAGGATGACCAATGGCTGCTTGATGATATCGTCGCGCAATGGGCCAAATATGGGCAGACGACGGGTTATGAGAATTGTGTGCCGACCCGCTATCTCAAAGATGGCGATACGTTAGAGCTTGCGGGCCATCAGTTTGACGTCGTCCATTGCCCCGGCCACACGCCGGGCCATGTCGCGATCATCAATAAGGACGCGAAGCTCGCTTTTGTTGGCGACTTGTTGTTCAAAGGTTCTATCGGACGCACCGATTTTCCCAAGGGCAGTTTCGACGATCTGGTCGCCTCCATCACCGGCAAACTCTGGCCTTATGGCGATGATATCCACTTTGTGCCAGGCCACGGCGAGATTGGCAATTTCGGCTGGGAACGCAAAACCAACCCC